>OASX01000638.1_pt1 | contig 26169 bp, 24 predicted proteins | sample 1516531 | NCBI WGS metagenome assembly OASX01 (sample SAMEA2579911, study PRJEB22360) | human gut metagenome | biome: human gut; feature: human-associated habitat; material: faeces | place: Denmark | collected 2008/2010
TCTTCTCGCATTTCATGCAGCGGAAAACGTTTAGACTCCGCGATAGTGGAAATAGATTTCGTACCAAAACGTGAGTCAAGCAGCTCTGATCTTAAATCCATTACTTGCTTCTTATCCATTTCAAACTCCTTAAAATGATTGGATCTCATTAAAAAAGTAGGATTTATCGATAAGGTAAGCAAGCGCATTGGCTTTGTAATTAAATAACAAAATCCTAAGCTTATTTTGTTATTGAGAATAAAAACGTGAAAATTATCGAGACAAGGCGAGGGGATTACAAAAGCCAACTGTTTGAATATGTTGCTATAACGTTGAGTCATTATGCCTGGCGATATTTATCACCAGGCGATAAAGTCTAAATAAGGTTATTTATTACCGTGCATTTGCTTTGCTACATCCATAACATAATAAAGAGGCACTTTGTTTTTAGCTAACTCTACAATGGCATTCAAATAAGGCACCATTGTTGAAAAAAGAATTTTATAACCTTCGCAAAAATATGAAACCGTCTCATTATTCACTTTGGTTATGCGATGTTTTGGACATCCACCGTTACATATTGGTTTGTATACACAGTGTTGACATCTTGTCGAGATTAATTTTTTCTGCGCAGTTAGCTTCGTGCTGGTCATCGTAATGAGTTCTGCGTTGTTAATGTTACCCACTTTATATTGCGGATAGACAAAATGGTCGCATTCATAAATATCACCATTGCTTTCTACGACCAGATTATCTTTGCAGGACTCCTGAAAAATGCAGCTTGTATGCCCATTCCCGAGGAATCGACTAACAAAACTTTCAAACTGGCGGATAAATATATTACCAACATCATTATTTACCCATTCCATAAAAATAGCTGACATAAACTTACCATAGGCAGTGGGAGGAACAGAAAAATCAACGATATGAAATATATTTTCGGCACGACCACTGAAATCGATATTCGGCGTTCCTGTTTCCAGCAACTCGATAAACTGCATATGCTTGCTGCCGATGGATTTCAAGAAATTATAAACGTCAAGAGGGTGATGAACGTTGATATTGTTGATGACAGTTAATGTGTTGAATTCAACCTGATAACTTTTTAAACGCTCAATAGCCGCCATGACTTTCGTAAATGTGCCATTGCCAGAATTACTTCGTCTGTAACGATCATGAAGTTCCTCTGGGCCATCGATAGAGATACCGACTAAAAATTGATGTGCTTTCAAAAAAGCGCACCAGTCATTATTCAATAATATTCCATTGGTTTGTAATGCATTATGTATACGCTTTGTACCAGCATAGCATTGCTGATAATGAATAACTTTTTGGAAAAAATCCAGACCAGCCAGAGTGGGCTCACCGCCTTGCCAGGTGAAATAGACCTGATCGCCTGAAGCTGTGATGTATTGTTTAATAAATTCTTTCAGCGTGTGATCATCCATCCATTTTTCATGTGAAAACTGGGCTTCTTTTTCAAGATAAAAACAGTAATCGCATTTGAGATTACATTGAAAACTGGAAGGCTTGGCTGTTACGTGCATTGCTATCTCACTCATTAAGGCGGCAGAGCGATCTCTGCCGCGTAAAGGTTTCGTTATTTCACTTCACTTAGCGCTTTCTTAATATTATTAAATTTCTCCTGGTTCACCTGACTAAGCGGCGGTTTACTGCTGTTGATAAACTCACTCACCACGCCTTGCATCTCTTTGACAACTTGCGGATTGGCTGCTGCAAGATTATCTTTTTGCTGGAGATCGGTGAGTTTGTACAAACCTAACTGGTTATTCTCTACGGTATATACGAGAGAGTAATCATTATTTCTTACCGTATAAGAGAACTGGCTCAAATCTTCGGTGTTTGGGTTATGTGGGTATTCATCTGATTCATGGCGGACGAATTTGTGGTAGTTATTCCAGAAAGGAATATTTTCTTCATCGAACCAGTGAGAATAAGAAGTTACCCAGGTTAAGTTCTTATGTGGTTCACCTTGCTTTTTATTTTGCAACCAGGGAAGTAGTGAAACCCCATCAAGTTTGAGATTTTTGGGAATGGAGATATCTGCAGCATCAAGAGCAGTAGGGTAAAAATCCATTGCGGAAATTAACTTGTCATAAGTTCCCGGCTGGAGTTTGCCTTTCCACCACATAAACATCGGCGTATGCGTTCCTCCGGGATAGGTCTGACTCTTATAGCCTTTTTGCGCGCCATTCAGCGGCAGTGGGCCATCGATAACCGCCCCGTTATCGGAAGTAAAGAGAATAATGGTATTGTCGTACTGACCATTTTTTTTCAACTGTTCCAGAATACGTTTTACGCCCTGATCAACAGAATAAACTGATGCATAGTAGTTATCCGCAGTTTGGCTGCCGGTATTAAACTGTTTCTGATACTGTTCGGGGGCAGGGTTGTCATTGGGTAAATGCGGCGCATTATAAGCCAGATAAAGCATAAACGGCTGGTCGAGCGTTTTGGCACGATCGACAACACCAATAGCCTCATCCGTTAACTGATCGCTGATATAGCCTTTAGCGGGAATTCGTTCACGGTTTTTAAACAGTGAAGGGGAGTTATAGTAAGCGGTTCCCGCGGCATGGAACCCCATAAAATAATCGAAGCCGCGATTTTGCGGTTGCCACTCTTCTGCTGAAAATGTGGTGAAGTTGTCATGATAATCCCGTGTTTGTTTATCTTCAGGAACCGGGACATTATTGATTTTTGATAAGTGCCATTTACCCACTGCCGCAGTGTAATAACCATGATTCTGGAACAATTCCGGCAGAAAAGTTTCACTCAGAGGAATACCATCCTGAGCATCAGTATTTGAGTAAACGCCAAAACGAGCAGGCGCACGTCCTGTCATAATCGCTGCGCGTGAAGGACCAGAAACTCCATGAGCGACATAACCGTTGGTAAATCGTACACCTTCATCCATTAGCGAAAGCAGGGTCGGTGTCGATTTTTTTGCGGCCTCAATGGCTTTATCAATACCTATTTTGTAGGTATCGACAACTTCCCGGTTTTCCATTGTTTTAGGATCAAAAGAGCTTTTATCAAATGGCAGTTGCCCATAGCCCAGATCATCCATGGTCAATACGATAATATTTGGCTTACCTTTAGTGCTGTATTCTGTCGGTGTAAAATCAGAGAAAGCAACGTTGGTCTTGGTTGCTTTCAGCTTTACATCATCTGCTGCATGAGCGGCAAATGCGGCCATACCAGATGCCAGTATTAAAGATACTGACGTGCTTATAACACTTTTCTTCAGTACAGACTTCATAATATTTCCTCTTCTTATTGTATTTAACCTACAGGTAATTTTATGAAGAAAAATAAGTAAGTGTAAGTGAAGTAAGTCACAATAAAGTACAACAGATAACACCCAAAAAAGAGGGAATCAGAGGCCTGAATATGTTGACAAATCTCAGATTTATACAGAGTAAATTCTGGCTGCTAAATAACTATCTCATTGAAAATATTTGGTTCTTGTTAATATCATCTGTAATGGTAACTTTGGCACATCACAAAATATGGTGCAATTGGCGCTCCAGTTGCAATAATTTTGTGATTGTTATCATGTTATAAATCAAGCACTTTATTTCTGAGTTATTTATAAAACAGATTTCATACCCGGTAAGTACATTTCACCTTACGATTATGCTTTATCTATTTGTGCCGTTTAAATAAATAAAAAATCATTTTTTATTTTTGTAAAAATCTTATAAAAACACTAATTATCTGAACTCCTGGCGCTACGACTGCTTGCTTGCTCTCAAAACTAATAACATCCAATAAGATAAATGTTGTTATATGAAAATATATCAACGTGTCTTTATCGTCGTCGGGCTTTGTTGACCCGTTGACGTTTTGTTTAACCATTGCAACACTCACTTTAGCTGTATGAAAACGATAAATCTGATGAGAGTGGCGAGAAGCGAATGAGATAAATATAACTGGACAAGGAGTATTACTCATGAACACTATCTACCGCGTTATATGGAACCATACACTGGGCGTGTACCAGGTTTGCTCTGAATTAACAAAAAGAATGACTCAATCCTTTGCTTTAACTCTTTCAGGGCGATCGGAGTTAAATAAAAAACATAATCGCTATCCTCAACTGCAGCAGATTACATTAATTATCACGCTGGGATTATCTTCATCGACATTGGCTGCTACGACATTTAATGGAGAGTACACTTTCGATGAAAATAAGAGCTATGCAGGTTATATCGTTGGAGCAAACGCCAGCGGCACGCTTAATATTGGCACAAAGATCGTTGCATCAGTGAGTGATGCCAGTTCATCTGTTATTGGTCAGGGAACTAATGGTCGCGGCACGGTTAATGTATATGATGGAGGTTTTTGGGATTTAGTTGATCACAGATATGGTGCTGACTCTCCATTATCTCTAAATATTGGACAAGAAGGGAATGGTGTATTAAACATTGAATCTGGAGGCCTGGTCACCGCGGGGCAAGTCATTCTTGGCAAACTTGTCAGCAGCTCTGGTGAAGTTAATGTCAGCGGTAACGGCTCAATTCTTAATACCAGAGATATGTTAGTGGGTCAGTCCGGTACAGGAGAACTCTTAATTTCTGATTACGGTTTAGTCAATAGTTCCTTTAGCAGTAGCATTGGTCAGTCGAGGGGATCATCTGGCGTAGTGCATATTGAAAATAATGGACAATGGATAATTAGAGGAACAGATGGTCAATATCTGGATTTAGTTGTCGGTGATAGCGGGGAGGGCGAGTTTTATCTTTCCACTGGTGGAAAAGCATCGGTTGGACAAATTCAGATAGGTAAAAACAATACCGGAAACGGCGTAATTAATGTCAGTGGTGTAGGTACAGAGCTGAATACCTATGCTATTCAGACTGGTTTAAATGGCGTTGGTACTTTAAATATTTCTGATTATGGTGTGGTAAATAGCACAAAAAGTGGTGCTGTGGCATTTACAGGCAATTCTGTGGGGATCGTAAATGTCAGTAATCATGGTCATTGGATCATTAAAGCTGAGAACGGAGCCTATCAAGTTCTAAATGTTGGTGTTCAGGGTTATGGTACGGTAAATATTGAAAGCGGTGGAGTTATCGATGCAGATATTGTTACAGCTGGTTTTGAAAATACGGGTGGAGGTCTTATCAACACGGCTAATGCAGGATCAGAACTCAATATTAGAGGATTAAGGCTTGGTTTTGGTAGTGATGCCATACTGAATATTTCAGATTCCGCAGTAGTAAATAATACGGGGCAAAATACATTTGGAAATAACGAATATGTAAGGGGGACAGTTAATATTACTGACAATGGACACCTTAATTCAACAGGTACTGGTTCAAACGTAGGCATGTTTGGCGCTGGCGATATTTATATCTCTTCTGGCGGTAAGATGACAGATACAGGCACTACGGTATTAGGCTTTTATCCCAGCGGACGCGGTATCGTTGATATTAAAAATGCTTCTTCGTCAATGGTATTACAGGCTTTAGTTTTGGGATATCAGGGCAATGGAAGATTAGATATTAGCGATACAGCTAAAGTATCCAACGGCGGTTATGTAGTATTAGGACAGTCAAATGGTAGTATTGGTATTGCTAATGTGAGTGATTCCGGGAGGTGGGAAGCCGGCGCTCAGGAGTTTTATGTTGGTTATGACGGCAATGGCACGTTAAATATTAACAGCGCGGGGCAAGTTATAGTTGGAAGCGCTTATGCCGGGGTAAGTGGCACGGGTGTAGGTATTGTTAACATAGACGGCAATGGAACTAAATTTCAGTCGGCGGTACTTACTGTTGGTCATTCAGGTGCCGGAACGCTTAATCTTGTTAATCAGGGTGAGCTCGAGCTCACTGGCCAAAGCATGACGATTGCCGCTAATAGTGGAAGCACAGGCACAGTGAATATCGGTGCCCCTGCAGGAATGAATGCCGTTGCGCCAGGAACAATTCACAATCTTGGGGTAATAAATTTCGGTAACGGGAATGGGAATCTGGTTTTTAACCACACCAATAATACCTCTGCGGGATATAATGTAGACTCGGTTATTTTAGGTGGTTATACTGATACAGCTATTATTCATGACGCAGGCCATACCATTTTTACAGGCAATAACATTTACGACGGTTACACTAATATAAATGGCGGCATTCTGACTATCGCTTCTCATTCTGAAAATGGTGATAATGGCCTTGGAATCAGTAAGGTTATCATCTCACAGAATGGCACGTTACAAATAGAAGCAGCAAACTCTGAGAATGATAGCTTTCGCTTTAAAAATATGCTATCCGGGAGCGGGATATTAAATGTCAATCTGTCTTCCACTAATAAAATTTATACCTTTATGGATTCTACAGGTAATGCTTTCACCGGCATTACAGAAATGGACAGGAGCACATTCATCCTTGAAAAGGCAAATACTGTTACATTAACCCATGCCATGCTGCAGTCTAATGCAGGAAATATTATCCATGTAGGAGCGGGAGAGAAAAATATCGGCGGCCTGGCCTTTAATGGCGGGACGTTGATATTTGACACACCAGTACCTGCTTATTTAAATGCTAATGGCAGAATAATCGCTGAGACTCTGGTGGCAGGAAGTGGTAATTACAGTTGGAGCGGACATGATCAAAACGTTTCTGGGAACGGTGTCGTAAAAATCGCAATGCAAGATCCATGGCATGACCCCATGGCTGCTTCTCCCAACAATACTCTGAATCTCCTTGAGCAAGATGATACGCACCCGATGCTTCAACTCATCAAGGCTGATAACGTCATGGGTTCCGGTGGTTCTCTGCAGTTGCAGGCTATGAACGAGGAGCCAATACCCGAAGATAAAAGGTTGAAAATTGCACAACATGGCGTTGAGGTTGCTACAGGACATTATGGGTTCCGCCTGACGACTGCGCCAGGTGATGGATTGTATGTCAATTATGGTCTGAACAAACTGGATATTCATGCTAATAAAGAACTGGTGCTGGCAGAGCGCGAGGGAGACAGGCAATCAGCCGCAGATATGTCAGCTCAAATCATCGGTGAAGGACATCTGGTTATTGATACTGCCGGGCAGGTGTCTTTGTCCAATGGCAATAATAATTACAGCGGAGATACCCGGATAAATAAAGGTGTTTTGCGTACCGATGCTAATGATGCGCTGGGTAAAACGGCAAATTTGTCTATTAGCAACCTTGCTCAGTTAAATCTCAATGCTACTGCGCAAACCGTCAGAACATTTAGCGGGCAATCAGGTTCTCTCCTGGATTTTAATGGTGGTTATCTTACGCTGAGCGAGGGAGGAATAAGTAATGGCATGTTGACAGGTGAGGGTAATTTTCATGTAACAGGTAACATACTCGATATTATCGGAGCGAACGGCAATCTCAGCGTTACACATACCATTGATTCAGGTGCGGAAATATCTCTGAATAATGGGGAAGGGGCAGGCAGAGGCAATATTGTCAATGAAGGAATATTAAGACTGAAAGGTGTCAAAAATACGTTATCCAACTCGTTGAGAGGACGCGGTGAGGTATATGCCACTGCCGGGACAGATGTACACCTTCGTGGCGATAACAGTAATTTCAGTGGTTTGTTCAATATTGAGGATGGTAGCGCCATTACCATCAGTGAGCAGAAGCAGTTGGGTACCGCAGGGGTTATCGACCATGGAATGTTGATAGTGATGACCGGGCAAAACTGGCAACTGAAAAACGAAATTATCGGCAATGGCGACCTGGAGAAAACGGGCGATGCGACGCTCACATTAACCAACGCATCGGCTGGTTATAGCGGAACAACGCAAATTACGGCTGGAGAACTTACCCTCGGAGCAACACTGGATTCAATAGTCAAAATGACCAGCACTCAGATCAATATTCACAATGGCGCGGTGATGTCTGGTTTTGTCGCCACAGCGAAAAATGTTGATGTCATGCAGGGGGGGGAATTACACGTATCCAGGACAACTATTGGCGGCGACCTTGTGAATAGCGGTACAGTGCGCATGAATCGCACCGGCGCCAGTCCGGGTAATCAGCTTATAGTTAACGGGAATTACACAGGGAATAACAATGGATTGATCGCATTTAACACTACGCTGAACGGAGATGAGTCGCCCACAGATAAGGTGATCGTTACCGGAGATACCCGTGGTAGTACCCGGGTGGTGGTGAATAATATTGATGGTCAGGGAGCGCAAACAGATAAGGGTATAGAGCTCATTGAGGTCAATGGTGATTCTGCAGGGAGTTTCGCACTTACTCATGGCACTGTTGAGGCTGGAGCTTATGTATATAGCCTCGCCAAAGGGACAGGCGAGGGGGAAAAAAACTGGTATTTGACCAGTCAATGGCACGAGCAAACGTCTCCGGGGACTGATGTTTCGAAACCACCCACAGTGGATCCACAACGTCCTGCGATGCTTCGTCCTGAAGCCGGTAGCTATATCAGCAATCTCGCAGCCGCTAACACACTGTTTAATCATCGACTACATGACAGATTGGGAGAGCCGCAGTATACCGACGTTTTCCGCAATGAAGATGATTTCGCCAGTAGTCTGTGGTTGCGTCAGGTCGGTGGGCACGAACGCTCGACTTCTGGTCATGATCAACTTAAAACGCAAAGCAACCGTTATGTTGTACAACTGGGCGGGGACCTGGCACAGTGGAACGGCAACAGTCAGGATCGCTGGCATTTAGGCATCATGGGAGGGTATGCCAATGAACACAGTAATACCCGAAATGAACGCGTAGGTTACCGCTCGGATGGACGTATTGATGGTTATAGCGTGGGGATGTACGGCACCTGGTATCAGAACGACGCCGACAAAGTAGGGGCATATGTAGATAGTTGGGTACTGTATAACTGGTTCAACAATACAGTGGAATCCGATCATCGTCAGGGAGACAGCTACCGTTCACGTGGTTTTACGGCCTCAGTGGAAGCTGGTTACACCTTCCTTATCGGTGAGTTTACAGGCAGTGAAGGAACACTAAATAGCGGGTATGTTCAGCCGCAAGTTCAGGTTACCTGGATGGGTGTGAAAGAGGGTAATCACACACGTAGCGATGGCACTTATATCGAAACCGAAGGGGATGGCAATGTGCAAACTCGTCTTGGTGTCAGAACTTACCTGAACAGTTATCATCGGCGTGATGCAGGTAAACAGCGAGAGTTCCAGCCATACATTGAGGCCAACTATCTCTACAACAGTGAGGTGTATGCGGTAAAAATGAACGGCACGAAGATTAGCCGCGAAGGAAGCCGCCATCTGGCCGAATTGCGTACCGGCGTAGAGGCGAAACTGAATAACAATCTTGCGATGTGGGGAAATGTCGGCGTGCAAATTGGCGATAAAGGCTACAGTGATACGCAGGGAATGTTAGGGGTGAAATACAGTTGGTAGTATTCATTCAGGAGGGCTTCGGGATGTCCGAGGTCCTCTTTGAATTTGAAATATTGGTAAGCAGGGAGAGTTTCTGCCATTAATTCCCGGAACTATCCACTCGTTCACGTAAACATCGCGCTAATTGACCGACCGTTTTTTCTCCGGTAGCCGCTTCGACAGTCAGGTTCTCCAGCGAGTTATCAACGTCACGGATACGGATGCCATTGCGCCAAAGAAAGGTCATAGTAACGAAAAATGCGGTACGTTTATTACCATCATGAAAGATGTGACCGCGAGCGATGGCAACCCAGTAGGTTGCTGCCAGTTCAAACAGGTCAGTAACGCCCTCGTAGTGAACACGATTCTGCACGCGATAAATCAACGCCTGTGCTCTGCCGGGGTCAGTCAAGCCCGCCACACCGGGAAAACGTTGCAAAATTCGATCGTGGAAGGCAATGACCTCCTGTGCACTGACCCAAATCATCGATCAGTCAACGCTTCAATTGTGTGTTCATGACGTTGCATGATGGCATCAAATTCCGCGTCCAGTTTCGCATTTTGATACGCCTCGAATGCGGCTTTACTAATGAGCACGGCAGAGCTGCCGTCGCGACGGGTGATTTCAACTGGCTCACCATTCAACGCGGTATCCAGTACAGTGGCAATATTGGCTCTGGCTTGTGTGGAAGTGTAAGTTTGCATGTCTTCTCCTGAATTGTACCATTAAGGTGTACGCTTTAATTGTACATCACCTCTGTGCTGATAGGTGAGTGTATTTCGCCAATCACTCAGCGCCGACGTATTCATCTAATCAAGAAGGGGATATAGCCAACATATCAAACGGGTAACAGCCTGGTTGACCATGGGCGGTAAATGATATGGATAGTAAGTGTAATTTAACATAATATACATTATGCGCACCAAAGGATAATCAGGCAGAATCCAGCGCTTTGTGCCGCCATTTGTTCTGGTCATCATTAGTCCCTCAGAGCTTTTCCTCCAGTACAAATCCTTCTTCATCATTATGGTGTCATCGGTCGATGAATTACGCCGTTGATAAAATGCATGGCAGTAAGTTTCTATCTACACTTTGGATAACGCGCTGACAGGAGTAAAAGCATGTCTGACTGGAATCCTGCTTTATATATGCACTTCGCCGCCGAACGATTGCGTCCAGCAACGGAGTTGCTTGCCAGAATCCCACTGGAAAATGTCTGGCAAATTGCCGATATCGGCTGTGGTCCCGGTAATAGCACCGCCCTGTTGTATCAACGCTGGCCAGCAGCCAGGATTACAGGCATTGATTCATCTCCGGCGATGATTGCTGAAGCTCGTATAGCTTTACCGCAATGTGAGTTTGTAGAAACAGATATTCGCGACTGGCAACCTGAACGCTCACCTGAACTTATTTTCGCCAATGCTTCGTTACAATGGCTGCCCGATCATTATGAACTCTTTCCCCGTCTGGTTTCGTTTTTACGTAATGTCATACGTAAACAGTGAGCAAAAGCAATTTGCAATCTAGTGAACTCTCTTACGCTTACTGTATCTGGCAATGTCGTTTTTACTTCACGCAACAATGACCGTGAAGCAATCATCAGTTGTCCCCAAAGTTGCCGCGCTTCGACATAACGTGCATACCCCGCGTTGTTACGAAAACCGAGAAAGATTGCAATGGCGACACCGATAATACTGAACGGCGCAAGAGTAAATTTGATCCCCAGATGCGTATACCAGGGCAGTATAATTAGAACGGCGATAGAAAAGAGAAAGTTTAGTAGCAAGCGTGAAAATATCTTGGATAATACGGAACCGTGCCAGACAAAAATACGACGCAGCCAATGCTGTTGTGGACGAACAATCATGGTTATCTTCAAACATGGAACTTTCGCTCTATTAAACGTGATCACGATCACATTCTCAAGGTGTTTACCCACAAATTTCCTGTAAGGCAGCAGCGGCTACAGGAGTTACATGCATCTCCTGTTTAATATTAAGTTCATAGTATGTTGTAACTAATCAGCGTTCATAAAAAACCCGGTCGTAACCGGGTTCAGATAACAAAGCCATTAGCACAGAGGACGAACCGCTTCGCGCATTCCTTTTTCCAGAATGGAATCCAGGTCTCTTGTCACCTGCTCTACCAGCCCCGGCACCTTGGTCAAGTCCTGCTCCCAGTGGCCTTTTTCTGCCAGTACAATGGCAACCAGTTCCTGAGTGCCGATAACACGCTCACGATGCTGGCTCCACAGTTGCTGATAACGCTCCAACCAGTGCGCATCATCCTGCACCGGATACGTTTCACCATTACGTTCACCACGATAGAACGCAATCAACGCCGCTAATGCAAAAGTGAGACGGGCCGGAAGTTTGCCATTCACTTTCTGCCCTGCCAGTAGCTGCGGCAGGATACGGGTGCGGAACTTGGTCATACCGTTAAGCGCAATAGACAATAACTGATGCTTAATGTATGGATTACGGAAACGCCCTGTCACCGCACTGGCGAAGGATTCCAGCTCTTCACGCGGCAGATCCAGCACCGGGATAATCTCTTCATAGATCGCTTTTTCAACAAATGCGCAAATTTCTGCGTCATTCATCGCCTCGCCTACGGTGTCCAGACCCGCCTGGAACGCCACCGGTACCAATGCAGTATGTGCGCCATTGAGGATTGCGACCTTACGTTCTTTGTAAGGTTTAATATCGTCAACAATCAGTACGTTGAGCGGATATTTGTCCAGACGCAGTTCTGTGGCTAATGACTTAGGTCCCTGAATAACAAACAGATAAAAGTGTTCTGCGGTGTCAAGGAAGCCATCGTGATAACCCAGTTCTTCTTCCAGTTTTGTCACTTCGTCACGCGGATACCCTGTAACGATGCGGTCCACCAGCGTAGAACAGAAAGTATTTGCCTGATCCAGCCACTGTATAAATGCTTCCGGCAACGCCCACTCTTGCGCGTAACGCAACACCAGTTCACGCAGTGCGTCGCCGTTATAGTCGATCAGTTCGCACGGAATGATGATCCAACCTTTATCCTGTGCGCCGTTGAAATGGCTGAAGCGTTCAAACAACAGGCGCGTCAGTTTGGCCGGATAGCTTACAGCTGGCGCATCATCAAATTTATCACCTGCGTGGTAGCTGATACCCGCTTCGGTAGTATTGGAAAAGACAAAGCGCATTTCCGGGTTATGCGCCAGTTTCAGGAATTCATCGTATTCACCGTAGACGCTGATTTCACGGTTAACGGAACGAATCAGACGAGCATCACTGACTGCTTCCCCCTTCTCGTTCAGACCACGGATGATGGTGGTGTACAGACCATCCTGAGTGCTAAGTGACGGCGGAAATGACGTATCAATCGGACGAACAACGGCTACGCCAGCGTTCAGATCGGTGTGCTCATTAAGAAGATCAATTTGCCAGTCAACAAAGGCGCGCAGGAAGTTACCTTCACCAAATTGAATAATACGTTCTGGATACTGTGCACCGGGAAAATCGCGACGATTTAGTGTTTTCACAATGGGTTCCCTTCTGATTAGTCATACAACCTGTTTTAATTGGTACGACAGGTTAGCAAACTTTAATACACTGAACCCCTGTTTTGATCAACTCGTGGCGAATAACTAACAGGTTTTGGCGAAAAATGTGCTGTCGGTCAAGGTTCCTCAAGGGTTACACAGCATAACTACAGCTTCACTTCATAATGACAAACCACAAATCGGTAGAACAAATTAGTCGCCATTTCCCCTGAAATAGCAAACTTGTCAGACAACTTCTTCATCATAGCGCATTGTGCTGGTGCGGTTTCGCCCGTCTTTCTTCGAGCGATAAAGACATTCGTCAGCTTCCACCATCAGCTTATTGAAGTCATCTGTTAACGTAAGAAATGAAGCACAACCACTCCCGACGCCAATACTGACCGTAAGATAGAGCGTTTTTTGTTGCCAGTTAAATGGCTGCAGTTCCACACCTTTACGGATTTTCTCCGCCATCAACAGACCATCGACGGGGTTCACCGAAGGCACTGCGACGGCAAACTCTTCCCCGCCCATCCGCGCAACTAGCCCCTTATCGCCGACAATCTTTTGTATATGCTGCGCAAATACACTTAAAACTTTATCGCCACATTCGTGACCATAGTTGTCATTAATATTTTTAAAATAATCAATATCAAGCAGCATGACCGTCAAATGCTGTGTCTGCTGCAATGACGGATTTTTTAACGCCTCATAGAGACCAGACCGCGAATATACCTGCGTCAGAAAATCAAAATCAGCACGCAACGAGACCTGTTTCATCAGCGAATTAATCGCTGCAACACTAAAGGAGACCATAATCGGGCAAATGGCCATCGTGGCAATCCCCAGTCGCGCGGAAAACATTTGTGGAATGGAGAACGGAGAACGGAGAACCCACGGCGATATCAATGACTGAATTGGCCACCAACACAATTTCCACCGCCCCGGTGATAAAAGTCAGCAAACACGTTACCTGCGGCGTATAACGCACCGCGCACCAGATTAACGCAGGCAGTGGAAATGCCAGGCTCCCTGCTCCACCAATCACAACAGAGGCGCTAACGGACACAATCAGCGCCATGGCTGGCATTAGTCGCTCAGCTTTAAAGCGCGGCATAACACCGGGAATAGCCAGTGTCAGCATACAAGGAACGATTAGCACCCCTGTAGAAAATTGCTCACTAAACCAGTCGGCAAGCAATGGCCAAAAATCCAGACTATCAATACTTACCGAACCAATCGCTCCAACAATGGCACATAATAAGGCGGCAATCAGACAATAATTAAATAATCGTAAAGCACTTACTGGTTCATATTTATTTTTTCCAAGACGCTTATCTCGTGCCACCAGCAGAGCAACAGTCGCAATAAACATCATATTGGATAAATTGATAACCAGCGAGACCAGCCCCCATTCAGTGGTCATGGCGTCATAAGCCAGCATTGCCACATAACAGATGGCATAATAATGCAGGCGATTAAGCCAGACATAGCGGGCAAACACCCCTGCCATCACACCATTCAGCGGCCAGAAAAGTGAGAGTTCATGAACCAGGCGTAGCTTTGCGCCGATAAAATAAAGCAACGTGGTAAGTACAAAAATAGCAAAGCTATTACGTAACAGATGACCTTCCTTAAACAATCGGAAAGTGGTATTGGGGAGTACATGCATTAATGATCTATCCATACAATTGCGAGCGGCAATTATCTCAACGCAATAAGTAAATTCTCATAAAGGATAGCATGTTCGCTGACAGCGGCGATAATTTAAGAGATCTATCCGATGAGATTTTATCGCATACAGCAATTATTGTGGCTGATTCATCTGAATAACCAGCCAATGATAAATGACCATCACGATATAGCGTTGTTGCTCTTCACTTAACGGTACCCCCTGCGGAATGTTATGCCACTTCGCCAGGCAGCCGCGACAACAGGTTGCAGTGGCATGTTGGGCGATAAACACTGGATGTCCGCGCATGGGTGTTTGCTTACCGTCATTTGTCGGAAACGCCGGGGCAAGACGTTTCGCGACAAAATCTGCCGCATGTTGTTCGATAACCGGTGCGCCCTTCGCCAGACAATACTGACGCTCCTTCACACCAAGACGAAAACGAGAGAGGAATGTCGAACGGGATAACCGGGTGAAGAGTGGATCGAGTGACCGCATTAATAAACCGAGCGCCCTAACTGTTTCGTCAACTGTTCAAGTACAGCAATACCGGCAAGAGAATTTCCCGCATTGTCCAGTTCCGGGCTCCAGACCGCAATCGCCATCTCATGTGGGACAATAGCGACAATACCGCCGCCAACACCGGATTTAGCCGGCAAACCAACGCGCCAGGCAAACTCACCGGCGTTCTGATACATACCACTGGTCGCCATCAGCGCATTAATTTGCCGCGCCTGCATCGGCGTCACCACCGGTTCATCAATATGAAATGCCTTACCCTGATTCGCCAGAAAAACAAACGTCCGCGCCAGCTCCACGCAACTCATTTTCAGTGCGCAGTAGTGAAAATAGTTTTGCAGTACGGTCGTCACATCATGATGGAAATTACCAAAGGACTTCATCAGCCATGCGATCGCCGCATTTCTCGCTGAATGTTCAAACTCAGAACGTGCAACGACGGTATCGTAGGCAATATCTGACACGCCGCTCAAACCGCGTACTACTTCCAGCATACGTTGCCGTGGTGCACTCAATCGCCCTTGTAGCATATCGCAGACCACCAGCGCGCCAGCATTAATAAACGGATTACGCGGAATACCGTGCTCCATTTCCAGTTGCACTAAGGAATTGAACGGAGATCCCGATGGATCTTTGCCGACGCGTTGCCAGATTTCCTCTTCGGAGTAATGACGCATGGCGACAACGAGGCTAAGCACTTTGGAAATAGACTGAATGGAAAAACGTTCTTGCGCGTCCCCGGCCTGAAAAAGTTGCCCGTCAACGGTACAGATAGCAATCCCCAGCCGGGAACCCTCTACCGTTGCCAGCGCCGGAATATAATCCGCGACTTTACCCTGACCAATCAGCGGACGCACTTGCCGCAAAATAGTCTCTAAAATTGCATTATCCATGGCGACTGCCACTCTCTGCTCCTTTCCCGCAGGTCTGAAAAGACCTGCGAGTATAACAGAGCTCAATATATGGCGTTAGATCCGGTCTTTCCACACGGTCTGAATATTACAGAACTCATGTAAACCGAAATGGGAGAGTTCACGCCCAAAACCGCTCTTCTTCACGCCACCAAAGGCGACTCGCGCATCACTGGCGCTAAAACCATTGATAAACACACCGCCGCATTCCAGACGAGCCGCCATCTGTCTGGCTAATGTTTCATTGCGTGTAAAAAGGGTTGCCGACAAGCCGAACTCGCTATCATTAGCCAGTTCCAGTGCATGTTTCGCATCTTTCGCAATCGTAATCGCTGCGACCGGTCCAAACAGCTCTTCACGAAACGCGGTCATTTCCGGCGTTACATCTGCCAGTACTGTAGCCGGATAGTAATTCCCTGCCCCTGCGACTTTTTCCCCGCCCAGCAACAAACGTGCCCCCTGCGCCAGCGTTCTTTCCACCTGATGATGCAGTTCATCACGCAAATCAAAACGAGCCATTGGGCCGAGATCGTTCTCTTCGTTAAGCGGATCGCCCATTTTTAGCGCTGCAGCCGCTGCAACAAATCGTTCAGTGAATACTGGGGCAATCCCTTCTTCGATAATAAAGCGTTTCGCCGCTGCGCAAACCTGTCCGGTATTCTGATAACGCCCGGCGACCGCGGCTTTCACAGCCAGATCCAGATCGGCATCGTTAAGCACAATAAACGGATCGGAACCGCCCAGTTCCAACACGCATTTTTTCAGCGCCGCCCCTACCTGCGCACCAATAGCCGCTCCCGCGCGTACACTTCCGGTAACCGTTACCGCAGCAATGCGCGGGTCTTTAATCATCTGACTGACACCATCGTTGTCAGCATTTAACCAGCCATATACACCTTGCGGAATACCTGCATCTTTAAAGACCTGCGCAATTAATTGCGCACAGCCCATCACACTCGGGGCATGTTTCAGTAGATAACCGTTGCCTGCCAGAATAATAGGGATAGCGCCGCGCATAACCTGCCATAGCGGAAAGTTCCACGGCATAATCGCCAGAATCGTCCCCATCGGTCGATATTCAATAACCGCCTGTTGATTCTCCACCAGCGTAGGTTCGGTCTTCAGCATGACCGGCCCATGCTCCGCATACCAGTCGCACAAGTTAGCGGATTTCGTCACTTCAGCACGCGCCTGTTTGATGGGCTTACCCATTTCACGAGTGATCATTTGCGCCATTTCTTCGCCACGGGCGCGCAGCGCCTTGCCAATATCGCGCAGTTTTTCCGCACGGTAAGCGACACTCGTTTCGCGCCAGTGGCAAGAGTCCGCCGCAGCCAATTCAAGCGCATGTTCAATTTCATGAGTACCAGCCCAGGGAAGCACAGAAAGTCGTTCGCCATTGGCGGGATTGATCGAAATGGCATGAGTCGCCGGAGTGATGGACATCGGGATATCTCCATTGTAAGTGATATCTCCAGGATACGCAGATTTACTCCTCCGTAAAAATGAATAATATTAAGTCACTTATTCACAAATCGAGAATGCCATGGACCTGACCCAGTTAGAGATGTTTAACGCCGTTGCCGAGGCTGGCAGCATTACTCAGGCTGCGGCAAAAGTGCATCGCGTACCGTCGAACCTCACAACCCGAATTCGCCAACTGGAAACGGAGCTTGGAGTCGCGTTGTTTATTCGGGAAAATCAACGTTTACGTCTCTCTCCTGCCGGACATAACTTTTTACGCTACAGCCAACAAATTCTGGCGCTGGTAGATGAAGCGCGCAGCGTCGTCGCTGGCGATGAGCCGCAAGGTTTGTTTTCTCTCGGTTCACTGGAAAGTACTGCTGCGGTACGAATTCCGGCAACGCTGGCGGAATTTAATCGTCGCTATCCCAAAATTCAGTTTTCTCTCTCCACTGGCCCTTCCGGTACTATGCTGGACGGTGTACTGGAGGGAAAACTGAATGCCGCATTTATTGATGGCCCAATTAGTCATCCAGTCATTGACGGAATCCCGGTTTATCAGGAAGAACTGATGATTGTCACGCCACAGGGGCATTCCCCCGTTACTCGCGCCAGTCTGGTCGATGGCTGTAACATTTATGCTTTTCGGGCTAACTGTTCGTATCGACGTCATTTTGAGAGCTGGTTTCATGCTGACGGCGCAGCACCGGGAACAATCCATGAAATGGAGTCATACCACGGTATGCTGGCCTGTGTGATTGCCGGTGCAGGAATTGCGCTTATCCCCCGTTCCATGCTGGAAAGTATGCCCGGGCATCACCAGGTTGATGCGTGGCCTCTGGGTGAACCATGGCGTTGGTTAACAACATGGCTGGTCTGGCGACGTGGGGCGAAGACACGCCCGCTTGAGGCGTTTATTGAATTGTTGGGTATGTCTGAGTCGACAAAACGTCACGATCAATGAGCTATTTTTGATAGTTCATGTATCTCCTTTGCTCTATATAGTGATGCTCCGATGACTTTTGCATTACATGGGGCAAAAATGATCAGACCAGTCAGTGTCAGTAATTACATATCTATTTCTAACGATTTCCCCGTTAATTATATCCCACCGCAAATAAAAGACGTTTTAAAGAGTTTTATCGATGCACTTTCCATAATAATTTGTGATGAAGAATGGCGAACATCACTAAGAGTCAACTCAATTACAAAGAATATATTTGATAACCTGGATAATTTATCATATACCCAACAAGCATTATCCCAGGATAACGATAGCTTATATAATGAAAGCGTTCAGTTTAGATTAAAGTACCCCATTAAGACTGGAAAAAATAAAGAGTTCATGGAATTTTTGGTGGTAATAAATTTAAGTCCTGTCCATTTAGATAGTTTTCGCCACAATGGAGAAATTAATATATTTTGTCCACCTGATACAAAAACAGCCATTACAGGCTGTAGATTTCAGGCTGGGATCGAGCGGGTTCTCTTCTTGTTTCTGAATGATTTTATTGAACAATTTCCAATGATTAGTATCGGGATCCCCATCAAAAGGGCTCATACGCCACATATTGAACCACTGGCCCCGGATCACCATGCGGCTGCAGATTACTTACGCCAGTTTGATTTACTCGTCATGAACTTTATCTCCCGAGGTAACTTTATTATATTTCCCGGTTTGTGGAATAAATCCGAGATCACCAGGTGGTTTGCAAATACGCCTCCTAATTTAATCACCACTATTCTCAATATAACTGATGACGAATTAAAACACGACTTACTGCAAAGTTTGATGGATTCACTTTGTCATAACAAACATATATTACCTGAAGTTTGCATCTGTTTTTTATCTCTTTTAGCAGACAGCAAATCGCCTCATTTTCAGGAGTTATTTCTATTTTTTTCAACCATTTTTTTGAATTATCAACAATGTATGAATCCTAATGAAAATGATCTGAATGACGTGCTGATACCTGCATCATTAAATGAAAATAGAACTATTCGCCACCTGGCGAAAAAAATGCTTAAACTTATTACTAAAAAAAACATTCAACCTAAAGTTATTGGCGAAGACTTCGCCATTACAAGGCCACGTTCCCCAGTATCTCCCACCACGCCATCAATGACCAAAACCCCCGTTCTTTCTGAACGTCATTAAATCTGATGTCTGCCAATGGGCTAACTCTCTGACGAGTGATATAACCACCGTCAGAGAAACGACAAAACGAGATCCAGATCACAAAAACATTGTACTCATCTCATTAACCGTTCTAAGATCATTCAATTACCTTTTCGCAACGAATCCAATAATCTGTTATGACAACAAACGCTGTTTCCCGCAAAGTGGCGTGGCTACGGGTAGTTACGCTGGCTGTGGCTGCCTTTATCTTCAATACCACTGAATTTGTTCCCGTTGGCCTGCTTTCTGACATCGCGCAAAGCTTCCATATGCAAACCGCTCAGGTCGGTATCATGCTGACTATCTATGCCTGGGTTGTGGCGCTTATGTCGCTCCCTTTTATGCTTCTGACCAGTCAAATGGAACGCCGCAATCTGTTGATTTGCCTGTTTGTGGTCTTTATCGCCAGTCATGTTCTGTCATTCTTGTCGTGGAACTTTACCGTTCTGGTTATCAGCCGAATCGGCGTAGCTTTCGCACATGCAATATTTTGGTCGATTACCGCATCTCTGGCGATCCGCATGGCGCCAGCGGGTAAACGAGCGCAGGCATTAAGCCTTATCGCCACCGGCACAGCTCTGGCAATGGTATTAGGTTTACCCATCGGACGTATCGTAGGGCAGTATTTCGGCTGGCGAACAACCTTCTTCGCGATTGGCATTGGGGCGCTTATCACTCTGCTATGCCTCATAAAATTACTGCCCTTGCTTCCCAGCGAACATTCAGGATCGCTGAAAAGCTTACCGCAATTGTTCCGCCGTCCGGCATTGATGAGTATTTATCTGTTAACCGTGGTAGTGGTCACCGCCCATTACACGGCCTATAGCTATATCGAACCTTTCGTACAAAACATAGCCGGATTCAGCGCCAACTTTGCCACAGTATTACTGTTATTGTTGGGTGGTGCAGGCATTATTGGGAGCGTGATTTTCGGCAAGCTGGGTAATCAATACGCTTCCCCACTGGTCAGCGCGGCAATTGCGCTACTGCTGATATGTTTGCTGTTGCTGCTACCTGCGGCGAGCAGTGAATTACACCTTGGCGCTCTGAGTATCTTTTGGGGCATCGCAATGATGGTTATCGGGCTGGGTATGCAGGTGAAAGTGCTGGCACTAGCCCCGGATGCCACCGATGTGGCTATGGCGCTGTTTTCAGGGATTTTTAATATTGGCATTGGCGCTGGGGCGCTGGTGGGTAATCAGGTCAGTTTGCACGGGTCAATGTCGATGATTGGTTATGTCGGGGCGATACCTGCTCTCGCCGCGTTAATATGGTCAATCATCATATTTCGCCGCTGGCCAGTCACTCTGGAAGAACAGACACAATAGATTAAAGGCCCAAACGGGCCTTTTTTAATGGTAGGTTTTAATAATTTCCAGAATGCCGTTGATAATAAACTGCACGCCCATACAAACCAGAAGGAATCCCATCAGGCGGGAAATGGCTTCTATCCCCCCTTCCCCAACCAGCCGCATAATCGCACCAGAACTGCGCAAGCTGCCCCACAAAATGACAGCAACCAGAAAAAAGATCAGCGGTGGCGCCACCAGCAGAACCCAGTCAGCGAAAGTGGAACTCTGGCGTACAGTGGATGCCGAACTGATGATCATCGCAATAGTCCCAGGCCCCGCAGTACTCGGCATTGCCAAAGGAACAAAAGCGATATTCGCGCTGGGTTCATCCTCCAGCTCTTCTGATTTGCTTTTTGCCTCGGGTGAATCAGTCGCTTTATGCTGCGGAAAGAGCATGCGAAAACCAATAAACGCAACAATTAAACCGCCGGCAATACGTAGACCGGGAATCGAAATTCCGAATGTATCCATTACCAACTGCCCGGCGTAATAAGCGACCATCATAATGGCAAAGACATACACCGAAGCCATCAATGACTGACGGTTACGCTCAGCGCTATTCATATTGCCAGCCAGACCGAGAAACAGTGCTACGGTCGTCAGCGGGTTAGCTAACGGCAGTAACACCACCAGCCCCAGGCCAATTGCTTTAAACAAATCCAACATTGGTGGTAGTTATCCTGTGTGTCTGCGTAATCAGCGAAAAGTATAAAGGGTAATCAAGGTGAAAGTTGCACTCTTTAACTAACCTTGCCCTCCACTGACCAAAACTTGAACCGATTTAGCAAATCGTGGTATCTATCAATCCATTCGTTTGACTTATATTTGCCTGGGCAATATTATCCCGTGCAACTAATTACTTGCCAGGGCAACCATTGTGAAAAATACCAGTGACCTGTTCAATGAAATCATCCCATTGGGTCGCTTAATCCACATGGTTAATCAGAAGAAAGATCGTCTGCTTAACGATTATCTGTCACCGCTGGATATCACTGCAGCACAGTTTAAGGTGCTCTGCTCTATTCGCTGTGCTGCGTGTATTACCCCGGTAGAACTGAAAAAAGTGCTTTCGGTGGACCTTGGCGCGCTGACACGCATGTTGGATCGCCTCGTCTGTAAAGGCTGGGTCGAACGGATGCCTAACCCAAATGACAAGCGCGGCGTATTGGTGAAACTCACCGCCAGCGGCGCAGCAATATGTGAACAATGCCATCAACTGGTTGGCCAGGACCTGCATCACGAATTAACAAAAAACCTGACGGCGGACGAAGTGACAACGCTTGAGCATTTGCTTAAGAAAATCCTGCCGTAAACAAAAAAAAGAGGTATGACGATGTCCAGACGCAACACTGACGCTATGACTATTCATAGTATTTTGGACTGGATCGAAGATAACCTGGAATCGCCACTGTCACTGGAAAAAGTGTCAGAACGTTCCGGTTACTCCAAATGGCACCTGCAACGGATGTTTAAAAAAGAGACCGGTCATTCATTAGGTCAATATATTCGCAGCCGTAAGATGACGGAAATCGCGCAAAAGCTGAAAGAGAGCAACGAACCGATTCTCTATCTGGCAGAACGTTATGGTTTTGAGTCACAGCAAACGCTGACCCGTACCTTTAAAAACTATTTTGATGTTCCGCCACATAAATTCCGAAGCTCTAACATGCAAGGTGAATCGCGTTATTTGCATCCGCTGAACCATTGCAACAGCTAATAAAAATGTGACAACGTCACTGAGGCAATCATGAAACCACTCTTATCTGCAACGTTGACTGCGTTAATTGCCTTTTCTACGCAGAGCTTTGCGGAACAAACCACACAGCCGGTCGTTACGCCCTGTGATGATGTGGTGATTGTTCCCCCATCACAGGAACAATCACCATTCGATTTGAACCACATGTCTACGGGCAGTGACAAGTCGGATGCGCTGGGTGTGCCTTATTATAATCAACACGCTATGTAGCTATTGTCAGGCTCTTATCACAGAGCCTGACATTTCCTTCAGACCTTTTCCGTTGTATCAAATATTTTCGCCATTGCTGGCGATAAGATCCCGATACCAGTAAAACGAGGCTTTGCGTATCCGTTCCAGTGTTCCCTTCCCTTCATTGTCTTTATCGACATAAATCATTCCGTAGCGTTTTTTCATTTCCCCTGTTCCGGCAGATACAAGATCAATACAGCCCCACGGGGTATATCCAATCAACTCAACGCCATCCTCAGTTACCGCTTTTTTCATTTCCCGAATATGGGAGACAAAATAATCAATGCGATAATGATCGTTAACCGTGCCGTCAGCTTGTCGCTGGTCAACTGCGCCAAACCCATTTTCGACAATAAACATCGGCAACTGGAAGCGCTCCCAAAACCAGTTCAGAGAATAACGTAAACCTGCCGGGTCTATTTGCCATCCCCATTCAGAGGTAGCAATATAAGGATTGCTGACTAAATCCCGCGGCTCCACATAATCAAGCATGACGTTATCTTGTGAAAATTGCGTCACAAATGACATGTAATAGCTAAAGCCGATAAAGTCGACACATCCTTTGGCAAGAATCGCGTTATCTTCTGGTGTGATATCCAGCGTAAAACCTTTTCTGGCAAAGTAATTCAGCACATGTTGCGGATAGTTGCCACGCGCATGAACATCGGTAAACCAGTAGCGCCGATGCATGGCTTTCGTTGCCATCATCATATCATTAGGGGCACACGTCAGTGGATAAATAGGACACATGGCGATCATGCAGCCAATTTTAAATTCGGGATTGATCGATTTTCCAATATCAACAGCGAGTGCACTGGCAACTAACTCATAATGCCCGCCTGATACATGATTTCTTCCCTTGCAGACATCTCTTCGTCAGGAGAATACAAGACTCCAGAGTTAGTAAATGGAGACAGACTTTCACTGAAATTCACTTGATTATTGATTTCATTGAATGTCATCCAGTATTTCACTTTTTCTTTATAACGAATGAAAACGGTCGTTGCAAAACGGATAAAAAAATCAATAAGTTTACGATTTCTCCAGCCGCCATATTCTGTAACCAGATAATAAGGCATCTCAAAGTGCGAAAGCGTCACCACCGGTTGAATCCCGTACTTCAGACACTCATCAAACAGGTCATCATAAAATTGTAAACCCGCTTCGTTGGCTTCTTGCTCATCACCTTGCGGAAAAATGCGTGTCCAGGCAATAGAAGTTCGAAAGCATTTAAAGCCCATCTCAGCGAATAATTTAATATCGTCCTTATAGCGGTGATAAAAATCAATCGCTTCATGGTTAGGATAATTGAGTCCGTCAATAATGCCATCTGTCACTTTTCGCGGAACACCATGTGCTCCAGCCGTCATTACATCGGCGATACTTATACCTTTTCCGCCATCATTCCAGCCACCTTCCAGTTGGTGTGCGGCAACGGCGCCACCCCATAAAAAATCATGTTTAAATCCAGACATATCAACTCCTTAACTTAAATAAATTACCACCAGACTTCTGCCTGTATCCCGGCCATAAATTCGTCTTTGCTGTTATCATTAAAATTGAAATTCGACAATTCGTTATTAAGAATATTAATATATGTACCATAGAAACGAATTTCTGGTCTTGAACCTAAAATACTCTCACCCACTTTTAACGCATGATACAACGTCGTTTTGTAGGCAGATTCGTTTAACGTTACACCCTGTTGGGTTTTGTTTTTTTGTTTAAACCAACCGAGTTCAACACCAGTCTGGTTCCAGGTATTCCAGATCCAGGCAGGACGAATAACTGTACGAATACTGTCGAAATCACTGTGAGCACCACTCTCATAGCTGTAAACATCTTCACCATGAGAGTAGACCAGCGCATTTGCCATAATGATATTATCGGTAAGATACATTTCACCTTGCGAAATTAAACGCCAGGCGATTCCGTCAGTATGATCGCCATAATAATAACGACCATGCGCCATGGTATTACTGGCATCAGAAAAGCTGGCAAAGCTGCTGGCATATGAATTATTAGCAACCTGCAATGTAAACTCATTAAACGTGTCACGTTGCATGTTTTGTCGTAAAATGGAAGTCAACATCCAGCTATCTTTCATCTCAAAATAGCTGTCATCACTTTCATTCGAATTTTGGTCATCCGTCTTATTAGGCGTGGAGTATTTTGCCATTACCGATAATGTTGCATCATCCCATAACGGAATATTACGATAACGAAGATCGACTGAGTTAGTATTCATCTGAGTCGTATGGGTAAAATCACGAGAGTAAACATCAACATCATCGCGACTTAATGACATATCAAAAAGCCCCACGCCAAGCGCCCAATTTTCAATCCCGACACCAGCGGCTACGTCAGTGGTTAATGTCTTCCAGTCTAGCATCTGGATTTCATATTGCGGGAGCTTATGTTTACCGACCCAAAAATCTGCTTCAGGCGCAAAAGGTAAAAAACCACGCGTGGTAAGATAAATATCACTAAACTGCATAATATTTTCATTATTGCTATCACCAAACCAGGCATCGTTGTATTGTTCTCCGACGTTACCATCATAGGTTACGACAGCATTGGCGGTTTTTCCGTTTTGATTATAGACACGTTGATTTAACGTCAGATCAAACCAACCACTCATTTCGTTACCAAAACGCCCTAACGAACCAGCTGCATATGTTTGCGATGAACCGTGATTACTTGTTCCCCAGCCTGAGCGGAAATATCCTTGATAACTAAAGCCAATATCATCCTTAATGTATTTACTGATATCTTTCAGCGTCACACTTTCAATGGTTGTCTGGTCTCCTTTACTCTCAATAACGGCAACTTGTTGCGATCCATTCACGGCGCTAGCGCCATTAACCTGACTTTGCTCTCCGTTTTCATTTTTAATATTGTCAGCAACTGGAGATTGCTGCGATATTTCAGAAAGTGTAGCAACTTTATATTTATTTTCAGCAATGCTTTTTTGTAGCGTAGAAAGTCGGGATTTATATTCTCCCAGTTCGTTTTTAGTTTGTTTAAGTTCAGCTTTATTTTGTGATAATTCATTTTCGAGAAGTTCAAGTCTCTGTTCAATCGTTAATTTAGCAGCCAGGGAATTTATTGGAAATAATGCTGCAACAATAGAAACAGACAAAAGACTAACATTAAGCGTCTTCAAATTCATAACTTATCCTTAAGAGATATTA
>OASX01000646.1_pt1 | contig 25947 bp, 14 predicted proteins | sample 1516531 | NCBI WGS metagenome assembly OASX01 (sample SAMEA2579911, study PRJEB22360) | human gut metagenome | biome: human gut; feature: human-associated habitat; material: faeces | place: Denmark | collected 2008/2010
GGCCGTACCTACCCCGTCGCCGACCACAACGAAGCCTGGCAGATCATGCTCCTCAAGGGGCATCGCTACATCGCCCGCAAGGTTCAGAACGACGAAGTCACGTACATTGCCAACGCCTTCGCCTTTGACAAGGTCGACGTCAACTCCAAGGACGTCATCATGTCGCCCGACCTGATCGAACATGCGATCAAGACCGGCCACTACAAGCCCGCCAAGGCCGGCGACTACTCCGACTTCTCCTTCCGCAAGGCCTATCAGCCGATTGAACGCCGTTCCGCCGACTGGAACAAGGACCGCGCCCAGACCGCTTGGGAAATGCTGATGGGCAAGGAAACGATGGATCAGGAAGCCTTTCCGTACTCTGTGAAGCCGACCAAGAAGCTCACGGTCTCGGACGTCCAGAAGATCGTCTCCGGCCACTGGAAGCGCGAAGCCCGCACGAGCGGCTTCTTCCATCAGTCGATGCGCGACATCTGCAACGTCGGCACGTTCGAATCCGTGGTTTACGAAATGAACCCCGAACCGCTGCTCACGCGCGGCTGGCGCACGTCCGCCCGTCCGTGCCAAACCCCGTACGTTCCGTTCTTCCCGCTCGCCAAGCCTGCCGAAGCCCAATCCTTCATGACGCCTGAAGTTGCAACGGCCGAGCACTTCCATGCCACGCCGGATCGCTTCGACTTCAAGGCCGACTTCGGTCTCTACACGGCTCTGAAGACCCAGAACCTGGTCGACTATCTTGACGACGGCGCTCGCGCCGACCTCCGCAAGGTTATCGACGCCCAGCAGGCCAAGTGGCTTGCGGAAGGCGATTCCGTTCTCAAGACCGCCCAGTATCTTGAAAAGAACGTCTCGCAGGACAAGGCCAAGGCATACCTCCATCAGTATGCAGCCGAAGCCTACAACGTCTCGATCGCGCTTCTTGAAGACGCCTTCCAGAACATGAAGCCGCTCAAGATCGAAATTCTCGCCGACACGCTCTCCCTCTCCAAGAAGGACAAGGTTGACGTGGTCGTCTTCGGCGAAAAGGGTCTCGATCTCTCCAAGGCCAAGAAGGAAAGCTTCGTCTTCGGCATCACCTATCCTGACCCGAACGTCGACGTGAACCTGAAGCGTGCCAAGGCGACGAAGATGGCTCTCAAGGACGTCAACGGCGACGGCGTGAAGGACCTGGTCCTCACCTTCCCGTCTGACGAAGCCGCCAAGTACGGCTTCGAAGGCGTCAACACCGACCTCTGGCTCTTCGGCGAAATCGACGGCCAGAAGAAGGGGGGCTTCGACCTCGTCCGCATCGTCAAATAACCGCATGAAAGCTGATTGAAGCCCGCCGCAAGACGGGCCTCAATCGACAATCTGCATCAACCAGCCCGGAAAGCCGACAAGTTTTCCGGGCATTCCTTTTCCGATAGGCACTGCTTTATCCGCATGCCTAACCGCCTAAAGAAGGTTAGACTGATACAGCTCTTCAACAGTCTGAGATTCACAGCTTGCAGGCGCATCGCCGAAAGCAACAACCGACTTTGAGCGTGACGGTCTGCCAGGTCGAGAGACCGGCGACGTCCATCTTGGCGCCCTTGCCGATCGTCATGCTGTCGCCGCTGTCAAGGGCGTTCTTGGACTGGGAGAAGTGGGCGCCGTCGAGAAGTTCGACGCTGCCGAAGTTGACGCGGGCCTTGCGCTTGGCCTTGTCCTTGTCCTTGTCCGTCGAGAGCGTGTAGCCCTTGTCCCAGCTGAGAAGCATGGCATCGGCGCCGGAGAGGCGGATGTCGCCCATGTCGATGTCCTGCGGAGCCTGCTGCTGGGCTTCCGTCAGGCCGGAATCGTTGATCTTGATCTTGCCGGATGTCTCGATCCTGCCCTTGGAGTTGTCGAAGCCGACGGGGTTCTCGAGCTCAAGCGTGCTGACGGCAGCAAGCTTGAGCGTGCCCCTGTTGATGAGCGAGCCGCCCTTTACAAGAATGCCGGCGTTGGAAAGCTCGACCGTGCGCTCGTTTGTGAGCGCGCCGTTTTCGGAAACGATGATCTTGTTGACGGCCTCCGTGCCCGTGAGCTTGACCGTTGCGGTCTTGGCGTAGTCGCCGAACGTGGACACCCACGCGTCATTCCAGGAGACGACTTTGGTAATGGTGCTCGCAGCGGTTTTCTTTTCGGCGTCATCGCTGTCGCCAAGTGTGAGAAGGAGATCGGTGGATTCGTTCGCAACGGCGGATCCGAAGGAAAGGGACAGGGTAGCCAGAACGGCCAGCGTGAGCGGATGGGATTTGAAGTGCATGACGATCTTCAGCAAAGTAAATCAACCCCCCATAGGTTAAGGGCCTCGACATGCGGCTCCAGTGCTCCGAAGGAGTTGAAAAAGTGCGGATTCCTTCGCACTTTTCCGATCTTTCGAAAGGGGGACATGCATGCCGCGCAGGTGGTTGATAATGAAGACCCGAGTCAAGAGAGGAGAACGCAATGCCCGCCAACAAGGCACCGAGAAAGAAGAAGCCCACGCGTGTGCGCAGGAACCCGTCGGGGATTCTCAACCGCCTGACGATGCCCGACGACCGCATCCATCGGTTGAAGAAGCGTGCGGACGCGGAGCTCATGAGGCTCTACATGCGCTCGGGCGACTATTCGGACATCGTGTCCCTGAGCACCACGCTGGCGCTCGGCCGGGTCATGCTCAAGTTCGTTGACGATCCCGAACCCATTCGTGCCTGGATCACCGATGCCCGGGATGCGCTCGCAGCCTACGACCCGACGGCCGAGGTCATCAATCTGGATGCCGTCAGGGACGCGCTCGACTTGTGCTACCGCGTCTGGCGTCTCGTGAGCGTCAACGAGTTCGTGGCTGCGGCCCGCGCCATCAAGGAGGAGACCGCCAGAGAGGAGGTGGCCTGCAGGGCCTGACGCTCCTCAAAGCGCCACTTTTCTTGTTGCCTCTTCGACCGTGCGTTCACCGCGCCGGTCATAGCGCTGCGTCGTAATGATCGAAGCGTGTCCCATAGCCTGACGGACGGTGTTGATGTCGGCGCTGGACTCAAGGAGCCGCGTCGCAAAGGTTCGGCGCAGATCATGCGGCGTGAAGGACGAGACCTGGGACTCGCCCGCCCGGATGCATTAGAATCCCCCGCTTGCCAGAAGCCTTCGCACCATCAAGTTGGCGACGCGCAAAGCCCAGCCAATCAACGTTTCCGAAGGCTGTGGACGTGAATGAGCCGGTCAAATCGAAGTATGCTTATGCTAAACTTTCTGGTAAGGAATTGAATGCAGCTAACATCCCAATTCCCTTTTTAGCCCAGTGTTGGTAGCACTGGGCTTTTGCGATGCATTTATTTCTCACTCAGATTCCTAACCATGGCCTCGTCCAACCGTTATCACAAGCCAAAAATTCACGCCGTTGATCTTTTCTGTGGCGCGGGCGGGCTTACTTGCGGGTTGAAGCAAGGGGGCATCAAGGTAAAGGCTGGAGTGGACATCGAGACCCGATGCGAATATGCCTACAGTCACAACAACAAGGCTAAGTTCATCGCACAATCCGTCTCGGAACTCACTGGAGAAGATATCGCATGCTTCAACGCGAACGCTGACTATACGCTCCTTGCGGGATGCGCCCCCTGTCAAGCCTTTTCGACCTACAACCCGAAGGCAACAAGTGCTGATCCGCGTTGGCACCTACTCACTGAATTCGGACGCTTGATCGAAGAATCGAAGCCCGATTTCGTGACAATGGAGAACGTGCCCCAGCTCGCGAACAAGGATGTTTTTGAGGCTTTCCTCAAGCGTCTGGAGAAGTGCGGTTATTACAAGCCCTATTGGAAAGTCGTTAAGTGCGAGGAGTATGGCCTCGCGCAACGTCGTCACCGCCTGGTTCTTCTCGCCTCGCGTTTGGGACCAATTAAGGTGCTCTCCCCCGAAGAGTTCGGCGCGCCACGACGTACGGTTCGCGAGGTGATCGGTGCCCTTCCCCCTGTAGCCGCCGGCGAAGTTGGGAAGGAAGATCCTCTTCATTCGGCTCGAGGCCTTTCGCCCCTCAATCTGGAGCGTATTCGCGCTTCTCGACCGGGCGGAACCTGGCGAGATTGGCCTGAGGCGCTCAAGCTTGAATGCCATAAGCGCGAGACCGGCGCAAGCTATGCCGGCGTCTACGGCCGCATGAAGTGGGATGAACCGTCGCCCACCATGACCACACAATTTATCGGCTACGGATCGGGCCGCTTCGGACATCCCGAACAGGATCGTGCGCTCACGATTCGCGAAGGTGCCATGCTGCAGAGCTTCCCGAGAGACTACGAATTCGTCTCGCCCGATGAGCCGCTCGAACTCGCCACGGTTGCCCGCATGATCGGCAACGCGGTTCCGGTGATGATCGGTGAATTGATCGGCAAGAGCATCTTTGCTCACCTCAAGTCGCTCCAAGCCAGCAAGGCTGCGTAGCGCACAAGCAATGTCGGGGCGCTCGTATGCGAATAGACCGCAGGGGCGCCCCTTTTTTATTGAATGAATTTTGGCCGGCGCCGGATGCGGCCCGGCAGACCGCCATGAAGACAACGAAGGCTATTCCGGAAATTGGGGATCTGGTTCGCGTGCGACAGCGTCATTGGGTCGTGACCGCGGTGCGTCCGTCGGACGCGTTGAGTGCGGCTTCGCACGATACAGACTTCTCCGAAGACTCGCAGAATCTGGTCGAGCTCATCTCCATTGAAGAAGACGCTCGTGCCGAAACGCTCTCGGTCGTGTGGGAGATTGAGCCCGACGCTTCCGTTGAGAATCCGAAGTTGCCGGAATTGCGACGCTTCGATGACTACGCTACGTTTGAGAACTTCTTGAACGCCGTGCGTTGGGGCGGTGTCTCAAGCATCAACGACAAGCTCATTCAGTCCCCCTACCGCAGCGGCATCACGATTGAGGACTATCAGCTCGACCCGGTCGTGCGAGCGGTCAACATGGCAAACGTCACCCTGATGATCGCCGACGACGTGGGTCTCGGGAAGACGATTGAAGCGGGTCTTGTCGTGCAAGAGATGCTTCTTCGCTACCGTGCTCGCACGGTGCTCATCGTGTGCCCTGCGAGCCTTCAGCTCAAGTGGCAGGAGGAGATGCACTCGAAGTTCGGCCTAGACTTCCGCATTGTCAACACTGAATACCTGAAGAAGCTTCGCCGCACGCGCGGCGTGCGCGCTAATCCGTGGACTTCGTACCCGCGCCTCATCACCTCGATGGACTGGGCAAAATCTGGGGATGGCCTTGAACTCATGCGCGACGCGTTGCCGAAAACGGTGACGTACCCGCGCAAGTTCGACATTCTGATCGTGGACGAGGCGCACAATGTCGCGCCGCAAAACAACTCAACCGAAAGCGAGCGCTCGAGGTTCATCCGCCTCATCTCCCCGCACTTCGCTCACCACATGTTTCTCACGGCGACGCCTCACAACGGCTCGCCCGAATCGTGGCGCGCGCTCCTTGAGCTACTCGACAATCAGCGTTTCTCCCGCTACGGCGAACCCGACCCAGATCAGTTGGCTAGCGTGTTAGTGCGTCGACTCAAGTCTTCGATTCTTGATGCAGAAGGCAAGCCCGTCTTTCCGTCGCGCGTCATGAAGGATATTCGCGTTCAGTACACAGACGAAGAGCGTCACATACACAATCTTCTGCAGAATTACACGAAGGCCCGCCTTGACGCTCTGGCAAATTCGGTCGATTCCGAATGGAAGAATCGCGAGAAGATGGCCGTTTTCTTCGTCCTGCAAACTCTCAAGAAGCGCCTTTTCTCCTCGCCGCGCGCATTCGCACAGACGCTCATCACGCACCTGCGCTCAATCGACAAAATGGAAAATCCGGCGAATCGATCGAATCGCAAGCAAAGCCGGCAAATCGAGATGAGCCGTCTTGAGCGTCTCGTCCGAGAGGCCGAGCTCATGCAGGATAAGCCTGATGAGCTTGAGGCGTCTTATGCGTCCGATGCCGGTGCGGATGTGGCTGACAATACTGAAGACCTTGAAAACGAAGCCGTAGCAGCGTCCACGACGGCAACTTATTCGACACTTGAGCTCTCGGTCGAAGAACGCAAGATGCTTCGCGAACTTCAGGACTGGGCCGAAAAGATGACGAATCGCCCGGACACGAAGCTTACGGCGATCGTTGACTGGATCAAGGCAAATCTGATCGAAAACGGCCAATGGACGGATCGCCGCGTCATTCTCTTCACCGAGTATACGGCTACCCTGAACGTACTCAAGGACATTCTGGGTTCCGTGGAGATTGCTGGCGGAACGCTCGCCGATCGCGACCGCCTGATGAGCGTTGACGGCAGTACGCCTGAAGATGAACGCGAGGCGATCAAGGCCGCCTTCCAAGCAGACCCTGCCATCTCGTCCGTGCGCATTCTTCTGGCGACCGATGCCGCGAGCGAAGGGATCGACTTGCAAAACTGGTGTGCGGACCTCATTCACGTGGAGATTCCGTGGAATCCGAACGTGATGGAGCAACGCAATGGCCGAGTGGACCGTCATGGTCAGAAGTCGAAGGAGGTGCACATCTGGCATCCGGTCGGCAGCGAAATCGACAAGGACTTCAAGGTCGAGAATCAAAAGGCTCATTCGCTTGACGCCGATGCGCAGTACCTGTACAAAACGTGCCTGAAAGTCGAGCAAATTCGCGCTGACCTCGGCAGTGTTTCCGACGTCATTGCCGAAGACGTGAAGAGCATCATGCTCGGTGACAATTCGTCAAAGGGCTACGGTGCCGATGAACGCACCCGTCGCATGAAAGAGGTCCGAAAGCGCCTTCAGGTGGCGGACGCCGTGGCTGCGAGCTCGAAAAAGCTGCACGAAACCTTGATCAACACTCAAAGGGAACTCCACCTGGAGCCCGAAGTCATTCGGTCTGCTGTGGATACCGCATTGCGCCTCACGGAAAAGAGTCCTCTCATTCCGTATGTGGATCCCAACGATAAGAACGGTCCGGATGCAGGGAAGCTCTTTATGCTGCCACCTCTCTCGGGCGGTTGGGCGATCGCCCATGCCGGCATCAACGATCCGTTTACGAAGAAGGTTCGCCCCGTAACATTCGACTATGAAGTCGCCAAACATCGCGGTCAAAGCGTGGTGCTTTTGCACCTCAATCACCCGCTCGTTGCAATGAGTCTGCATGTGCTTCGCGAAGAGGTCTGGGCTCCGAAGCGAGCGGGTTCGCTCAACCGCGCAGCCGTTCGTGCCGTACCTGTAGGAACGCTCTCGGGGCTTGGCGTTCTTGTCGTCTCCCGACTCATTGTCTCGGGAAGTGACGGCACGCGCCTGCACGAAGAAATCACGCTGGCGGGCGGACTGATGAAGGACGGTTCCTTCGCACGCGAAGACACGCTCGCGAGGCTCAACGAGTGGTTCGAGGCTGGCAGGCCCCTTTGTGCATCCGACCTCACACCCCGTGTTGAGGAGGTGATCAAGGAGCGCTTTGAAAAATACCGCCCGAACCTTGAACGCGCGGTGCAGAGCCGCGGTGAAGAACGACGTCGCTCGCTTCTGAACAGTTTCGAGAAGCGCCAAAAGGAAGAAGAGGCCAAGATTGAAAAAACGCTCGGCAGGCTCGAAACGCAACTTCAAAAACTCCTCACCGGGTCCACCATCGGTGAGAATGAAGCCGGCTTTACCGCGTCCATGTTCGACGCCAAACAGCTCGTTGAGGGGCTGTCCGAGTGCGACAAAAAGGCGCTTGAAACCCGGCTCAATGCTATCCCTGAGGCGATCTTCAAGGAAAAGGAACTCATTGCAGCCCGCTATCACGTCGAAGAGGACGATGTACGAAATATCCCCGTCGGCATGATTTTTCTCATCCCTGAAAACTGGCTGGTGGTTTAACTATGAAAAAGACAAAGTATTCCATCCATGCGGACTGGCTCCGCATGCTTGAAAGCAATATCCCCATCCTGAATGTTTCGGTGATGCAGCAAGCCTTCCCGCAAGGGCTTGAGGTCGTTCCGGCGGCCTTGAGACAAGACCTCGGTCAGGATTATGAAACGTGGCGCGAGATTCGTGACGCGTACTTGCACGCCTTAAGAGCTTCGGACTCCGGGGATATAGAAAAAGATCGTGAAACGGCTTGCAAGGAAACCGGCATTGACCTCTTTCATGAGTATTGGATCGGTCTGATTCTCACGGATCTTCTCGGTTGGCCCGAAAAATGGTTAGTCGAGGCAAGCTCACGCTGGCCCGATCTTTGCGCCGCACGCTTCCAAAATGCTCGTAGCGTCAAGCTGCTCACTCACAAGGGAATGGCGAAGCTTCTCTTTGCGTCGTTCGAGCCCGAAGCCGAATATCTTCAAAAGTCCGGACGCGTGCTCTCGCCTGCCGAAGAGCTCGCGCAGTTCATGCGCTGTCATGAAGACGCGCCTCGCGTTGCGATCGTAACCGATGGCGAACGCTGGACATTGATCACAGCGCTGAACGAAAATCCCGATGCCTTTGCCACATGGTATGCGGGTGACTGGAGGCGTGAGCAGGTGCTTCTCAATGCCTTCTCTACGCTCTTTGCTTTTCGCCGAATCTGCTCAAGAACGGACTCCCTTATGGATCTGCTTGAGCGTACCGTCCAAGAGCTGGAGAACGTCACCGACACACTTGGCGAACAGGTCCAGCAGGCCATCGAAGTCCTCATTCAGAGCCTTGACAAGGCCGATGCCGGTTCCGGCCACTCGCTTCAGGATATTGACGAAAAAACGCTTTACGACGCGTCACTGACCGTCATGATGCGACTCGTCTTCATCCTTTGTGCCGAGGAGCGTCACCTTCTCCCGCTGAGCGATCCGCTCTACGACGACAACTACGCGCTTTCGATCCTCCGCGAACGTCTGCGCGGCGACTTGGAAGCCGTGCTTGAGCGTCGCTACGACGCTTGGGTTCGATTCCTTGCGCTCTGCCGCATGATCCATCAGGGGGTGTCGCATCAGGATTTGCGTATGCCCGCCCTCGGCGGCTCGATTTTCAACCCAGATCGTTATCCCTTCTTGGAAGGTCGTAGCGACGGGAATACCCAAGGTCGTCCGCTCCCGATCGACAACCGCACTTTCCTCTACCTCTTAGAGGCGTTGCAGCTCATTGAGCACCCGACCGGCGCTGAAATCGTTTCGTATGGGTCGCTTGACGTTGAGCAGATCGGTCACATCTACGAAGGTCTGCTTGAACTCAAGGTCGAACGCGTCTCGACTGTGACCCTGCGTCTTAATGCCAACAAGAAAGCGTCCGCGCCCGAGCAGGAGCTTACCAAGTTGGAGTCTCTGTTGCTTGACAGTCAGAAAGATCTGATTGAGCACTTGGCAGAAGTGACTAAGGTCGCCAAACCTAAGCTGAAAAAGCTCCTAGAACAGGAACCGACGGCAGAGCAAGAAGCTCAACTCCATGGAGTTTGCGGTGATCCTGCGCTAGCCAAGCGCGTGCTTCCCTTCATCAACTTGATCAAGCTTGATGCGTGGAATCGCCCCATCATTTATCTCGCGGGAGCATTCATGGTGACGACGGGCGCCTCACGCCGAGATTCCGGCTCGTATTACACGCCTCGGCAACTCACTGAGCGCGTGGTCAAAACGACGCTTGAGCCTTTGGTGTACGTCGGGCCTTCTGAAGGCAGAGAAAAGGCCGATTGGCAGCTTAGAACTCCCGAGGAGCTCCTGAAACTCAAGATCTGCGACCCTACGATGGGTTCGGGCGCCTTCCTAGTGCAGACGTGCCGCTACCTGAGTCAGCGCCTCCTTGAGGCATGGGCCGAAGCGGAGGCTCAAGGTAAGTCCATCACGATTGACGGCGAGGTGGTGGATTCGTTGGTGGAACTTGAGCCTATGCCGGCGAAGGCGGATGCTCGATTGGTGGAAGCCAAGCGCCTTGTCGCTGAGCGATGTCTGTACGGCGTAGACAAGAATCCCATGGCTGTCGAACTCGCAAAGCTTTCCATTTGGTTGGTGACGCTTGCTAAAGGGCGGCCCTTTGCCTTCTTGGATCATTGTCTTGGTTGCGGTGACAGTCTTTTGGGCATCTATCGGCGAAACGATCTCGACGCCATCGCCGCCGCTGCTGGCATGTTTGGGCAATTGCTTGAAGAGAAAATTGATGAGGTGCTTGACCTTAGAAGACAAATTCGTCACGCTGTCATCCGTGATATTCGAGATGTCAAACTTCAGCAGTCTCTACTTCAAACGGCGCAAAAGAAGATGGGCGCAATCGAATTGATTGCGGATGTCCTCCTGCTGTCTAAAATTTCCAAAACAAAATCTTTAGATGTCTTTTTTGATAAAAAAATCAAAAAAACAAAGCTAAAGCTACCAACTCCCGAGCAGACGCTTGCTGATGTTTTTCCCGATGCTATGGAGCTCAATGCGAACATTATCAGAAAACTCGAACTCCAGCGAAGTAGCCTATGGGACAACATTCATCATCGGGAGATTGACACCTATACTCCCTTCCACTGGGCGCTAGTCTTTCCAGAAATTTCTGAGCAAGATGGATTCGATGCTATTGTTGGGAATCCTCCTTTTATAGGCAACAATAAATGGAAAAAAGTTCTTGGGAATTACTCTCAATTCATACCTGGATTTATTATTGGAAGTACACCAGGAAAGATCGATATCTCTGTAGTTTTCAATAGGAGAGTTTTTGATTTAATTCGTTCAAACGGACTTTTTGGTCTTATATCTACCACAAACATTTCTGAAGGCCCATCAGTTCCTGTTGGGCTTGGATTTATTTGTCAAAAAGGAGAGATTTATTCTGCCATAAAGAGCTTGAAATGGCCTGGAAGCGCAAATATTAACGTTTCGTTGATCCATGTATTTAAAGGCGATTGGAAAGGAAAGATTTTGCTAGATGATAAGCTCATTACTGAGCGCGTCAACGGCAATCTTCTAAGTGGAACTTTATATTCCTACCGAGCAATCAAAAACCAACTCGATTGTAGCGAAGGTGTGCACGGCACACATATCGATGACGTTCTGCTAACTAAAAACAATGAATATTATTCAAAAGTTTTTCAAGAAAATAATTCCTTTATCGTCGGAATTGCGAACGGTCTAGAAGTCAATACAACATCTCTTATGAATATCAAAGATTTTTCGATCGATACGAGGGATTTTAGCCTTGATGAAATTAAAAAAATAAGCCCCAGCGCTTATGAATTTCTATTGTCGAGAAAAGAGACTCGATTGGCAAGTATTGGAAATGAATCAACATACCCTGGATGGAAAGGTAGATGGTGGCAACACTGGAGTCCTCGGGCTAAATTCCTAAATAAATATGCAGGCTTCCCTTTTCTTTGCGTATGCAAACTCACAAAATATCCTGTACCCAGAAAGCTCGTCAACATTATTGGTACGAATAAAACTTTGATGTTCCCTTTGACTGAGGGCTACATTCATTGTATTTGTCTGTCATCATTTTTTAGAATTTGGCTCACTTGTTTCAATGGGGCGAAACAAGGGGATAATAAATCTTCGATCTCTTTAAATGTAGCTGACATTACGGCATTTCCGTTACCAACAAAAAAGCCTGTCGACATCAATGGTTCTGCCCAGGCATTTGATAACTATCTTCGCGACATGAATGGCGTTACTCCTGCCATGAACGCGATCTGTGATGAACAAAATCAGGAGCCGAACGTCGTCGAAGCTCGCAAACTCATTCGTGAGATTGATGCCCTAGTTTTGAAAGCGTACGGTTGGGATGATCTTGCTTTACAGTATGAGTACCAAGATGAGGGGATCGGGCCTCGATACATGTTGACCAAGGAACTTCGTGAGGATATTCTGGATAGACTGATCAAGCTGAATCACCAGTATTGGGAAGAGCAAAACCAACCCTCTGACAAAAAGGAAGCGAAGTGACTCGTTATTGGAATGTTAAGCTCGGATCGAATGTTGAGGATCACGCGTTCAAGCTGATTTGTCGGGTACCGTATTTGATGATGCCCCGGATTGGCGAAGGCGACCTGTTGTACCTTTCGACTGATGGGACGCCAGCAGAAGTTGCCCGCGTGGCTCGTTGTCGGATCCGTTTGCACGAAACGGAAATCCTGCTTGATCGACGCATGCCGATGAAGGAGGAATGGGCGGTGCTGTGGTTGAACCACCATCATGGCGTCTCCTTCACAGGCGATGCGATTGTCGAAGCCGATCCGAGCTTGCATTCCGATCCTGTCTTTGCCGCAGAAATCCCACGCGTGCTCGCAATGCCGACTGACACGCCTTTTGCCGGTCAAAAAGCTGAAACGGTCCAATGCTACATTCGCGACATGATAGTCGCCGCTTTCGAAGACGAAATGGCGGGGCCCGCAGAGGGGCCCGCAGAGTGGGTTTACGACACCAGCGTGACAGAGCGCTATCTGGTGGGCTGCCTCCCGCCAAAGCTGTCGCGTGTTCATGCTGAAGCCGAACAACCGCACGCTCTCCTCGCGGATGAGGGTGAGGCCTCAAGTTCAAGCGCTGATGAAGATGAGCTGAAGCCAAGCTCTAAACAGAGCCTCTGGCCCTCGTCGATCGGTCTTTCTTTCATGGTGAATGAGGATATTGACACCTTGAAAGTGACGGCCGAGTGGGGGCGCTACACCAAGTCCACTATTGAAGATGCGGAAAGTGAAGAGTCTCGCGAAGACATCAGGTCTGCTGAGACGCCTTCTGCAGGCGATGAGCTCGCTAAGGCTCGAAAGATCAACGTCTACAAGCGTGATCCCCACGAAGGGGTGAAAACCATCACGCTTACGACCGGCAAACGTCGCTATACCTTGTTGGATCCGCGGGACGGCGAGGTAGAGCTTCAGGTTGTCGTGCGCAACCACAACGGCGTGCGCTTGGTAACGGTCTTCCTCGTCAACGGCACCGTCTACAGCGGCAAGGCCAAGAAGCCTCCCGTCGATACGTGGATTTTTCAACCTCACCTTCAAGTTGAAGGCCTTGAGGGAAAAAGCGTCTTCATCGGACGTGATCAAGCCGATAAGCTTCACGACGACAAGGATGACGAACTCAAGACGCTCGACATGCTTTACCGTCGCCGAGTTGAGTTCGCAACCGGTCACGCCGTTAGCGTGCACGCCGTTGTCGACGAGCAAGATCCCACTCGCGCCGTGCGAGTGGAAACCCGTTTGATTCCGAAATACGAAGTCGCGGCGACCGAAACGCCTGGCCTCAACCCGTCCGACCGTCCTGCCATGCAGCAATTGGTGCGTAGCGGGGCGCTCGACATGGTGCAGCTTGCCAAGCTTTCCGTGCCGGAAAAACGCGCCGAACTGATCCGAACGCTCAAGGTGCTCGCAGACGACTATGCCGCGTGGATTGAAGAACTGCGCAACGTCATCGCGCGAGAACCTGAGATTGAATCGACCGCGCTCATCGAAATCGAAAAATGCAGGATGGCGTGCGAACGCCTGAACGAAGGCATTCACACGCTTGAAACCGATGATCTTGCGCTCAAGTCGTTCGGGTTTGCCAACCTGGCAATGGCCCGTCAACGCGTGCGCTCGATCTTCATGCAAAAGCATCCCTCCGGGCCGGATGCCAATACCGATTTAGATGCTGAGATTGATGCCCTGATGGGAGTCGTTCGGAATCATTCCTGGCGCCCGTTCCAGCTTGCGTTCTTCCTGCTCCTCATTCCGAGTCTTGCAAACCCGACGCATGAGCAGCGCACGGATGAGTGCGGCACGGCCGATCTGCTGTGGTTCCCCACCGGCGGCGGCAAGACGGAAGCCTATCTCGGTGCGGCCGCTTTTGCGATGGCCGTTCGTCGACTGCAACCTCCGATGAGTGGATACGATTCGTCGCGCGGTCTCACGGTAATCATGCGCTATACGCTTCGACTGCTCACCATGCAACAGTTCCAGCGCGCGTCCACGCTGATCTGTGCAATGGAAACCATGCGCCAAGAAGATCCGGCCACGTGGGGGACCTCTCCCTTCACGATTGGGATCTGGGTGGGAGGCAATGTCACGCCCAACGAAACGGAACGCGCGGCCGCAATGGTCAATGACGCTCGCAAACCCGGTGGAAGCAAAGGTGTCAATGCCGACGATCCTGCTTTCCAGGTGGCTCGTTGTCCGTGGTGCGGCACACCTCTCACAATCGGTCGAGACGTGACGGTTGACACAGATGAGCTTAAGACGCATATCCGCTGCCCGAACATCGATTGCGATTTCGGCGAGCTCAATCACTCCGAAGGCCTTCCGCTTCTGTTGGTCGACGAGGAAATCTACCGTCGCCCGCCCTCAATGTTGATCGCCACGGTGGACAAGTTTGCACAAATGCCCATGAACGGCGCCGTTCGCACGCTCTTTGGCCTTGCTTCCAGAGAGTGTCCTCGTCACGGTTTGGTGCTCCCCGACTGCGACTGCGGGAAGTCGCATGCGGCAACCGATAAACTTCCGGCCGTGACTATTCGAGACATCAACCCAATCCGCCCGCCCGATCTGATCATTCAGGACGAATTCCATCTGATCAGCGGGCCGCTTGGCACGATGGTCGGGCTCTATGAAACAGCCATTGACGATCTGTGCTCTTGGGATTACGTCAAGAACGGAGAAAAGCTTCGCATTCACCCCAAGATCGTGGCGTCCACGGCGACGGTTCGTCGCGCCGGCAAGCAAATGTTCGGTGTCTTCTATCGCGACATGCAGATCTTCCCTCCGAGCGGTCTCAATATCGAAGACAACTTCTTTGCCGTGCAGCGTCCGATCGAGGAAAAGCCCGGGCGCCTCTATCTTGGGATCTGCTCTCCGGGTTCCTCCAAGCCGCCCGTTTTGATCCGCACTTACGTGACGTTGCTCACTGCCGCAGAGGATGCCTATCAGCGCTTTGGCCAACTGGCCGACCCGTATATGACGCTTGTCGGGTACTTCAGTGCTTTGCGAGAACTTGGCGGCATGCGTCGTCTTGCCGACGACGACGTGCGCACTCGCGTTATGCGCGTTGAGGTGCAGCCCAATAAAAGCAATCGCACGTATCGTCCCGGCTTAAAAAACAGACGGCTCCTTGCGGCGGTGACTGAACTCACGTCTAGAAAGAAAAATTCTGAAATTCCCAAATGCTTGGAGGAAATCGGACTCCCGCACTCAAAGGATTCTAAGCAAGCAAGCTCTCCGGACATCGTGCTTGCAACCAACATGCTTTCGGTCGGCGTCGACGTACCTCGCCTGGGGTTGATGGCGGTAAACGGTCAACCCAAAAACACTGCCGAATACATTCAGGCGACGAGTCGTGTCGGGCGCTCTTCGCCCGGTCTTGTTTGTACCGCCTTCGGTTGGAGTCGCGCGCGCGATCTTTCGCACTATGAAACCTTCGAGCACTACCACGCCACGTTCTACAAACACGTCGAAGCTCAGTCGGTGACACCGTTCTCCTCACGCGCACTTGACCGCGGTCTTTCTGCCGTCATCGTGAGCGTCATGCGCATGAAACACGATGAACTCGCGGCGGAAGGCGATGCCAAAAATTTCGACAGATCGAAATACGGTGTCAATAGCGTGACGTTCTCGGGGCGTGCGTGGAAGATTACCGACGATCAAACTTGCGCCGATGATGTCGAAAGTCGCACCGATACTTGGTGGATCAACTGGGACCAACGCGCTCACCAACCGGACGCCGATTTGAGTTATACAGGCAAAAAGGAACGTCCCAGTGCGCTGATTTCAGCCTCACTGACGCCGAAGGATCGTTTCGCTTGGAAAGTACCCAATTCGATGCGTGAAGTTGAGCCCAATGTCAATCTGGTGCTTGACCTTGACGCCGCCTGCGTGCCCAACAGCACCTTTGCGGCGAAATCCAACACCTCCGCATCCACCACGACCAACAATGCCGGGAGTGCAGATTCCCAAATCCAGAAAGGAGATCCGAAGTAATGGCCTCCACCAATTCGAATAACAAGCCGGTGGCCGGGGACGTTCGCCCGAGTCAAATCATCTGGTCTTACGGGCCGGGTTCGCTCATCGACCTCCAGAACATCTCGGTCATCGCCTTGGGATTGCAGGAGTGGGACAAACTCCCGAACTGGTCCCAATATCACGAATCCATCCTTGAGCCGCGCTTGCTCGGTCAAGTTCGGCGTTTGCTTGGACGACAGGTTGACGAATTGCGAGTCCCTCCCATTGCCAGCGACATTTTGGGTTCCACAACCGCCGACAAGGAGGGCATGCCGGTATCGCTCTTTCCGAGATACTACCGCTGTCGCGCCTGCGGTGCGCTCGGCTCGATCGACCAAGGCTCAAGCTTCACATTGAAGGGAGCCGCCCCCAGCAACTTGCGCGTAGAGCACGAATCCTGTCCAAAAAGCAAATCGACCGGCAAAAATCGAAATCAGCGGGCCGTTCCCGCTCGCTTTCTCGTGGCTTGCGAACACGGACATCTTTCGGATTTCCCGTGGCGCGAGTTCGTGCACGATGGTTCTACATCGTGCCGCCAGCCGTTAAGTTTTTTTGAAGTCGGCGCGTCTTTACAGACCGAAAATCTGCGCGTTTCTTGTGCTTGCAACCCAAAAAAATCGAAGAGCATGGCCGAAGCTTTCCGACCAGGAGCGCTAAATCATCTCAGATGCCCCGGTCGACATCCACATTTCGGACAACAGACGACCAATTCTTCGTGCGACGGCAAGCTCAAGCCCATCTTGCTCGGTGCTACGAACGTATGGTTCTCAAAGGTCTTGTCGGCACTTTCGCTGCCCACCCTGAATGCGCCGACTACACCTGTTGATAAATTGACGCAGGCCATCGTGGCGTGTGCCGACTCGCTTGTTGATGACACGGACGATTTCACCGATCTCAGCGAGTTCGAAAAGATCGTTCGGAAGAAAAAACGCTACGAACTCTTGCGTCCGGAAAACGTAGGATTACCCTACGAACAAGTCTGGGAAGCCGTTCAACAGTTTTATGGCCCCTGCGAAAGCGACCCAGTCAAGTTTGAAGAGCATCTCAAAGATGAAAAGCCCGACGTTCCGGAAAGCACGGGCATCAAGTTGCCCGAATGGCGCGCACTGACGTCAAAGCAGCTGCCATTTCGCGAACTCTCCTTCGAAGCAGAGGAAACGGCATGCCCTGAAGCCTTCGCCCATTTGCTTGAGCGCGTTGTTCTCGTTCGTCGTTTGCGCGAAGTCCGAGCGCTTGTCGGTTTCACTCGTCTTCAAGCAGAAGATAACATGGTTGAAGACCCGGATTACGCCCCCGAAGTCGTTCCCCTTACGCCAGAAAAGCCTCTCTGGATTCCAGCCGTTGAGATCCGCGGTGAAGGCATTTTCATCCGATTCAATGAAGAAGCCCTCAACGAGTGGGAAAAACGTCCTGCCGTGCGCCTGCGCGAGGAGATGATCCACACGGCCTACGTAGATTGGCGTAAAGCGCGCAATCGCTCGCCGGAGGGCTTCCCGGGCATTCGTTATGTGCTGCTTCACACCTTTGCTCACGCCATGATTCGTGAACTCTCGCTGGCTTGCGGTTACAGTGCAGCGAGCATCCGAGAACGCATCTATGCGTCTACGGCGTCGGATCAGGAACCCATGGCTGGCGTGCTCCTCTACACGGCTTCTTCCGACTCTGACGGCACATTGGGCGGTCTCGTGGAACTTGGCAAACCGGAGAATCTCAATACATTGCTCACGGAAGGCATCAAGGCGATGCGCATCTGCTCATCCGATCCGCTCTGTTCAGACTACAACCCCACCGTTGCCGACGCGGTGTCGCTTGACGTGCATCTCGCAGCGTGTCATGCGTGCTGTTACGTCTCGGAGACGTCATGCGAAATCGGGAATATCCTCCTTGATCGCGCACTGCTCACAGAAACGCTGATCGGCTCCGACTGCGCATTCTTCGATTGAACGGGGAAGGTGGAACGGCATGGCAACACTCCCTCCCATGTTGGTCGAGCGCCTCGCGAAATCCGCGTCGAAAATCCACCCGGATAAGCTTGAGGCTTTGTCGCGAAAACTCGGTCAAGGCAACATCTACACGCCCGAACGCTTTGCGCTTGTGGTTGGCAATCGCATCCGCTCCGACTTACTCCGCGAAATGTGCGACGCTTGGAGGGATGCGAGCGCGATCTCCGGCGTTGACCTCGGCAACACGCTCCTCACCGTGGCAACGCTCACTCGTGCATATGCGCAGATGCGCTCAAGCCTTGTCGCTACACGCCCCTGGGACAATACCAACAGTCGGACCGATTCGGAGGCGGCGTATCTCACTGTCATTGGCAACGCGAGCAACCGTCTCATTCTGGCATCGTATGTCGTCTACAAGGTACGGTCGATTCTTGACGCTCTCAAAGAAGCGGCTGCTCGAGGCGTGCATATCGAGGTTCTCCTTGAGCCCGCACAGGCGAGCGGCGGCACCATTCATGGACCCCACAGCAGTGAGGCGCTGTTACGATCGATCATCCCAAACGCCACCTTCTATCGCCCTGACCTAGAGAAAATTCGCGCCATGCATGCAAAGTTCGTCTGTGCCGATAGCCAATTCGCATTCATCACGAGTGCGAATGTGACTGCCGCCGCCATTTCGCGCAACATCGAACTCGGTGTGATGATCTGCAACGGTCCCATTCCGAAACAGGTGACGGAACTCTTCGACGAGCTCATCAGGAAAAAAGCCATCCTGCCTACTTGAGGCTCTGGTCTTGTAGGGGCGATAGTGGGCTTGCTTTTCTCAAAGCGCGACCTTCCTCGTCGCCTCTTCCACCAAGTGCTCATCACGCTTGTCGTAGCGCTGCGTCGTAATGATCGAAGCGTGTCCCATAGCCTGACGGACGGTGTTGATGTCGGCGCCGGACTCCAGAAGCCGCGTCGCAAAGGTGCGGCGCAGATCATGCGGCGTGAACGATGACACCTTGGACTCGTCGGCTCGTGTACGCAGCAACTGATAGATGGCGCTGGCTGTGATGGCCCAGTAGGGCTGGATGTTGTCGCCCTTCTTCACGGCGACGAAGACGTTTTCGCACCCCTCCTCTCCTCGAAGCGAAAGCCAGTCCTTCAGACGCTCCCACGCGTCGTTCGAGGGCGCAACCTTTCTCTGTTTGTTGCCCTTCCCCAGAATCGTGATGATCCTCGTCTCATGATTGATGTCGGAGAGCTTGAGCGTGGCAATCTCAGCTCGGCGCATTCCGCAGCCAACGGCCAAAGCGATGATAGCGGCGTCGCGGACGCCGATGGACGTTCCTTTCAGTTCTGAGGCTGCGATGAGTTTTCCCGTTTCACGCGTGTTGAGTGCACGGCCTTTTGAAACGCGGCTACCTCGCACCGACTTGACTTCTCGAATGGCGGAGTAGGTTTCGATGGACATCATGCCTTTGAGCCATGCTTGCTTGGCGACCATGCGAAGCGTGCAGATCTGAAGGTTCACCGTTGAAGGCGAGAGCCCCTTTTCCATTTGCCGAACACGGAAGGCGAGTACGGCGTCGTAGTTCATCTTCTCCCAGGGGCATTCGTTGAGTGAAGCGTGACCGAACTCTTTGGCAATAGCGTTGAGAACCCGGACGACCTTGTTGCGTGACTGCCCGGCGCCGAGGGTGAGGACGTAGGCTTGTGCCGGATTGAAGGTGTCTTTCGGGTGCGAGGCATCGAGCCCGAAGGCATTGCCCTCGTTGTGGTGAGGATCGGACACATCATAGACAGCAACACTAGGCATTGGCGGACTCATAGACAAAATACGATATTAGATGGAAATGACAATTTCCATCAGATATTTTCGCACACTTCCAGAACCCTTGCGTGCCTCGAAGAGGAGGGTAGGCGTTAGTGATAACAGCAGAGGGGAGGAGGCCGTCCTCACCAGGGGGGACCCGATGATGAGATTTAGGGCGTTAGGATAGGTCAGATGCTCAAACGCCAGAGAAAGAGGGCCTTGGTTTGCGCCTGTGAGCGTTAGTGATAATGCCTTCAGGGCTGTGCGACAGGCGATTCAACGGAATTCCGTAGGTTCGGAAAAGCACGAGTTTTGCACTGTTACAGCCTTGGATCGAGTAGAATGGCGTTATTACTAACGCCTTACACACTCGTTATGTCCGAAAAAAACAGACTTCGCCAGCTTAACTTCACCAAGCGCAGGGAGGCCGAAGGTTTCAAGCGCATTCTGTTTTGGTTAAAGCCTGATGAAAAGGCATATCTCAAAAAAGCACTGGCTGCTTTTAGAGAAAACGCGGGAGAGGTGGAATTAAACCCCGTCAAGAAAGTCAATCCTTATCAAGCAGAAATCCTGAAGGGCGAATATCCATTTGAATTTGAGAAAATTAAATATCCGTACTATACGATCGACAAGCCTTGGGACAATCTCCGTTATTGGAACAATTCTTTACCAAAAGGCATTCTTGTCTTTGCGGATTCCCATAAACGTGTAAAGAAATGGCGGGCAGTCGCACTTGATGGCCTCGGCGCATTCCCCGTGCTGTGGTCGATACGCTACGCCCTCGAGCAGCGCTGTTGGGATCTGGCGCCGTCCAGAACCCGCAAGATCAACTTCTCAAAGTTCGACGTGCAGACCGAAGTCCTCAGGATGGTCGGCAACGCCAAGCTCAAGGTCGATGCCCGCTTTATGAATTCCTCCTTGGGATTCATGACACATCCGATTGCCGCACAAGCTGTCACGGTGGACAGAAGTATTGCGGACAAGTTCCCGGAAGGGGTTCTTGTCGTTGTCGTCGATGAACGAGGCGAGCTTCTCGAGACGAATGCGGAGTGTCCCAGAAGAGAGGAAGTGCTGCTTTGGAACTTCAGCCAACCAGGTCTTCGATGGGATGAGATGAAGGGGACCTGGCATGTGGCGATGGCGGTGTTGACGAAAATTTTCAGAACGCCAGATCCAACCATTTGACTAAATCGGGACCGAAATGAACATTAGCCCGAAGCTGCAGGCTTGAATGGTGGGCATATCGCCAAACAGTCCGAAATTTTGAGTAAAAAATGCCCCATTTTTCTGGTTTGAAAAAATGGGGCGCGGTGTTTAGAAAAATATATTAATTATTAGCAATAACCTGCTTTGTGGCTTCTATTTTGTTGTTTGCATATTCAACAAAATCTTTAATGACAAGCTTTTTTACTCCGGAAATGAGTGTTCCCATTGCGTCGAAATCAGGCTTATCATCTATGAATGGAAGCATAATGTTTAAAGCATCTGCGTCTTTCGCGTAAAAATTTCGTCCATAATTGAACTGACCATTATGAGATGATTTATTGATAGCGGCCGTCACAAAAATAGCTGCGTTTTGCTCTAAATTTTCTGTATGAACAACTGCAATATGATCATCAGCTCCATATGAATAGTTTCTGTATTTTGCAGAACCAAACATATCAATCGTTGTTGTGTTTTTTGAGAAAATCTGGACATTGTTGCCAATAAAGTCAGATATTCCCTCATTGAATTCACCGCCGTAACAAAGGGCAAATTCCCTTGTACTCTGTCAGAACTCTTCAAACGTTTACCACGTGTTGATTTACCAAACAAACGTTCAAGATTAAACTCTTTGAAGTTCAATGTGCTGATATTTCGCAATGACTCAATTTCTTTTGGCGTTAGTTCACAGTCCTTAAATCCACTGGCAGTCAAATAGGCTTCCAGCTCTGCTGCGCGTTCTGCTTCCAGCTCTGCTACGCAATTTTCCATAAAAGCAAAGTCAATATCTCCGTTGGTTAGTATAGGCAAGAAAATAGAATTATTTTTGGTAAGCTCCCTATGGGGTAAGACGCTCAACATGGGGGTGGAAGAGAATGCTCAGGGTGCTGTTCACATTCCATGAATCCCCCTGCAGTCTTTCCACACCGTTACCTTCGACTGGCCGTCGCTTCTCAACACTCTGGCCCCCCAACGAAAAGACTCCCCCTTCCTGTCACAACAGTCCGCCCTTCTCCAATCCGCGAGGTTGATGGGATCCTCACCAAAAGCGGGACCAAGACCTACATCGCGTATTAGCGATTCCAGTCCTACGATAGGACGCGGACGCTCTTGCGACTCGTCGAAAGCATCGTTCTCTTACGTTGCCCCATGGGTCTTGAAATAGGGCTTGACAGGCGTAAATGCCAGAACTCCGCACCAAAGCGCACGTATGTGAACGCTATCGCATGATTGGATACTGAGTCCTAATAGAATGCAATCCCAAGGAGGAGTTTTTTGCGCCGAGACTTGACAAAGTTCCGACCATTAGCATAGCTAATAGTAATAGTTAGGAAAACTGTTGGTTTTTGTAGCTTTCCCCTTCGAAAAATAAGATTTCCTTAACTTCGAGCGGTTCACCTCTCTTGCCGCACGAAAAAGGAGAAAGCTATGCCTGAAAAAATTCACAATCTTCCGATCACTGGCATCGCCAGTTTTGCCAAGTATCCGATTTGCACGGATCTGGACGCTCTGGACGACGCCGACGTTTGCGTGATGGGTATTCCGTATGACATGGGCGCCCCCTATCTTTCTGGCGCCAAGTTCGGGCCTCGTCGCATTCGTGAAGTTTCCTGCCACTATGGCCGCGGCGACGCGGGCTTCTGGGATCCCGAACGTCTGGAACAGTATCTTGCTGCTCCGGTCAAGATCGTTGACGGCGGTGACGTTGACATGGACCCGATGGAATACCGCAATACGTTCGACAACGTTGAAGAAGCCGTCCGCAAGATCATCTCGAAGGGCGCCCTGCCCGTCATGATGGGTGGCGACCACTCGGTGACCATCCCGATCGCTCGCGCTCTCGACATGTACGAGGACCTTTGCATTGTTCAGTTTGACGCGCATCTCGACTTCGGCATGCGCATCAATACGAACGGTAGCCCTATGCGCATGGTTTCCCAGATGCCGCACTTCACCAAGATGTGCCAGATCGGCATGCGCGGCCTCGGTTCCAATACCCGAGAAGACTTCCAGGCGGCCTATGACTATGGCTCCGTCGTGATCCCGGCCCGCAAGGCTCTTGAAATGGGTGCTCCGGAAGTGCTCAAGATGATCCCGAAGGCCAAGAACTACTACGTCACGATCGACATTGACGGCTATGACATGAACACCGCCCCTGGTGTTGGTTCTCCGTCGCCCGGCGGTCTCAACTATGTCTTCGAAACCGACGTTCTCGAAGGCATCGCCAAGATGGGCAACGTCGTCGGCTTCGACCTGGTTGAAGTCGCGCCCCAGTATGACCCGACTGGCATCACCCCGCGTCTCGGCGCCATGACGATGCTCGCCTTCATGGGCTTCATCATGAAGGAACGCGAAATGAAGGGGCTGCTGAAGCACCAGCAAGCCTAATAGGCATTACCCCGCCTTACCGGCCGGCTGAGACTCTTTGACCCCCGCCTCAGCCGGCTTTTTCTCATCTCCGAATCGTTCGACTAAGGAGACCCCTCATGTTCTGGTTGGAACTTTTAGTTGTCCTGGCCGCATTGGCGCTTGGCGCTCGATTGGGCGGCATCTTCCTCGGTATCGCTGGCGGTCTCGGCCTTGCCTTCCTCGTCTTTGTTTTTGGTCTTGCTCCCTCCGCTCCACCGATTGACGTGATGCTCATCATCACGGCTGTGATCGTCGCAGCCAGCGTCCTTCAGGTCGCAGGTGGCATGGATTACTTGGTGTCCGTCGCGGAAAAGATCCTGCGTTCGAACCCGAAGTACATCACGTTCCTGGCGCCGATGGTGTGCTATCTCTTCACGTTCATGGCTGGTACGGGCAACATTGCCTTTGCCCTTCTCCCTGTGATCGCCGAAGTGGCTCGCGAAACGGGCGTTCGTCCTGAAAGGCCGATGAGTATTTCCGTCGTGGCTTCTCAGCAGGCCATTACGGCTAGTCCGGTTTCCGCCGCCATGGCTGCTCTGGTTGCTCTTCTCAGCCCGCTCGGCGTCGGCATGGGGCAGATCATGCTGGTCTGCGTCCCCGCCACGCTCATCGGCTGCTTCCTCGGCGCGCTTTCCGTCTGCAAGCGTGGCGTTGAACTCGACAAGGATCCTGTGTACCAGCGTCGTCTGGCTGCCGGCGTCATCAAGGCGAGCGAGTCTCGTGAAAAGGTTGCCTTTGTGCCGAAGAAGGGTGCCAAGCTTTCCGTCGCGATCTTCGTGCTCGGTGCTGTTCTGATCGTGCTCTTCGGTACGATCCCCTCCCTGCGCCCGACCTTCATGGTCGAAGGCAAGCTTGTGACGCTCTCCATGACGCATATCATCGAGATCATCATGCTTGTGGTTGCCGGCGTCGTCTCGCTCCTTTGCAAGCCCAATATTGACGAAGTGGCCAAGAGCTCGGTGTTCCAGGCTGGTATGACGGGTGTGATTTGCATCTTCGGTCTCGCATGGATGGGTGACACGCTCATCACGGCCTATTTGCCCGACATCAAGGCCATGACGCAGGCATTCGTGCAGGATCATCCCTGGACCTTTGCAGTCGGTCTGATGTGCGTCGCTTCGGTGGTGCTCTCTCAGGCTGCTACGACGCGACTGCTGTATCCGCTTGCCATTGCCCTCGGTCTTTCCCCGATCGCTCTGGTGGCCTCCTGGCCCGCTACTGGCTGCCTCTATATCATCCCGACTTACGCTACGATCGTAGCTGGCTGTGCATTTGACTCCACGGGCACGACTCACATCGGCAAGTACGTCATCAACCACAGTTATCTGATCCCAGGTCTGATCACGACTTGTTCGAGCGTTGCAATCGGTTTTGCCATTGCTCAGGTTGTCCTTTAATAGAGGTCTGATCCTTTGAAAACAGAGGGCCTTCGGAAACGAAGGCCCTCTGTTCTTTCATCTGGTTCAGAGATCGTTCAAAAACAGTTCCTCCGAAGTCCACGGCATTGTGGAGCGAATAAGCGGGAGGACATCTTCTTTTATGCACTGATGGCAAGCCGATCCGACCGTTTCCATGAGACTGAGCGGCGTGCTTTTCTTTCTTGCTAGCAACAGCTCGCGCGGCGGGCACGGGTGCGGAGCTTGAAGAATTTTGCAAGAGGCGATGAAGTCACGGGCACCTAATAAAGCCAGCGGCTGAGTCAGAGACCAGCCAAACCCTGCATTGACTAGAGAGAAGACGGTTAAATTGTCGTCGACCGCAAAGGTAGTGGGAAGATCAAGATGCGCCTGAGCGAGAACCATCTCCGTCTGTAGCCCTGAAGCGGTATTGCTTGTATAACGGATCAAAGGGATGCCGCAATACTGAAGATCCTCCCATTGCCACGACTGTCGACGTTTGGCGACGGCTTCTGGAAGAAGAATGACATGGGGTTCTAGGAAAAGAGTGCGTTGATCTAGATGATCGGAGGAACGGAATTGGCCAGTGGCTATGATCACGTCTAGTTCGTCCAGAAGAAGTTTCTGGTACAGAATGTCAGAGGTACCGCAATGCACCGTTATGCGGCAATTCTGATCCAACAAGGTCTTGAAAAAGCGGGGACCGATGGTTCTGAGCAGAGATTCGACACATCCGATTCGGATGAAAGGACGCAGGAAGTTGCTACTCTGGAGATTGTGTAGGACATCCTTGATGTCCGTCTGCCGCTTGGACAATTCGGTATACAACACTCCGGCTTCTTTTGTCGGCGTCAAGGGGCGTGTCGTCCGGTCGAACAAATCCAGACCGATCTGTACTTCCAATTGGGCGATGGTTTGACTGACGGCAGACTGAGTGACGCCGAGTTCGTGGGCAGCCTTTGAAAAACTTCTATGGCGGAAGACAACTAAGAAAAATGTCGTGGCGTTTGAAAAGAAGGGGTCGGTAGTCATAATGCTGTTCTCAAGGGCGGGCCGGCATCAATGTCGTGTCTCCTGAGCATTGATGATCCGATCTATGGTAGCCAAGAGCTTGCGGCAAAGCCAGATTTTTGAAGCTCCCCTGTCTGAAGACAGAGGATTCACTTTGACCATCAGATAGTTCGAAGGTACTGACAAGGTAGTCGGCGGCACGGAACTCGCCTTCTTCAAGGCCGATGCCAAGGCTGAAGCTGGTAAGCTGACGGTCAGCCTCAAGCGCGGCGACAGCATGGCTTTTGTTTGTCACGATCCCAAAGGCGGCGCCGTAACCGTC
>OASX01000649.1_pt1 | contig 25771 bp, 23 predicted proteins | sample 1516531 | NCBI WGS metagenome assembly OASX01 (sample SAMEA2579911, study PRJEB22360) | human gut metagenome | biome: human gut; feature: human-associated habitat; material: faeces | place: Denmark | collected 2008/2010
CTGGAAGGGATAAACGCTGAAGGCATCTAAGCGTGAAGCCCCCCTCAAGATGAGATATCCCATTCTTTAAAGAAGTAAGACCCCTTGAAGACGACGAGGTAGATAGGGCAGAGGTGGAAGTGCAGTAATGTACGGAGCTGACTGTTACTAATCGGTCGAGGGCTTATCCAGGAAGGTCTGGTTGGTTGATGAAACGGTGAAGATGGATTTCAATATGTGGTTTTGAAGGTATGTGTGCACGAGTGGCTCAGTGGTGGAGTATCGCCTTGCCAAGGCGAGGGTCGCGGGTTCGAATCCCGTCTCGTGCTCTCAAAGAGATAGAAAAAAGAGTCATCCGATGGATGGCTCTTTTTTCTATGTTCAAGCCCTGCCGGGCTCGAACGGTTCGAATGTCTCCGCTCCGCTGCGGTCGTCGTAGGCGAACGTCCCCCGGACGTTCTGCGACGTCTCGTTCTCTCAATAAGGTTTCCGATGGAACAAAGGGAATCATGTTCGCGAACCGCATGACACCGGACGGCTGGTTTGTCCGGGAGGACGGAAGCTGGGATGAGAAGCGGTAAGGACACCGAGATCAGGATCCCATAAAAACTGAACAAAGACAGGAAAAGGTCGGCACGGGAATGTGCCGACCTTTTTTCAGACGCAAATCCCCGGAAAACACTTGCAATCCGGCCATTTTCTGATATACTAAACTACATTAACGCTTTATTAAATTAATATAGCAGAATAAAATGAGAGGAAGTATGAAAAATGAATGGAGCGATCATCGGTGTTTTTCTTGTGATCATTGCCTATTTGGTGATGATGCTGGCAATTGGTTTCATCTATTCTAAAGGGAACAATGACTCCAGTGATTTCTATCTTGGCGGCAGAAAATTAGGACCGTTTGTGACGGCCATGAGCGCGGAGGCATCGGATATGAGCAGCTGGCTGCTGATGGGACTGCCGGGAGTGGCGTACCTCAGCGGTATCTGTGACGCATCCTGGACTGCGATCGGACTTGCCATCGGTACCTATTTAAACTGGCTGATCGTGGCGAAACGCATCAGGAGATACAGCGCAAAGACGAATTCGATCACACTGCCGGATTTCTTTGCAAACAGGTATCGCGATGATTCGAAACTGTTATTGGGAATTTCCGCAATTTTTATTATTATCTTTTTTGTCCCGTATACAGCGTCCGGATTCGCGGCATGTGGAAAACTGTTCTCCACATTATTCGGAATTCCGTATACGGCGGCTATGCTGATCAGCGCTGTCGTTATTGTCGGTTACACAGCACTCGGTGGATTTATGGCAGCGAGCTTTACGGATCTGATCCAGAGTATTGTTATGACGATCGCGCTTGTCCTTGTGGTATGCTTCGGCGTATCCATGAGCGGCGGTGTCAGCACAGTCCTTGCAAATGCGAGAGAACTTCCGGGATTTTTATCCCTGACAGCGACGTATGACAGTGCGGCCGGAGCTGCATCTGATTATGGAACAATTTCAATTGTTTCTACACTGGCCTGGGGACTTGGATATTTCGGAATGCCCCATGTACTTCTTCGCTTTATGGCGACAGAACATGAGAACAATATTGCGATGTCCAGACGGATCGCGACGGTATGGGTCGTAATCTCTATGGCAGTTGCGATCTTTATCGGCGTTGTCGGTTACAGCCTCTCAAAGAATGGCGTGATGGCAGAGTTAAAGGGCTCCGCTTCGGAGACGATCATCATTCAGGTTGCGACACTCTTAAGCCAGCATGGATTCCTCGCAATCGTGGGTGCGGGAATCACACTTGCCGGAATTTTAGCCTGCACGATGTCCACCGCAGATTCCCAGCTTCTTGCGGCATCTTCCGCTGTTTCTGAGAACCTGTTAAAGGGAATGTTCGGCGTAAACCTTACTGAGAAGAGAACGATCCATGTTGCCCGGGCGACGGTTCTCTTTATCGCAGTGATCGCAGTATTTTTAGCGGGAAATCCGGACAGCTCCGTATTTGGAATCGTGTCCTTTGCGTGGGCTGGATTTGGCGCTGTATTCGGACCGGTGGTCCTTGCGGCATTATTCTGGAAACGTTCCAACAGGAACGGTGCTCTTGCCGGCATGATCGCAGGCGGAGTCATGGTATTTGTATGGAAATACTGCGTTCGTCCGTTGGGCGGTGCATGGAATGTGTATGAGCTTCTTCCGGCGTTTATCATTGCAATGCTCTGTCTGATTGTTGTCAGCCTTGCGACCGGTGAGCCGTCAAAGGAGATCCAGGAGGAGTTTGAGGAAGTAAGAGCAGGAAAATAATTGCAGGAACAGATCGGTGAAATCGGAAGAAAAGACTGGAAAATTTAGGCGAAAAGAACTATAATACGCATTAAGAGACCTGACAAGTAGGTTTTTGTCAGGTCTTTTTCCTTATAAGAATATTGCAGTGAATTTATGGGATAAAAGAAAAGGAGATTGTGGATAATGGACGAATTACAGAAGAAAATTGTGGATTATGTAGAGGCAAACGGCAAGACATATCAGCAGATCGCTTTGGAGATCCATGAGAAGCCGGAGGTCAGCAATTATGAGTTTTTCGCTTCCAAGCGTCTTGCAGATCAGATTAAGAGCGTGGGATTTGAAGTAGAGATGCCGGCGGCAGGTCACAGAACCGGTTTTGCGGCGAGCTATAAATCCGGGAAACCCGGTCCGGTCATGGTTTTCCTTGCGGAGTACGATGCCCTTGTGGGACTTGGACATGGCTGTGGACATAACCTGTTTGGTGCAACTTCTTCTCTGGCGGCTGCGGCGTTAAAGAGCGTGATCGATGAGGTCGGCGGAGAGGTCCGCCTCTACGGAACACCTGGAGAGGAAGGCGGAGAAAACGGAAGTGCGAAGGGAAGCTTTGTCCGCGAGGGATATTTCAAGGACGTTGACGCGGCTCTTTCCGCACATCCGGGTGTGGGACATCGCCTTACAGAAAAAACACTTGGATGTGTTCCGATCGATATTGAATTCTGGGGTAAGGCGTCTCATGCGGCTGCGGCACCGGAGCAGGGAATCAATGCTTTAGACGCGCTGATCCAGACCTATAACTCCATCAATGCTCTTCGCCAGCATCTGAGTGATGATGTGCGGATCCACGGGATCATCGTAAACGGTGGACAGGCACCGAACACGGTACCGGATTACGCGGCAGCAAAATTTTATCTGCGGGCTGCTGCAGCTTCCACATTAAAGGATGTTTACGCTAAGGTAGAGCGGATCGTGGAAGCCTCTGCGATGGCAATGGGTGCAAAGGGCAGCATGAAGCCGTACCAGAACTGGGTAGAGAACATGGTTCCGACACCATCCTTTGATGCGGTTTATGCGAAGAATCTGGAATTGTTTGGAGAGACTGCAGATCCGGCAGGAGAGCGCCTTATGGGATCGACAGATATCGGAAATGTATCCCAGGTCGTTCCGGCGATCCAGCCGACCATCAATATCAGCGACGAGCCGATCAAGGGCCACAGCAAGGAGATGGTTGCGGCGGCATGCTCACAGAAAGGACTCGATTCGATCCTTCTCGGTGCAAAGGTTCTTGCTTTCACAGCCCTCGATCTGATCCGCGAGCCGGAGACATTAAAAAAGATCAAGGAAGAACATGCCTATGAGGTAGAGCATCAGGCAGACTGACCGGGGGGCGGATAGCTGCCTCATCTTTCCGGTGAATGTCCCGGACAAGTTCTGCGTAGCCGGAGATCACGGAAAGTGGGGAGCGGAGCTCAGGGGAGACATTGGCGATGACTTCCTTTCGAAGAACATCGACGCGGGCGGAAAAATCATTTTCTGCGAGCCGGTCCACCGTGTGCTTGATTGCAAAGATCGGCTTTGTGAAATATTCGGAGTTTCCGGCGGTGGCGGGGCACCGGCCGGAAGATAGGAAAGCGGAAGAGATCTGCTGAACCGTTATAGAAATTTCTTCATACAGTCCCGGAGATTTTCTTCCATCCCGGTGAGCTCATCTGCAATTTCCATAACCGCCTTTGACGCCCCGGAGTACTGATTTTTATAACCGCATATGGTCTTGATCCCCATATTACAGCCGTCAGTGACAATACTGGCGGCTTCTTTGTCACCGCCTTTTGCCATCATGCGCATTTCTGTGGACATCCATGACCAGGCAGAGGCCATTTTTCCCGGTTCTTTTCCCTCTTCCTCCATGGCGCTTAAGGTCTTTTTGATCTTTGCGTCCAGCTCCTGATGTTTTTCATAGCTTTCCGTGATATCCTTCCAGAGCTCCTGATCCGACACCATATCCCGGATCTGTTCCAGGCTTTCCGCCGCCATCTTGCAGCCAGAATCACATTCGCGGAGAAGATTGACTGAGTGCTCTTCCATCATTGATCCATCCTTTCCATAATAATTGCCATGCAGTTTCTTCAGACAGCTGATAAAAACAACAGCCATGGATCTGTCTGATATTCATCTGCAAAAAAAGTATGAGAGATACGGGGGAAAATTATGCAGGGCACTTCTGGAATGTCACTGACATGCCATAAGAATTCAAGGGCGGTGGAACGTATTCTGCCGCAGACAGAAAAACTTAAGAAAATGAAAAGCAAAGGACAAGAGGGATCAGTTGAATCCAGACCCCATTTATGTTATGATGTTAACGTTCGAAAACGAATTATGCAGAATATTGGAGGAAAAGCTTGGAAAAGACAGAAGCAGAAAAGATCCTGAAGGAAAAACTGGAAACCGCAGAGAAGATCCTGGTGGGGATCGGCTCTGAGTGGAAGAAAAAAGAAGGCACGGAGGAGGAAGAGGTCCTTCATGCCGCCGAAAAGTTAAAAAATTTTCTGGATGGAAAAGATTATTATATCATAACTTCACTGCCCGGTGAGGATGCGGACCGGCTGGGCTTTTCTGCCGGTCATATGGCAGTTCCCCATAGCGTATCCTTTACGGAAGAAGCGTGGAAGCATTATACCTTATGGCTCTCCTGCACCCTGAACCGGAACACGGTGCTCCTGGAGCTTGGTGAGAACTATAAAGATCCGTCCCTGATCCGCTGGCCCTTTGAGAAGACAGCAATGTTAAACAATAAGGCGTATCTGTTCCGGGTTCATAAGATCTTTTCTCAGGTGCCGGAAGAGCTTTCTGGGAAATCATGTCCGGTGGCGGAGGTATCGTTTAAATTAGTGAATGATTTCTTAGAAAGAGTGTAACTGTTCAGGAGGTTTGAGCACTTGCTGTGTTGACGGTAAGAAAACATAAAATTATGAAGGTACTGAAGCGTTACGAATAAATACAACAAGGAGGAAATATGGCTGCGATCGCAAATGACTGGTTGGTCCCTATGAGCGGGGAATTCAAAAAGCCGTATTACAGGAAATTATACGAGACCGTAAAGAGCGAGTACGAGACAAAGGAAGTCTACCCGGCGCCGGATGACATCTTCAACGCCTTTGCGTTTACTCCGCTCTCAAAAGTAAAAGTAGTGATCCTGGGACAGGACCCGTACCACGAGCCGGGGCAGGCGCATGGACTGAGCTTTTCCGTAAAGCCGTCGGTGGAGATCCCGCCGTCCCTTGTCAATATCTATAAGGAACTTCATGAGGACTGCGGCTGCTATATCCCGAACAATGGATATTTAAAGAAGTGGGCAGATCAGGGTGTGATGCTCTTAAACACAGTACTGACTGTTCGTGCCCATGCGGCCAACTCCCACAAGAATATCGGCTGGGAGGAATTCACGGACGCCGCGATCCGCGTCTTAAACGAGCAGGACCGCCCGATGGTATTTATCCTCTGGGGACGCCCGGCGCAGATGAAAAAGCCAATGCTGACGAATCCGAAGCATCTGATCCTCGAGTCACCGCACCCGAGCCCACTGTCCGCCTACCGCGGATTTTTCGGCAGCAGACCGTTCAGCAAGACAAACAAGTATTTAAAAGAGAATGGAATCGAGCCGATTGACTGGCAGATTGAAAATATCAACTAGCAATCCGGCGTGCGTCAGCGGGTTCGGAAAAATGCGCCGCAAGCTTGCTTGCAGAAGCATTTTTTTGAACCTGTTGACATAGGGCGGATGCCCGAAGCTTCTTGTTTTCATGACAATGAAAACAAGAAGACCGCACGCTATATTCAAAATATAAAGCATAGGAGTGAATATGAGCAACTTTATCGAATTTCTAAAGATCGTCGTATTCGGTGTCGTCGAAGGCTTCACCGAATGGCTTCCGATCAGCAGCACCGGTCACCTGATCCTTGTGGAGAATATCGTCCACCTGAATGTATCAGAAGAATTCATGAACGTGTTCCGCGTCGTGATCCAGTTAGGCGCAATTCTCGCGGTACTGGTCCTGTATTTCAGACGCCTGAATCCATTTGATCGGGGGAAAAAACCGGCACAGAAGCGTGCCACATGGCATCTATGGTTCAAGATCATCATCGCCTGCCTTCCGGCTGCAGTGATCGGAATTCTGCTTGACGAAGTGCTTGATAAGTATCTCTACAATCCATATGTGGTTGCGGCGATGCTAATCATCTACGGTGTCATTTTTATTGCCTTCGAGAACCGCAACCAGCACGCGGAATTCCGCATAAAGAAAGTATCCCAGATTAGTTACCAGACCGCATTTTACATCGGCCTCTTCCAGCTCCTCGCGCTGATCCCGGGTACATCGAGATCCGGCGCAACGATCCTCGGTGCGATGATGCTTGGCTGTTCCAGAACCGCCGCATCGGAGTTCACCTTCTTCCTTGGAATTCCGGTCATGTTCGGTGCCAGTCTCTTAAAGATCCTTCACTACGGCCTGGCATTCTCCGCAATGGAGCTCTTCTTCATGGCAGCTGCCATGGTGATCGCCTTCGTCGTTTCCATGTACTCGATCCAGTTCTTACTCGGATATGTCAAAAAACATGACTTCAAATTCTTCGGATACTACCGCATCGTCCTCGGTGTGATCGTCCTGATCTATTTCGGACTGACTGCGATCCTGACAAAATAAAGAAAAACAAGAGTTTCCCGGAATCCATCCGGATGGGTACAGAATAGCAGCCCACCGATGGATTCCGGGATTTTTTTTGCGTATTACAAAAACACGGGAATTGTGACGCTATTTCACAGAACCGTGCATGTTTCATCACACTTTCATCACATTTCACTGGTACACTATGTCATGTAGTTAAGGAGAGGAAAGAAAAAGAGAGAGTCCTTAAGTACAAAAAGAAACATCGAAAATTTCAACACAGAAAGGAGATTCCTATTATGTATGATGAAAATAAATGGAACGAAGTAAATAATGAAAACGAAAAGAAAAATAATGAACAGCCGGTAAACACGCAGAACACTCAGAACACCCAAAACGGAGCCCAGCAGCCTCAGGGTGAGCATACAGGAAGACAGGTCTACGGAAGACTTGGTTCCGGTACACAGAACGGTCAGCCGTATAACGGAAATCCGAACGGCCAGAACGGTTACTACGGCGGGCAGCAGCATTACGGAAACCAGAACCAGTACACGAACCCGTATCAGCAGTACGACTATTATCAGGGACATGGACAGAATCCGAACGGAAACGGAAACAGCCACCACGCTTCGAAGAAACACTCCTACGCCAAGACGACAGCTCTTGTCACGGCGGCAGCGCTCCTCTTCGGTGTCGTATCCGGCGGAACGATGTACGGAGTCAACCGTGCGGCCAACACCCTGTTGCCGTACCAGAGCTCCCAGGTAAACGAGACCATCGGGCAGACGACCCAGATCCCGGCAGCGAACACATCCACAACTTCCAGCAACGGTGTTGTTATTGAGGATGTCTCCGCGATCGTGGACGCAACCCTTCCGTCTGTCGTATCGATCACAAATACCCAGGTCTACCAGAGCAACACCTGGTTTGGACAATCCCAGACCTACGAAGTCCCGAGCAGCGGTTCCGGCATCATCGTCGGACAGAATGACTCCGAGCTTCTGATTGTTACAAACAACCACGTTGTCAGTGATTCCGAGGGACTTACCGTGACGTTCGCGGATGAGAGCACTGCGGACGCGGCCATTAAGGGCACAGACTCCGAGGCGGATCTCGCAGTGATCGCAGTTCCGCTCGACAAGGTCTCCGCTGACACAAAGGGCAAGATCAAAGCGGCGACACTCGGTGATTCCGATTCCTTAAAGATGGGGCAGGGCGTTATCGCCATCGGCAACGCGCTTGGACTTGGCCAGAGCGTGACAGTCGGACATGTAAGCGCGTTAAACAGAGAGATCAAAGTTGACGATGCGACTAAGACCGTCATCCAGACAGACGCAGCGATCAACCCAGGCAACAGCGGCGGAGCTCTCTTAAACTCCAAAGGTGAAGTTATCGGCATCAACGAAGCAAAGTACGCGGATACAAGTGTTGAGGGCGTCGGCTACGCGATCCCGATCTCCAAAGCAAAAGATATCATCGATGACCTCATGACAAGGACCACAAAGATCGCTGTTTCCGAGTCTGAGCAGGGCTATCTCGGAATCCAGTTACGGAACATTGATGAGTCCATGGCAAAGATGTACGGAATGCCGCAGGGTGTCTATGTCTACAAGATCATGGAAGACTCCGCAGCCGCAGGTTCCGATCTTCACGAGAAGGACATCATTACAAAGCTGGATGGTGAGAAGATCTCCAACTACGCAGACCTTGCAAAGCTTCTGACTTATTATAAATCCGGTGATACTGTAACATTGACTGTCCAGTCTCTTGTAAACGGCAGCTATCAGGAGAGAGAAGTCCAGGTAACCTTAAAGCAGCGTCCGGCTGAGTCTGACAGTGAAAATAGTCAGAGCCAGGGCGGACAGCAGGATCAGAAACCGGCACAGAGCCAGTCTAAGATCGGAAAATAATAAAGAGTCGATATAAAATAGAGAAACAAGACCGCCTCCCTGGAGTGATCACGGGAAAGGCGGTCTTGTTTTGTAAAGGTATAAAGGTTTTATCGAAAAGTTCCTGAAAACATGTTTACAGGAAATTCATGAACGTGGTCAGTACCATGGAGTTGAAGAAGTCAACGAATAAGCTTCCTACTAACGGTACGATGAAGAACGCTCTCGGAGCAGCACCGTAGCGCTCAACGAGTGCTCTCATGTTTGCCATCGCGTTCGGGGTAGCGCCCATACCGAAACCGCAGAATGCAGTTGTCATGGCAGCCGCCTCGTAGTCACGTCCCATAACGTTGAATACAACGAAGTTTGCGTACAGGAACATAACAATCGTCTGAACAAGCAGAATGACGATCATCGGAAGAGCAAGTGCTGCTAACTGCCAAAGCTTTAAGCTCATCATAGCCATGGACAGGAACAGATTTAAGGAAAGTCCGCCGAGGGCGTCAATCTCAACCATCGGAAGTTCTTTGCGCTGGACATCCCAGATATTGCGGATTGCTGCTGCTGCGAGCATAGCGCCGATATAAGTCGGGAATGTCAGGTGGCATACATCCTTGAAGAATGTGAAAATAAGAGTACCGAGACCGATGGCAACCGCTAAAAACATTGCGGATGTTGTGAATTTCTGCCCATCAACGGCCGGCATAACCTCAGCTGTCTCGTTGCCTTCCTCAGCTGCTGTGGATTTTAAGTGGAGTTTTTCAACACGGGCACGTGCGATCGGGCCGCCCATCATACTTCCGGATACAAGTCCGTATGTAGCTGCCGCGAGAGCAACTGTGGTAGCGCCTACAACGGCGTAATCTGTTTCAAGAAGCGGTCCGAAGGAACCGGATGTTCCGTGTCCGCCTACTAACGGCATGGAACCCATACATAAGCCGAGCAGCGGATCCAGACCAAAGGCTGCTGCGAGACCGCTGCCAACTGCGTCCTGGATGACACAGATGGCGACTGCGAGTCCGAGGAACAGAAATACCTGAAGTCCGCCCTTTTTCAACAGACGGAAGCAGGCTGTGAATCCGACGCTGCAGAAGAAGATCGTCATGAAGACACTCTGTAATGTTGTGTCAAAGGAGAGTTCCAGAATTCCTGCTGCGTATAACGCCAGATGAGCAAAGGCGAATACGATACCGCCGGCAACCGGTGCCGGGATGCAGTACTTGCTTAAAAATGAAAGTTTGTTGACCATAAGCCGTCCGAGACAATAGACGAGAGCGCCGAGGGCGCAGGCCTGGTACATGTCGAGCTGTAAAGTGATCATAAGATTTACCCCCTCTTATATAGTTGTTCACCAGGTAACGGTTCAGTGAATTCACAGCCGCGGTCAAGCCTGTGTTACTTACGGTCGGTGCAGGGAATGCACTGACCTGCCAAACAGTTACTTAGTTGCTACAATTCCATGTTAAATTCAAACTACAAAAAACATCAAAAAAATACAGAGGACAGAGTTCAGATACTGTTAAGGCGAAAGACGATTCTGTCAGAAAATTTACACATGGTTTTTCGGTTGCGGGAAGACTCAATTTGCATTATAATAGGTTATAATTCTGTAAAAACAGGCAGAAAACGCGTGGACAGGCCGCGGCCTGTATCCATGAGAAACGATAGAAGGTTCAGGGAGAAAAAATTTGGAAGACAACAAAAATAACGGATATGAGAAGATCTGCTGCATGTGCAGACGGACGGAGAGTCAGGCAGGAAAAATGATCACGCTGCCGGGCGGATTGCAGGTGTGCCGGGACTGTATGCAGAGATCGTTTGATATGATGATGGGAAGCGGTATGGACTGGACAAAGATGTCCGGGATCACGCCGGAGCTGTTGAAAAATATGTATCTGAATCCGATGGGAGTCGGAGATGAGGCACAGAAGCCGGAGAATACCGGAACTGCTGCGGGTAAGAAAGATGACGTGAGCGAAGCGGAAAAACAGAATTCTGTGGATAATCCGACTGAAGCAGACACGGATGAGGACGCAGAGCAGACCGTTGTGGATGCTGACGAGACCGAAGATGGCGATGATTTCGAGGAGGACGGTGACGGATCAGAGGGAATTCCATTGGGAAATATTTTCGGAATCCCGGTGGGGCAGATCGACCTCGGCGCCCTCATGGGCCAGGGCCATAAGCGCAGGAAAAAGAAGAAAAAAGTAAAAAAGGAGCTGTTTAAGCTCAGCGAGATCCCGGCCCCCCATGCAATCAAGGCACAGCTCGACGAGTATGTGATCGGACAGGAGCAGGCGAAGAAGGTGATCGCTGTCGCAGTCTACAACCACTATAAGCGTGTATTTTCCAAGACATCCCCGGATGCCGGGAAGTACGGAACCGATATTGACATCGAAAAGTCAAATATCCTGATGATCGGACCTACCGGAAGCGGTAAGACGTATCTCGTAAAGACTCTGGCGAAGCTCCTCGATGTGCCGCTTGCGATCGCGGATGCCACATCCTTAACAGAAGCAGGTTATATCGGTGACGATATCGAGAGTGTTCTCACAAAGCTCCTCGCAGCGGCGGGCGGTGATGTGCAGAAAGCGGAGATGGGCATCGTGTTCATCGACGAGATCGATAAGATCGCAAAGAAGAAATCCACGAACACCCGCGATGTCAGCGGCGAGTCCGTGCAGCAGGAACTGTTAAAGCTTTTAGAGGGTGCGGATGTGGAGGTCCCGGTCGGAACAGGACAGAAGAACGCCATGACCCCGATGGAGATGATCAACACAGACAATATCCTCTTTATCTGCGGCGGCGCCTTCCCGGATCTTGAGAATATTATCAAGGAACGTCTCACCAATACGACGTCCATCGGCTTCGGCTCCGATCCGAAAGACAAGTATGATAAGGATCCGAACCTTCTTTCCAGAGTTACCAATCAGGATCTCAGGGAGTTTGGCATGATCCCGGAGTTCCTTGGAAGACTTCCGGTGACTGTGACACTTCAGGGATTGACAAAAGACTTCCTCGTACGGATCTTAAAAGAGCCGAAGAACGCGATCCTGAAGCAGTATAAGAAGCTTCTCGCCATGGACGAGGTAAATCTGGATTTTGACGATGACGCTCTGGAATGGATTGCAGAGCAGGCGTTAAAGAAAGATACCGGAGCCAGAGCACTCCGGGCGATCATCGAGGAGTTCATGCTTGATATCATGTTCGAGATCCCGAAGGATCCGGAGATCGGTTCCGTGACGATCACCCGTGCGTATCTGGAAAAACACGGTGGCCCGCGGATCGAGATGCGGGAGTATTCCGCACCGGAGAAGAAGGAAGCTCTGCCCGGACCAGTGGAAGCGGCGGTGAATGCTAAGGCGCCGCAGGTGCAGTAAATGCAGAAAGGCTGAAAATAAAACAGCGGATGATAAAGAGTCCGTGCAGTTTTTGCAGGGCGGCGTGATTTGAATTATAAATTCCGTAAACGTAAAAATGCCTCATACAGATCCAGTGTTCCATATCCGTATTCACGGTTCGGGTATGTGAGCGCTGGATTTCTTTGTGCTCCGCGGACGAAGATGGATTTCAATACCGGAGTGTTGAGGTACGGATAACTTCTGTTAAGGACACCCCAGTGCAGCAGGATCGCAGCGGCTCCGGCGAGATGGGCGGCGGCAACGGAGGTGCCGGACATTCTCGTGAGGCGTATTCCCGAGGCGGATGCCCCTAAAATATTGACGCCCGGAGCAGCGAGATCCGGCTTGATCTGCCCGGAACGGCTGTAACCGCGGCTGGCCTTCATGCGCATACTGTTCCGCGTGTGGTCATAGGCTGTGACGGTGATGGGATACTGGGCATTTCCGGGATCTGTGATGGTCGTGTCGGGATCCGGACGGAGAAAATAAGTCTCATCCGAGATGAAACCCCGTACCGGAAGCCAGAGATGAAAGGTTTCCCGGATGTCCAGAGAGTTCCGGATCAGGATCCGCCAGATCCCGGACATCGGTCTTTCAAAGCGCATGAAGATAAACTGGCTCCCGGCGCTCACGTCGGCGATCTGGGTGTAGACAGTGATCTGAGTCTGCTCCAGAAGAAAGGACAACGTGTTCTCGCCCCGGAGCGAAACGGGAATCTCTTTTGCAATCTCCCCGGTGGGCGAGATAAAACCCACCGTGTAGACACCAACCTCATTTGCCCACAATTCCATGGAAAATCCCGTTTCCTGTTCCCCCACACGAAGTTCCGCTGTGATCTCATCCGTATCGGCATTCATGACTGCCTGAAAGTGGTGTCTCGCTCCTGTTTCATTTCCTGCGGCGGTGATGACGGCGGAACCATTTGAAAGGCTGACCTGATTTAAATACTGTCCGAGTCGGCTCGTTCCCATGTGGCTTCCCATATTGGTGCCGAGGGCGATACAGACGACAAGAGGCATGGAGTATTCCCGCGCGAGAGCGTAGAGATAGGAGACGCCCATCAGGATATCATTTTCCTGATATGCGTCAGCCCCGTCCCGGATCAGGTAAAAATCCCGGAGATACTGTTTTGCTGGTTTTAACTTCACCATGGCGATGGATGCCCGCGGAGCTGCCCCGGAAAATCCGGCGCGTTCGTCCCGGTTTCCGGCGGCGATGGAGGCGAGGAAGGTTCCATGCCCGTTTTCGTCCCGGGTTGGAACGATGGAGGCGGGATCATCGGAATTCAGGGCCAGATTGATCTGGGCAGCAGTATATTGGCAGCCGTAAAGGACCGGGAAGAAGGATGAGGTTTCAGAAGACGGCGGGAGTGTCTGGTCCCATATCCCAATGATTCTGGTACTCCCATCCGCGCTCCGAAACAGAGGATCCATATAATGGATCCCGGTATCCACAAATCCAATAAGAACTCCTTCCCCCTGATTGTTCAGCACCGGAAGCTCATCTGCCGCTGTGATCCCCGCAGCATCCATACTTGTGACATCTAAAAGACTATATAGTTTCGGAATTGCCGAATATGTATAGGAGGTATAGGAAAAGGATGTTATCGTGGAGAACGGGATATAGACGACCGCCAGCGTGGAATTCACGAAATCAATGCAGTCTGTCCCCTGTGATCGCATAAAGTTCTCGGGAGAGGTAAAATAGGGCGCGATAAAATCTGCAAACTCTTCCGATGCGACAGAATTTCTACATGCCATGGCTGATACTCCGCAGAAAAATGGTTTATACTGTATATGTATCCAGAATGCAGATAAGACCCGGATCCAAGAAAGATATGGACGGACTCTTTAAAATGTTGTAAGATGATACAAGGGATAGAAGATCAAAAATCCGACGCAGGGCTGCCTGCAGAGGGATTTCTGTATCTGGACCCGGCATCATATCAGTTTAGGAAAGAAAGGGGAATCGCGATGTTTGGATTTTTGACATTCGGAACGACGCTTGCGCTTACAGATCTGGCTGTAAAAAAAGAGATCGAAGCCAGACCAGATGAAGAATTCCCGAAAACCGTAAAAGAATCAGGCGGTCTGATCCGCCTCTACAAAAATCACAATCCGGGCTTTTCCTTCGGATTCATGAAGGAATCCCCGAAACTTGTGGAGATGGTCCCGGTCTGCATGCTGTCGGCGGTAGCCGGTGCATGGGCGTATGTGATCGGAAAGAAGGGACGTGTGCTGGAGAAGACGGCGCTGACCCTGGTGCTGGCCGGCGGAGCGAGCAACCTTTATGACCGGCTCAAACGCGGATATGTGGTGGACTATTTCAGCATCCAGTGGAAGAAACTGAAAAAAGTGGTCTTCAACCTGGGTGATATCTTCATTTTTGCCGGATCGGCCCTGTTTGCGGCAGTCCAGCTCGTGGAGGAGCTCCGCGAAATTCTTCCGAAAGAAAAAATCTTTCTTAAGGAAGAAGAGTAATTCAGGCAGCAGGACACAAAATCCAGCTCACCCATGCTGCAAAACACATCGGCGCAGAAAAGCCGGGACAATGAGGAGAACAGTTTATATGAAGAAACAATATGATTACCTGTTAGTGGGCAGCGGCCTTTTCGCCGGAGTTTTCGCGTACTACGCAAAAAAAGCCGGAAAGACCTGCCTGGTTCTTGAGAAGAGAGAACATGCAGGCGGAAACATCTACTGCGAAAATATCGAGGGCATCAACGTACATCGTTACGGCGCCCATATCTTCCACACCAGCAACAAGGAAGTCTGGAACTTTGTGAACGGCCTCGTGGAATTCAACCGCTACACAAACAGCCCGGTTGCAAACTACAAGGGCGAGATGTATAACATGCCGTTCAACATGAACACCTTCAGCCGCATGTGGGGAATCTCCACTCCGGAGGAGGCAAAAAAGATCATCAATGAGCAGAGAAAGGTCATCAAGGGCGAGCCGAAGAACCTGGAAGAGCAGGCCATCAGCCTTGTGGGAACCCATATCTACCAGAAGCTTGTCAAGGGCTACACTGAGAAACAGTGGGGCAGAGACTGCAAGGAGCTCCCAGCCTTCATCATCAAACGTCTCCCGGTACGCTACACCTACGACAACAACTATTTCAATGACCTTTACCAGGGAATCCCGATCGGCGGCTACAATAAGATCACGGAAAAGCTCTTCGAGGGCTGTGAGATCCGCCTCGGAGCCGACTACCTGGCTGACAAGGAGAAATATGACGCCCTTGCGGACAAGGTCGTATATACAGGAACCATCGACAGCTATTTCGACTACTGCTTCGGAAAACTCCAGTACCGCAGTCTGCGGTTTGAGACGGAGATCTTAGACTGCGACAACTATCAGGGCAATGCGGTCATCAACTACACCGACCGCGAGACTCCGTACACGAGGATCATTGAGCACAAACACTTCGAGTTCGGAACCCAGGAGAAGACAGTCATCACGAGAGAGTACCCGGCGGAGTGGACCGAGGGCATGGAGCCATACTATCCGGTAAACGATGAGAGAAACCAGGAATTATATAAGAAATACGCGGAACTCGCTGGAAAAGAGAAGAATGTGATCTTCGGCGGAAGACTCGCGGAATACCGCTATTACGATATGGATAAGGTTATCGAGTCCGCCCTGTCCTGCGTGAAGAAGGAATTTGGAAATGAATAACCGGCCGAAAACGCCTCACGGGTTCGCCAGACTCATCATTGGCGACGGATCCGCGGTGTCGGAGCAGAAGAACATTATCTGGAATATGATCGGAAGCTTCCTCTACGCCTTTGCGTCCATGGTGCTCTCTATCGCGGTGGTCCAGCTTGCGGGCGAGGACGCGGGCGGAGTGTTCACCTTCGCCTTTACCACCTTCGGACAGCACATGTTCATGGCGGCATACTTTGGGATCCGCCCGTTCCAGATCACGGATACCGGGGAGAAATATACCTTCGGCGATTATCTGGGACTGCGCCTCATCACCTGCGGTCTCGCGATCCTTGTGGGCTTTGGCTACGTCCTTGTCAGCGGATATACCTTTGAGAAGGCAGCTGTCGTTTTTCTGATGGTGGTCTACAAGGTCATCGATGCCCTGGCGGATACATACGAGGCAGAATTTCAGCGGAGCGGAAGACTGTACCTGACGGGAAAATCCAACGCGTTCCGGACGATCCTCTCCGTAACCTGTTTCCTCGGAAGTCTCGCGGTGACAGGAGAGCTTCTGACGGCCAGTATCTGGGCAGTCGGCGCGCAGTTTATGGGATTTTCCCTGTTTGATTTCCTTGTGATCCGGGAACTCCCGAATGTGACATGGAAGTCGGGGCGCGGAAAGAAATTCCAGCTCTTCCGGGATAATATTCTGTTATTTTTCTCGGTGGTTCTGGACTTCTATATCTTTTCCGCATCAAAATACGCCATCGAGGCCCATATGGCAGACCGTGATCTCGCAGTCTACGGCGCGATCTTCATGCCGACCAGCGTAATCAACCTGGTTGCCGGCTTCGTGATCCGACCGTACCTCACAAAGCTCGCGGTGGACTGGGAGACAGGCCACTTAAAAGCATTCCGGAAGATCATCATGAACCTTGCCCTGATCATTGCGGCCCTGACCGTTCTCGCGGTGGGCGGTGCGTGGTTATTGGGAATTCCGGTGATCAGCCTGCTGTACCCAAACTTAAGAGAAGGACTTTCCACCTGCCGCATGGCGTTGGTACTGATCATCATCGGCGGCGCCCTCAATGCATTCATGAACCTGTTTTACTATTCCCTTATTATCATGCAGAAACAGAGGTTCATCATCCTGGGCTACGCCTTCGTCAGCGTACTCGCGGTGCTTTCTTCCGGCTGGTTCGTCCGGATGGGAGGAATCCAGGGAGGCGCCTTCGTATACATGCTTTTGATGGCGGCACTGATGGTATTCTTTGGAATTTTCTCTGCAGGATTTATGAAACAGAAAGAGAGAGCTCAAAAACACGATGAAGGTTGATGTGATCATCCCGGTCTATGGTCCGGGAAACAGATTGTTGGAATTATTTGACCGGCTGGGACGCCAGACCGTACCGGTGGACCGGCTGATCATCATGAATACAGAAAAGTACCTGTGGGATAAGTGGACGGAGACCCTGGAACCGGGAAGACTCCCGGAAAATCTCTCCGTGTACCATGTGACGAAGGAAGAGTTTGACCATGGCGCTACAAGAGACGCAGGGATCGGGCACTCCGATGCGGATGTCTGTGTCTGCATGACCCATGATGCGCTTCCAGCGGATACAAATTTGATAAAAGCCCTGACGGACGCACTTTTCTCCGGGGACGATATCGCTGTGGCATATGCGAGACAGCTTCCGGCAACGGACTGCAATATCATCGAGTGCCACACGAGAGATTTTAACTATCCGGACAAAAGCCGGGTCAAGAGACTTTCAGACCTCGACACCCTGGGGATCAAGACCTACTTCTGTTCCAATGTCTGCGCGGCATATAAGCGGGAGATCTATAGGAAACTCGGTGGTTTTATCCGGAAGACGATCTTCAACGAGGACATGATCTTCGCGGCGAAGGCCATGAAGAATGGATACGCGGTTTACTACGCGGCGGACGCGAGAGTGATCCACTCCCATAACTATACGGCGTCCCAGCAGTTCCACAGAAACTTTGACCTGGCGATCTCCCAGGCGGACAATCCCGACGTATTCTCCGGGATCCGGTCCGAGGGCGAGGGCATCCGCATGGTGAAGGACACAGCCCGCTGGCTCGTAAAGACGGGGCACGCGTACCTCGTCCCGAAGCTTGTGGTGGACAGCGGATTCAAGTATCTGGGGTATCTTGCCGGGAAAAGGTATAAGAAGCTGCCAAGAAAATTGGCAGTAAAGCTGTCTATGAACCGCAATTACTGGAAATAGAGCTAAAAATTATGTAAACTGACCTGCTGCCTGCTTCTATATACAAATGGCGGCGCAGTGGCACAACGCAGAAAAAAGTTGTCATTCCGCCTGTGGGGTGGTATGATGTAGTGCGGAAATGCCGAAAAATGGCGAAAATACAGCGGTGTGCAGGAAAAGCATATATTTCTGCTTCAGAAATGAGATGGGTATATGCCGAAAGAGAAATATTGCAGCCGTAAATTTATAAAAATGTGAGGTAAAAAACTATGGGAAAGATCAAAGTTTCTTCCTGTGAAACAGATGGAATGGTAATCGAAGGCCTTCATGTGATCGAGCCGACCGTATTCAACGACGAGCGCGGATACTTCATGGAGACATACAACCAGAACGACTTCAAAGAGGCTGGACTCAACATGGTATTCGTACAGGATAACCAGTCTATGTCCGTAAAGGGCGTACTCCGCGGCCTTCATTTCCAGAAGCAGTTCCCGCAGGGCAAGCTCGTCCGTGCGGTACGTGGAACAGTTTTCGATGTAGCCGTTGACTTAAGAACACACTCCAAGACATACGGAAAGTGGTTCGGTGTTGAGCTCTCCGCAGAGAACAAGAAACAGTTCTACATTCCGGAAGGTTTCGCACACGGCTTTGTCGTTCTCTCCGACGAGGCAGAGTTTGCCTACAAGTGCACCGATTTCTATCATCCGGGTGACGAGGGCGGACTTGCATGGAACGATGAGACGATCGGCGTAAAGTGGCCGATCACACCGGACATGCAGCTCATCATCTCCGAGAAAGACCAGAAGTGGCCGGGATTTAAGGAAATTTTTAAATTCGACAGATAAATTATATTAAAACTCACACATAGTCTCCGCCCCGGGAATGTGCGGATAGCGCTCCCCGCCCCCGGAGACCAGAAAGGTTGTTAAAGCGTGAATTATCTGACTTCATTACTGAAGGAGCTGGTGGCAAAAAGAAAACTGATCTGGGAACTCTCCAAGGCAGATTTCAGAAAACGTTTTGTCGGCTCCTATTTTGGCGTTGTCTGGATGTTTATCCAGCCCATCGTCACCGTCCTGATCTATTGGCTCATCTTCGGTCCCATCGGATTCAAGAGTGCGCCGCCGGTGCCGAACGCCTCCTATGTCCAGTGGTTCCGGGTATCGCCCCGTGGTTCTTCTTCTCCGAAGCCTTAAACTGCGGAACAGGATGCCTTCAGGAATACAACTACCTGGTAAAAAAAGTAGTATTTAAGGTGGAGATCCTGCCTGTGATCAAACTGATCTCCTGCCTGTTCGTCCATGTGTTCTTTGTTGCGATCATGTTCATCGTATTCCTGGTCAGCGGCAAAAGACCGCAGATTTCCTGGATCCAGATCATTTATTATTCCTTTGCCGCATCCATGTACGCCCTGGCGCTCACCTATCTTACCAGCGCGATCCAGGTATTCTTCAAGGATATGGCACAGATCGTCAGCATCTGCCTGCAGTTCGGCATGTGGCTGACCCCGATTATGTACAGCGAGCAGTTATTCCTCGACAAAGGTCTGACGATGGCTCCGATGATCCTGAAGCTGAACCCGTTTTACTATATTGCGGCGGGATACCGTGACAGCATGCTGACGGGAGACTGGTTCTTCATGCGTCCGACACTGACCGTGTATTTCTGGGCAGTGACCCTGATCACCATGTTAGTGGGACTCAAAGTATTCAAGCGGCTTCGCCCGCATTTCTCAGATGTATTGTAGGAGGAAACCATGTCTGCCAATGCGATTACAGTAAAAGACGTGACGAAGGTGTACAGGCTCTACGACAAGCCGATCGACCGCTTGAAAGAGTCCTTAAGCCTGACACATAAAAGCTATCACAAAGACTTCTATGCCTTAAATGGTCTGTCCTTCAACGTGGAAAAAGGACAGACAGTGGGCATTATCGGAACGAACGGTTCCGGTAAATCAACGATCTTAAAGATCATCACCGGTGTCCTTACACCGACCACAGGCCAGGTGGACGTTGAGGGAAAGATCTCCGCGCTTCTGGAGCTTGGTGCCGGCTTCAATATGGATTACACCGGAATTGAAAATATCTATATGAACGGCACGATGATGGGCTGTTCCCGGAAAGAGATGGATGAGAAGCTGCAGGATATCCTGGATTTTGCGGATATCGGCGATTTTGTCTATCAGCCGGTGAAGACATACTCCAGCGGTATGTTCGTCCGTCTGGCGTTTGCGCTCAACATTAATGTGGAGCCGGAGATCCTGATCGTCGACGAGGCCCTGTCCGTCGGAGACGTATTCTTCCAGGCAAAATGTTACCGGAAGATGGAGGAGATCAAGCAGAGGGGAACAACGATCCTCATGGTTACCCACGATATGGGCAGTATCATCAAATACTGCGATAAGGTCGTTCTCTTAAACAAGGGCGAATTCATCGCGGAAGGTGAGCCGGGACACATGGTGGATCTCTATAAGAAGATCCTGGCAAACCAGCTGGATTCCTTAAATGAAGAACTGGAGAGCGATTATTCCGGCGGGATGTTAGGCGATGAGAAAAAGGCGAAGGCGGAGGAATCCCATTCCGACGGATCCCTCATGAAGGATAAGATCACCATCAACACAGACCGCACCGAGTACGGCGACGGCCGGGCTGAGATCTTCGACCTGGGACTCTTCGACGCGAAAGGAAATCTCACAAACCTCCTGTTAAAGGGAGAGATGTTCACGATCAAGGAGCGGATCCGCTTCCATGCGCCGATCAAGAGTCCGATCTTTACCTACACGATCCGCGATAAAAAGGGAACAGACCTCACCGGAACGAACACCATGTACGAGGGATGCGATATCAAACCGGTGGGGGATGGCGATGTCTACGACGTTTCCTTTACCCAGAAGATGACATTACAGGGCGGCGAGTACCTGCTCTCTATGAGCTGTACCGGCTTCGAGGGCGAGGAACATGTGGTCTACCACCGCCTGTACAACATTGCAAACATTACGGTGATCTCCAACAAGAATACGGTCGGCGTCTACGACATGGAGTCTGAGGTGGAGACATCGCTCACAAGGGCGTAAAAGCGGGAGAAAAAGATGAAGGATTACAGTTATGAACTTCTTGACCTGCTCGAAAAGTATAAAGGAGATGCGGAGGCGGCACTGCGGGGTGAAACAAGCCCGTGGTGTCTCTACGCATTTTCGCCGTTAAGGGAAAATCTTTTCGAGTGGCTGGAAATAGGAAAAAAGGACCGGGTTCTCCAGGTCGGATCCGACTACGGTTCCTGTACCGGGCTGTTTGCGGAGCGCGCCGGTGAGGTGGTCGTTCTGGATCCGTTGGATGAGAACTTGGAGGTGAACCGGAAAAGACACGGAGAGAAGGAAAATCTCTGCCTGGTCCGCGGCGAACTTCCAAAGGCGGGAACAGAGTCTCTTGGATGGAAAGAGTACAAGGGAAAAGAGCGTGCGGCAGAAGAACTTGATGCTCTCTATAAGGATGGCTTCGACTATGTGATCCTGCCGTCCATGCTCTCCGGGACAGAGAAAAACGGGGCAGCAGATCTGCTGGCAAGAGCAGCTGCTCTTGTGAGACCTGGCGGAAGGCTTTTAGCGGCAGCGGAGAATGAGTCTGGTGTCCGCTATTTCATGGGAGCGGAGCCATTTGAGCACTCCTTCCTGGAGGTGGAGTTCCGTGGTCTGTTTGAGGACTTAAAAGAGAAATTTGGCGGAACCGCAATGCTCTACTATCCGGTTCCGGACTACCGTTACCCGGTGACCATCTACTCCGACGGCTATCTCCCGCAGACCGGCGATGTGACGAACATCTCCGCCCGTCTTGACGGACCGGGACTCTGGTTCGGAAACGAGGAGAAAGCCATGGCGAACGCATGCAGAAATGGGGACTTCACGAAATTCACGAACTCATTCCTTGGCATGTGGGAAAAGGGGAAGGCATGAGACAGATTTTATTTGTAAAATACAACCGGACCAGAGCGGCGCAGTTCCAGTTAAAGACAGAGATCGTGCGGGAGGACGAAGTTCTCACCGTTGAAAAAACGGCTCTCACAGAGGCTGGCGAGGCGCATATCCGCTCCTTCGGAGAAAAATATGAGAAGATCCGTGATCTGAATCCTGCCATCCGTTTCTTGAAGCCGGAATGGAAAAAGGATAAGAAGACGGTCTCCTTCCAGTACTTAAACGGCAAGACGGTCGGGGATGCCCTGGGCGAGGCTATCGTTATGGGCGAGGTTCCGTATCAGGAGCTTGAGACCGTGATGAAGGTGCTGTTCCCGGAAAATGCAGACGCGAAAATCTTTGAGGTGACACCGGAGTTCGAGACGGTATTCGGAAAAGTTCCGATGATCGACGATAAGGCAGCTGCGGTCTCCAATGTGGATGGGCTCTTCGAGAACCTGATGGTGCCGGAAAACGAGAACTGCATCTACGGAATCGACTATGAATGGGTATTTGATTTCCCAATCCCGGAGAAATTTTTGAAATACCGCGACCTCTTATATTTTTACAGACGCTACGAGAGAGTCCTCAACGTAAAAGAAGAGGATCTCTATGCCCATTTCGGGATCACAGGGGGAGAACTCCAGATCTTTGACGGCATGGAAAAGGCGTTCCAGTCCTATGTCCATGATGCAGGCTCCTTCGGCTACATGAAACAGTACGAGCAGCCGACAAAGACCGTGGAATTTCTTCTTGACCGCGAGAGCGAGCTCTACAAGGTAAAAGACTGGTGCGAGAACTTAAAGCAGGAGATCTCCGAGAAGGACATCACGATCATGAAGCAGCAGGAAGTCCAGCGTCTCACAAACAATCATGTGACGAACCTGGATGCCATCATCGCCAGCCTGAGAAGCGAGAACGCGAGAATGGCGGGAGACCTGCAATACCTGTCGAAACATGAGGCGATCATGTGGAAAGTTCTCCGGAAATGCCACCGCGCTGTGGATAAAGTCATGCCGAAGGGCACAAGAAAGAGAAAGATCGCGGGGTACTTCAAGAATACCGTCTTCCATCCGGGAAAATACGGAAGGCTGTATTTCACAAAGGACGGAAGAAACAGGATCCGCGGCGACTTTAAGATCGGCGCCGGTTACTTAGAGCATGGAAAACTCCACTTTGACTATGTGGAGCACCCGACCGTGTCCATCGTGATCCCGGTCTACAACCAGATCCACTATACCTATGCCTGCCTGCTCTCAATCTTAGAGAACACGAAGGATGTGACCTATGAGATCATCATCGCCGATGACGTGTCCACGGACGCGACTAAGGAGCTGTCCCTGTACGCGGAGAATCTCGTGATCTGCAGAAACAAGACGAACCAGGGTTTCCTGAGAAACTGTAACCAGGCAGCGAAGGCGGCCCGCGGAAAATATGTGATGTTCTTAAATAATGACACACAGGTAACTCCGGGCTGGCTCTCATCACTCGTGAACCTCATCGAGTCTGATCCGACGATCGGTATGGTTGGCTCCAAGCTGGTCTACCCTGACGGACGTCTCCAGGAAGCGGGGGGAATCATCTGGAGCGACGGCTCCGGCTGGAATTATGGACGTCTTGACGATCCGGAGAAGCCGGAATACAACTACGTGAAGGATGTGGACTATATCTCCGGTGCGGCGATCCTGTTATCCAATGACCTCTGGAAACAGATCGGCGGTTTCGACGAGCTGTTTGCACCGGCGTACTGCGAGGATTCCGACCTTGCCTTCGAGGTGAGAAAAGCCGGATACCGCGTAGTCTACCAGCCATTGTCAAAAGTCATCCACTTCGAGGGCGTCTCCAACGGTACCGACGTAAATGGAACCGGTCTAAAGCGCTACCAGGTGGAGAACAGTAAGAAGCTAAAGGAAAAGTGGGCGGAGGAGTTCAAAAAGCAGTCTGTAAATACAGGCAATCCGAACCCGTTCCGTGCCCGTGAGAGAAGCCAGAAGAAGCCGGTGATCCTTGTCGTGGACCATTATGTTCCGACCTTCGATAAGGACGCGGGTTCCAAGACTACTTACCAGTACCTCAAAATGTTCGTGAAGATGGGATATTCCGTGAAATTCCTCGGAGACAACTTCCTTCACGAGGAGCCGTACTCCACAACACTTCAGCAGATGGGCGTGGAGATCTTATATGGGCCGGAGTACCAGGCAGGTATCTGGGACTGGCTGACAAAGAATAAAGATGAGATCGATTTTGCCTACCTGAACCGTCCGCATATCGCCATCAAGTATGTTGATTTTATTAAGAAGAACACCAATATCAAGGTGATCTACTACGGACATGATCTGCATTTCTTAAGAGAGTACCGGGAGTACGAGCTCACCGGCGATATCAAGAAGAAACGGGAGTCCGATTACTGGAAATCCATCGAATTCTCCCTGATGGAGAAGGCGGCGGTCTCCTACTATCCGTCCTACGTGGAGGAGGAGGCGATCCACGCGATCCATCCGGAGTACAAGATCAAGGCGATCACAGCCTATGTCTATGAGAAATTCCTGGAGAATATCGACAAGGACTTCGCAAAGAGGGAAGGACTGCTGTTTGTCGGCGGCTTCGCGCATCCGCCGAACGCGGACGCAGTTCTCTGGTTCGCAAAGGAGATCTTCCCGCTGATCAGACAGAGGATCGACGTAAACTTCTATGTAGTTGGCTCCAAGGTGACAGACGAGATCAAAGCGCTTGAACAGCCGGGAAGCGGCATCATTGTCAAAGGCTTCGTCACGGAGGAAGAGCTTGCGTCTCTTTATTCCACATCCCGCATCGTTGTGGTTCCGCTGCGCTACGGCGCCGGAGTTAAGGGCAAGGTCGTCGAGGCAGTCTACAATGGAGCTGCCATCGTCACCACATCCATCGGTTCCGAGGGAATCCCGGAGGCGGATCGCGTCATGAAGGTTGCCGACGGACCGGAGGCATTCGCTGACGAGGTAGTCAAGATGTATCAGGATCCGGCAGAATGCCGCAGAATGTGCGAGGAGACCCAGAAATACATCCGCGAGTACTTCAGCGTTGAGGCTGCATGGAAGGTCATCGAGGAGGACTTTACGCCGAAGAAAAAGAGATAGGACTTGGCTGTAAAGTCATATATGGAATCGAATATTGTGATAAGACTCTGCCGGGAATTTATTTCCCGGCAGTCTGTTCACATGAACGAAAATTCCGGCAAAAATCCGGCAGATCCGTCGTGCATGGTGTGAAAGCCTGTGGAATGCGGTTGAAAAGGAGAATATAGTGGAAAAAGACATTATTCATGAAAATTCCAACAATCACAATAAATACATAAATAACGAAAACAGCGGTGAAAAATCCGCGGAACAGGCAGGAGCTGTGCTTCGCGCGATGACTGTGGATGATATTTCCGCTGTGAAGCAGATCGAACAGACCTGCTTTTCGGATGCTTGGTCTGAAAAGCTCCTCTCTGACCTGCTTGAGAGTGAGTGGGACGAGGCCTGGGTGCTGACAGATACAGACGGCACCAGGATCGGATACGCGAATTTCCGCTTCCTCGCCGGCGAAGGCGAGCTCATGAGGATCGCAGTGCTCCCGGAACACAGGGGCTGTGGGGAGTCAAAGAAACTCATGGACCGTCTGGAAATCTCTGCAAAGGAAAAGGAAGCGCCGGACCTGACTCTGGAGGTGCGCGCCGGAAACACACCTGCCATAAACCTTTATAAATCCTATGGTT
>OASX01000652.1_pt1 | contig 25728 bp, 26 predicted proteins | sample 1516531 | NCBI WGS metagenome assembly OASX01 (sample SAMEA2579911, study PRJEB22360) | human gut metagenome | biome: human gut; feature: human-associated habitat; material: faeces | place: Denmark | collected 2008/2010
GAATAACACTAGGCCCCGCCGACGCTGGCGTTAAGTGAGGCCGCAGTCGTGGGCCGTTATGTCGGTACCAGCCTGCTGGTCGCTCGTTTTGCGTTGAACACCGCCAAAGAGGTAGCCTTGTCGATGCAACGTCTGGAACAGGCGGGCGTCAATATTAAAGGTGCAATCCTCAACGGTGTGGTTAAACGCGCCAGCACCGCCTACGGTTATGGCTATAACTATTACGGTTATAGCTACTCTGATAAAGAGTAAAACTGAGGGCAAAGCGCGTTTCGCTCACGCCTTATCCGGCCTACAAAATAATGCTATATCAATATATTGCAGAATTACGTAGGCCTGATAAGCATGGCACATCAGGCAATTCTACGTTTATCATCGGCCTCAGAGCATTCAGGTAACTGAATGCTCTTTTTTGTGCATTACAAACTGCACGCAGGTATGCGCATTTTGTTCACTATTTGCGTAAAACCCACCAGCGAACACATACCCTGCGCGTTTATTTCCTTACATCCGGCAAGAGTTAGTTTTACTTCTCCAGGCCGTATTTTCAGTGATAGCGGTGTTTTATCGCGCATCTGCTGTAAAGTCTGAAAGACGAAAGAAACCTGAATCCACTGGCTGTTATCACTTAGCCGACGCCAGCGTTCAAACACCAGTTCACCACCCGGCGGCGTGTTATCTGGCTGGCCTGGCAGCGTCCAGTTAAGCCCTAACGCGCCGCCCAGATTCGCCAGATTGGTATCGTGTCCGACAATAAACAACAGTGACGTCGGAAGCATTACGCCATGGCTCTGTTTTTTCAGGCCATGCGCGGTCAACGCTGTCAGGACCAAATCCAGTAATGGCGTGGCGCGACTACGGGCAACTTCTGGCGTACGTTGTAGCAGATAAAATTGCGCATTATGCAGACTTAACAAAGTATTCCACTGCTGTGAATCGGTAATTCGCCCCCAACCCGGCTGTGGCATTCCTTGTGCTTGTTGCAGGAGAAAGATCTCTGTCAGCATTGATGCCAGGCTTACCGCTCCGGTTAATGAGACATTGTCGCTACTCACGTTGAGTTCCGATGGTAATACCTGGGTCAGCGAACAACTTTCGCCTTGTTTCTCTCGTTTGAGGCACAAGCGTGATTGAGAAAAATTCAGAACCCGCTCCAGTTCACGAAATGCCGTTTGCCTATGCTCAGTGAATCCGGCTATCGATCCCCCTGCCCTGTTGAGAATAGCCCCGGTCACCTTTGCCTTATCCAGTTGGCAAATACCGGTTTTAAGGGGATTAAACAACGGGTCGGGACGGGAAGTGTCTGGCAGAGTGTGTACGGGAAGAACACAGCCGGGCGCCAGTCCGGCTGCAAAAGCTTCGCCCGTTTTACGGGTGCGTTCGTCAATATCGGCAATAATCGCGACCTGCCCCGGTTTCGGGCATCCCTTTTTTGCCAGCAAACCATCAGCCACCAGACGCTGACGTTGGTAATGCCCAAGATAAGAGACCAGCTCGCCGCCGCGCGGCGTCAGCCAGCCCAGTTTTACTGGCCAGGTTGGCCATGCATCGGGGGTGACATCCTGCATGAGTGATGTTGCTTTGGTTGGCGCACGCACGCCATGACGGCTAACAATCACCACACTTTCCAGCTTTAGCTCCGGCTCATTCTGAGCGTATGCAGGCGACAGTGTTAACGGAAGCAGAAGAGAAAAAAAAGGGAGCAAAATCACTTTCATCGCCAGGTTCCCGTTTTGCATATTTCGCATTAAGGTCTGATGCGACGCTTGATGCGTCACATCAGACCTACGCTCGTTAACCTTTTAGACGTGGCTCCAGCCATACTAACACTACGGTGGAGAGTGAACACATCAACAAAATGCCGACGAACCAGAGTAAATACCACATCGTTCCTGCTCCTTAGTACAGCTCATTTTCGTGATGGCGGAGAGTTTCTGTCGTCATACGCCCCCACATTTTGTAGTAGCTCCATAATGTATAGAGCAACACAATGGGCAAAAATATCAGCACGATGACCAACATAATGCTCAGCGTCATCTGGCTGGAAGTGCTGTCCCACAATGTCAGACTGGATACTGGACTGATGCTTGAGGGCATGACAAACGGGAACAACGTGATGCCCGTAGTGAAAATCACGCCAAATTGCATTAATGAAGCCATCAGAAATCCCCATCCTGGGCGCCCCCGATAAATCGCCATCACCGTCAACAACGGGCAGAAGAACCCCAGCAACGGGAAAAGCCACAATACTGGCGATTCGACGAAATTATTCATCCAGGCACCTGGCAGTACAGCGACCATTTTCATTAACGGATTCGACGGACCATTAACATCCTGAGCGAGCAACACAAAGCCATCAATACCGACCCATAGCCAGTAACCCGCCAGTAAAAAGCACAACATCACCAGCAACGCTGCGCGTTTGGTCGCCAGTTGCGAGCGCAGGTGAATGACGCCGACGGTCTTAAGTTGCAGCCAGACGCCTCCCTGCAAAATCACCATACCCAGACTGAGCAAGCCGCACAGCAATGGGAATGGTGTAAGCAACTGCCAGAAAGTACCGAGATACTCCACGCGTAATTGCGGTGTAAAGGCAAATGGCACGCCGAGTAACAAGTTACCGAATGCGATCCCAAAGACCGCAGGCGGCACCAGACTGCCAATAACCAGACCGGCATCCCACATTTTACGCCAACGCACGTCGGCGATTTTGCCGCGATAATCAAAAGCCAACGGGCGAAAAAACAGCGAGCACAGAACCAGAATCATTGCCACATAAAAGCCGGAAAACGCCGCAGCATAGACTCTGGGCCAGGCGGCAAATAATGCTCCGCCTGCGAGGATCAGCCAGACCTGGTTGCCTTCCCAGTGCGCGCCAACGCTGTTTATGACTATCCGACGTTCATCATCGTCACGTGCAACCAGCGGTAGCAGACAGCCGATCCCCATATCAAATCCGTCGGTGATCATAAAGACCACCAGGATCACGCCCATCAGTAACCACCAGATGAATCGTAATGTCTCATAATCAAACATGACTCCCTCCTTTACCCCTGTTGCTGCGCGGGTTGTTCACTCTGCATCGCACTCGGCCCCAGGCGAGCATATTTCTGCATCAGGTAGACTTCGGCGATAAGGAACAGGGTATAAAGCCCGACGATCATGATCAGTGAGAAAGCCAACTGACCCGTAGTTAATGCAGAGTGCGCGGAATATGTTGGTAAAATGTCCTGAATCGCCCACGGCTGGCGGCCAAATTCGGTCATAAACCACCCGGCCTCAATGGCAATCCACGGTAGCGGCAGACTCCAGAGCGCCATTTTTAGCACCCAGCGATGCTGGTCAATTTTGCCACGCAGTGTCTGAACAAGCGCAATCAACATTACCAGTAGCAGCAGCGAGCCGCAGCCCACCATGATACGGAAGCTCCAGAATACCGGAGCAACCTGCGGGATAGCGCCTCGCATCGCTGCCTGATACTGTGCGGCAGTGACATGATTCATATCCGGCGCATAGCGGGAGAGCAGCATGCCGTAACCGAGATCGTTTTCCAGTTCACGAAACGCCTGCAACACATGCGGCTCATGATTGCCTTGCGATATCTCCTGCATTAGCAGCCAGGCCATACGTCCGCGTTGTAAGCGTGGATAGGTTTCAGCCATTAAATTTTTCAGCCCCGGCACGGGCTTATCTAATGAGTGAGTGGCGAGGATCCCTAGCAGCGCGGGGATTTTGATGGCAAAGGTATTGCGCTCTTGATCCTGCTCCGGCCAGGCAATGAGATGAAACGGCGCTGGCGCAGGTTCTGTCTGCCACTCCCCTTCCATCGCTGCCAGTTTTACCCGCTGTACACGAGCAACTTCAAACGCAGAGCTGTCTCCAAGTTGCAGCGCGCCAATTATCGCCAGAGTGCCAAAGACGGAACCGATAGCAAACGAGCGTAACGCCACATCACGCTCCCGCCCGCGCAATAAATACCAGGCGCTAATTGCCATAATGAACATCGCTCCTGTCACGTAGCCCGCCATCACCATGTGCACAAACTTCACCTGGCTGACGGGGTTAAAGACCAGATCGCTAAAGCTGGTCATCTCCATGCGCAGAGTGTCGATATCGAAATGAGCGCCGGTCGGGAACTGCATCCAGCCATTGGCATTCAAAATCCACAATGCGGAGATATTGGAACCGAACGCCACCAGCCAGGTGACCAGCAGATGTTGATATTTATTGAGACGTTGCCAGCCGAAGAAAAACAAGCCAACAAAGGTGGATTCGAGGAAGAAGGCCATTAGAGCTTCCATCGCCAGCGGCGCGCCGAAAATGTCGCCCACATAGTTAGAATAAAATGACCAGTTAGTACCAAACTGAAACTCCATCGTCAGGCCAGTCGCCACGCCAAGAGCAAAGTTGATACCGAAGAGCTTACCCCAGAAGCGCGTCATATCGCGGTAGATAATCTTGCCAGTGACCACGTATATGGTTTCCATGATAGCCAGCAAAAAAATCAGCCCCAGAGTAAGTGGCACGAATAAAAAATGGTACAGCGCGGTCAGAGCAAACTGCCAACGCGATAAATCAATAACATCCCACATGCGAACTCCTGTAAGCGAAGAGAGGGAAATAGCTTATTAATAGTAGATCCCCTCTTTTATCCTTACAGTTTGTGTGTAGTTATCTTCGCTAATTTCGATATTCATAGAACTGAAAGCGATATTTGCCGCCGTTTTTCACTACGGCGCGCTTTCCGCCAGCCACCGACAGACCTCACCCAATCGTTGCGTAGAATCGACCAGATCTTCTGGCGCTGCCAGCACGACTTCCGGTATTGGGCAGATCTCATAGCTCTCAAGCAACGGGCCCTTTAAGGTATCCAGACAACGTAAATGCCAGACATGGCGTAATCCGGTGGCGTTGATATAGCTTTCGCCATAGCCAACGGTGCGAATCTGAATATTCCCCGGCCCGCACAGACGCGAGAGGAAAACCCGGTCAGCCTCGCTGATGGGCAACTGTGTCAGATTGATACTGTGTGGCTGCGTATCAGGGTTACGCACATGCGCCAGCAGTTCATGGGCCAGCGGCAGACCATTCATCAGACCGTCGATGGGAGGAGGTAATAGTGAATCCGTCGGTAGCGTATTTTGTGTTGCCGCCTGCCACAACACCAGCGGCGCGCGACCTACCTCCAGCCTGTCTTCCTGCAATCGAGCATCGCGACGTTTGCGTACGCGCCAGAACCCGCAGAAGATCGCTTCCTGAATTTCACTTTCGCTACCGTCAGCATGCTGAATACGCATCGAGACTTCCCCTTCCCCGAGAAGCGTATTAATGAAGTGACGCTCATCGGCGTTGAGATTTAACAGGTTAACGGCTAACACTTCACCCTGCGGCGGCTGGCGTTGACTTAGCTGTTTTTGCAAATCGTTTAACAGCGCAATGACCCGCGGACTATGCGAACACCGTTCCAGCGCCGCCATGCTCGGTTCATCATTCACCTGGCAGGTAATTGGCAGCGGGTTCATGCTGAAACTGTCATCGTTCGGTTGCGTTCCAGGTCCCAGCAGATGAAAAAAAGTTTCACTCATGAGGCTTGCTCCTGTTGCTGTGCGACAAGCCCGCGCATCAGGCTTACCCACTCTGCCCACGGGTGAATACCATTCAACACGCCACGATAATTGCCATCGGTAAACACCAGTGTTGCCGGAAAGCGAAAAACCCCAAAGCGATCGCCAATGGCTTCACTCTGTTCGAGATCAGCGATCGCCACTTGCCACGCATATTCTGGAAACTCGCGCAGTAATTCGCCAATCATTACCGGGTTATCGCTGACCTCTGGCGTGCGTTTCGGATCGCTGCTTAATAACACCACGCCGTCTGGCGCTTGCATAAGCCAGTCGTCAAGGCTTGTTCCAGTGACTGGCGTCCAGCCGCGCGCCAGCATTCGTTGCCACAACATATTAAATGGCGTGTTGTTGTTCATCCCTGCTCCTCCAGCGTCATCCGATACTGGCGTAAGCGAACGCCTTCGTAATTTTCCATCGACAGACAGTCATAATTGAGACAACGCGACTCTTCAGCCAGTTGTGGCACAACACCCCACTCAGCCAGTTGCGCCAGCGCCGCTTGTTCCGCGGCGGGCAGTTGCGCCCGTGCCAGTTTGCTCAGGCTGCCGCCGTAGTCGTCGAGCATCGCGGGTTGCAGACCGACGAGGACAATATGTGCTGGCAGATGTCCGCGGATATCCGCCAGCGCCAGCACTTCGGAGAAGCTGTTCTGATGCAGGCTCATTTTCTTCGCGCTAAGGTAAGCAGGAATGCGCTCTCCGGCATAAGTGCGTAATGCCCCGGGCTCCAGACCATAATCAATAGCATCGAGGATCAACAAATGACTGGCGCTTTCGACATAGCCCAACAGGTTAAGCCCTTGAGTACCGCCATCGACAATTTCTACCTCTTCAGGCCAGCGGTAATGGGCATACAACCGTTCAGCCACCCGCACGCCGAAACCTTCATCAGCCCACAGCAAGTTGCCCAGCCCCATTACCACGATGCGTCGTTCGCTCATGAACGCTCCTTGTTGCTCATTTTGCCAAATTTATGACTGCGGTAACCATTAACCATCGTGGAGATCACCGTGTCGTCAGACATGATGTCTTCACGCAGCGCCATGTAGACATGACCGATCACAAACGCGCCAATCAACCACATCCCCAGCCGATGCCAGCTGTGAATGTCCATTGAGTTGCCGCCCGTCCAGTAGAAAAACTCCACCACATAACGGAACGGGGTAAAAATGGCGTACTGGCTGTGCTCGCTGTACAGCGCAAAGCCGGTGATGATCATAAAGACGGACATCAGGAAATAGCCGAACATCGCCGCCTGGGCGATGGGGTTATGACCTATATCGGCACTCGGACGTTTTGCCAGAAACAGATACCAGCGGATTTCATACCACACGCCCTGCCACCAGCTTTTGCGCCATATTGGCACGATAAAAAGCTCGCGGGAGTAACGATTACCGACAAACGCCCAGTAAATCCGCATCAGCAAGACCACGGTAAAAATCATCCCGGCGCTGAAGTGGATTAACCTGATGTAACCCATATAGAACAAATACGTCGCCTCGCCGCTGACGGAAGGCAACGGCTTACCGATAAAGTATCCGGTGACCATTAACACCGCCATGCATAACACCGTCAGCCAGTGCCAGATCCGCACTGGCGCTTCAAACACATAGTGACTGACAACGTTGTCGCTTTTCTCTTGCATGATGATTCTCCTTCGCTGTTAACGCACCTGCACGGAGATAAGTTCGCTGCCGTCGTCGCCCAGTACATGCGTTGAACAAGCCAGACACGGATCGAAGCTGTGTAAGGTACGCAGGATCTCCAGCGGTTGCTCGGGGATCGCCATTTTGGTGTTCATCAGCGCGGCCTCATAGGCGCCAATCTGCCCTTTCGGATCGCGCGGGCTGGCGTTCCAGGTGGTCGGCACCACGCACTGGTAGAGCTCAATCTTACCATCGCGAATCGCGGCCCAGTGGCCTAACGCTCCGCGCGGCGCTTCGGTAAAGCCGACACCACGGCACTCTGTCGGCCAGGTTGCAGGTTCCCATTTTTCAGTGGAGGCGGTGGCGAGATTGCCGTTTTTCAGGTTGGTCATCAGTTTGTCGAAGAAGTATTGCAACTGACCTGCGGCCCACTGCGCTTCATGTGCGCGGCACAAAATGCGACCCAATGTCGACTGGATGCCGGAAAGTGGCAGGTTCAGCGCCGACATCATACGATCGACCGACTCCACGGTCGCAGCATCGCCTTTATGGTAGGCAATTAGCGTGCGCGCCAGCGGCCCCACTTCCATCGCATGACCGCGCCAGCGTGGCGCTTTGATCCACGAGTAGCGTTCCTGTTCATTCAGTTGCTGAATGTTAGTATCGCTGCCTTTGACATCGCCAGGGTTGTACCACGGGTCGGTAATGCCATCGAACGGATGACGCCCGACCTGATCGTTGGGATAACGATACCAGGCATGATCGACAAACTCCTGCACCTGCTGCGGATCAACCAAATCCACTGGCAGCACATTGTTGAAGTCGCCGTTAATCACCGCGCCACCAGGCATCAGCAGACTTTTCTCGCTAAAGTCATTGGCAATATCCGGGAATGCGCCGTAGCTGAGGACGCATTTATCAGAAAGCCCCGTGCCGATTTCACTCCATGGTTTATTGAACTGACCGATGGCTAAGGCGTCGGGGATCATCACGTTATTAATGAAGTCCGCCGTGCGGGTAATGATCGACTGCACCAGATTCAGGCGTTCCATATTGACCGCCCCAACCGCGCCGCTTTCATCAATGTTAATGGCGCACGGCATCCCACCGACAATCCAGTTTGGATGCGGGTTTTTACCGCCAAAGACCGCGTGGATTTTGACAATTTCACGCTGGAAATCGAGAGCTTCGAGATAGTGGGCAAAGCCCATCAGATTAGCTTCCGGCGGCAGTTTGTACTGTGGATGGCCCCAGTAGCCGTTGCGGAAAAACCCCAACCGCCCGCCTTCAACAAATTTCTTCAGTCGGTTTTGCACGTCAAAGAAATAGCCAGGGGAGGATTTTGGCCATGAGGAGAGGCTTTGCGCCAGTTCGGAGGTTTTCCGCGGATCGGCTTTCAGCGCATCTAACACATCAATCCAGTCCATCCCGGCAAGCTGATAGAAGTGCACCAGGTGATCGTGGCACCAGAGCGTTGCCAGCATAATGTTGCGGATGATATTGGCGTTGTCCGGCACTTTAATGCCGATGGCATCTTCGATGGCATAGACCGAAGCCAGGGCGTGTACGCCGGTACAGACGCCGCAGATACGTTCAACGAACGCCCACGCATCGCGCGGGTCTCGCCCTTGCAGGATGATCTCCAGCCCGCGAAACATGGTGCCGCAGGAGACCGCATTGGTAATCACATTCTGATCGTTAATATTCACTTCACAGCGCATGTGGCCTTCGATGCGCGTGATCGGGTCAACCACCAGGCGGCGTCCGGCATTATTGATGGTGTACCCCTGAGTTTCGTACTGAGTGCTCATGCCTGTTTATCCTCATTGCCTGGCTGATGTTCGGTTTCTGTAGGTTGCTGGTTATGACGTCTGCGCTGGTCAACGGCGCTGGCGACTGCATGCACGCCAACAGCCGCAGCCACCACGCCAAGCGCGGTTAAGCCAACGGTATCGGCGGTGGAATGGGTACCCATTTGCGGAATATCGACCACGCGGCTGTAGAACGAACCGCGATCCCAGAAACCATTTTCAGCACAGCCCAGGCAGCCATGACCAGACTGGATAGGGAAAGAAACGCCATCGTTCCAGCGGGTAGAGGAACAGGCGTTATAGGTGGTCGGCCCTTTGCAGCCCATTTTGTACAGGCAGTAACCTTTACGGGCAGCGTCATCATCCCAGCTCTGGACGAACTCTCCTGCGTCGAAGTGAGCACGGCGATAGCATTTATCGTGGATTCGCTGACCATAGAACATCAACGGACGCCCCATTCTGTCGACATCCGGCAGACGATCGAACGTCACCATGTAAGTAATGATGGCGCTCATCACATCCGGGATTGGCGGGCAGCCAGGTACTTTGATAATAGGTTTGTCGGTAATGACTTTGTCGATAGGCGTTGCCTGCGTCGGATTGGGTCGCGCGGCCTGCACGCAACCCCAGGAAGCGCAGGTTCCCCAGGCGATAATCGCACTGGCTCCGGCAGCGGCGCGTTTGAGTTTCTCAATAAATGGCCGACCACTGCTGATACAGAACATCCCCTGCTCGCCCAGCGGCGGGTTACCTTCTACTGCGAGGATGTATTTGCCATCGTATTGCGTGATGATGTCTTCAAAGACTTCTTCCGCCTGGGTTCCGGCGGCGGCCATCAAAGTATCGTCGTAATCGAGGGAGATAAGGGAAAGAATGACATCCTTCGCCAGCGGATGGGCGGAACGGATAAAAGATTCGGTACAGCAGGTACATTCCAGACCGTGGATCCACACCACTGGAATGCGCGGTTTATTCTCCAGCGCCCAGGCAATCTTCGGTGCCATCCCCGCGCCTAATCCCAGCGACGTGGCAGCCAGACTGCAATATTTAAGAAAACTTCGCCGGGTGACCCCCTGACGCCGCATGGACTGGTAAAATGTTTCCTCGTTATTCATATCGCACGTCTCTTCTCCTTGCGACACCGGCAGAACACCGGGCGCTTATGGTCGTCAAGCGACGTCCCTGTAGCAAGGCAAACCATCGCTTCACGTGAGATGCTGAAAACGAAAGCTCATCCTTCTGCACTGGCGCACGTCGCCAGAAAGTAATGTTAATAAAGCGTAGTGAATTTTTTGCGCAAAACAACACAGTTTGTATGGATTTATCTTTTTGCGATAAAAATAGACCTTATTTTCGTTCAGGCATGTTCTGAAGGGAGTAAAGGTTGCTGTACTGATAATTCACGTCTGGCATCGCAACAACCGCTTTTTATGGCTACGCAATCACCAAATTGCTGTTATTTCACGCTATCAATGCGGTTTTGGCTGTTTTTCAGGCAAACGAACACATTAGGGGTTTACACGCCGCATCGGGATGTTTATAGTGCGCGTCATTCCGGAAGTGTGGCCGAGCGGTTGAAGGCACCGGTCTTGAAAACCGGCGACCCGAAAGGGTTCCAGAGTTCGAATCTCTGCGCTTCCGCCAAATAAGATAAGGGGTTAGCTAAATGCTAACCCCTTTTTCTTTTGTCTGCCAAAATCACCATGCTGTTGTAGCATGCTCAATGGTTTAACCATTCTGTGCGAAACCTGTTCCAGATCAAATGCGTAAAGATGGGTAAAACCTCTGTGTACCTTCCCACATAATCATTATGCTGCTTGATTAATTACACCTGTCATAGAGAGTGACTCAATGGATCGTATAGTTAGTTCTTCACATGACCGTACATCATTACTTAGTACCCATAAGGTGCTGCGTAATACCTATTTTCTGCTGAGCCTGACACTGGCTTTTTCTGCGATTACCGCGACAGCCAGTACGGTGCTAATGCTGCCATCTCCGGGACTGATTCTGACGCTGGTGGGTATGTATGGTCTGATGTTCCTGACCTATAAAACTGCCAACAAGCCGACCGGAATTATTTCCGCATTCGCCTTTACCGGTTTTCTCGGTTATATCCTCGGCCCGATTCTGAATACTTATTTGTCTGCCGGAATGGGCGATGTGATTGCGATGGCGCTGGGCGGTACGGCATTAGTATTCTTCTGCTGCTCTGCATACGTGCTGACCACCCGCAAAGATATGTCTTTCCTCGGCGGTATGCTGATGGCGGGTATTGTTGTTGTCCTGATCGGGATGGTAGCGAATATCTTCCTGCAACTGCCTGCTCTGCATCTGGCGATCAGCGCGGTATTCATTCTGATCTCCTCTGGCGCAATTTTGTTTGAAACCAGCAACATCATCCACGGCGGTGAAACGAACTACATTCGTGCCACTGTGAGCTTATATGTGTCGCTGTACAACATCTTCGTCAGCCTGTTGAGCATCCTGGGCTTCGCCAGCCGCGATTAATTTCGCCCGGGTTTACTTACCGAGCCTCGCTTTATGCGAGGCTTTGTTTTTTGTTACACTGCCGCCAGTCTGATTAAGGTAGTAAATGATTATGCTGATGTTTGAAGGTAAAGAGATAGAAACGGATACCGAAGGCTATCTCAAAGAAAGCAGCCAGTGGAGCGAACCTCTGGCAGTGGTGATAGCAGAAAAAGAAGGAATTACGCTGTCGCCGGAACACTGGGAAGTGGTGCGTTTTGTACGTGATTTCTACCTGGAATTTAATACCTCTCCGGCAATTCGTATGCTGGTAAAAGCAATGGCGAATAAATTTGGCGAAGAAAAAGGAAACAGCCGCTATCTGTACCGACTGTTTCCAAAAGGTCCAGCTAAGCAAGCCACCAAAATTGCTGGCCTGCCAAAGCCCGTGAAATGTATTTAACGGATACGAAAATCGGTTAATTCCCCGGAAGGATGATGCGGTTCGCTGAGTACGCGCTCTACACGCGCTGAACGCGGACCGCCACTTTTTAACCACTGCATCAATTTTTCCACCTGCCCTTCTTCCCCGCAGGCCACGACTTCCACGCTGCCGTCGTCAAGATTTTTGGCGTAACCGGTTAAGCCCAGCCTTTTGGCTTCATATTGGGTGGTATAGCGAAAACCTACCCCCTGAACCCGGCCATAAATCCAGGCAATTATGCATACTTTCGACATCACCACGCTCCTTATCCTTATAGGCGCGTTGCAAATCCGGGAAAAACTCCGGACAATGGCGCCCATTTCTTTGCATCGACAGAATAGTAAATTATGAGTGTACGTTTAGTGTTAGCCAAAGGGCGCGAAAAATCATTACTTCGTCGCCATCCGTGGGTCTTTTCCGGTGCTGTTGCCCGTATGGAAGGTAAAGCCAGCCTCGGTGAAACCATCGATATTGTTGATCATCAGGGAAAATGGTTAGCACGCGGCGCTTATTCGCCTGCGTCGCAAATCCGTGCGCGCGTCTGGACTTTCGATCCTTCGGAATCCATCGACATTGCCTTTTTCACCCGTCGTTTGCAGCAAGCGCAAAAGTGGCGCGACTGGCTGGCGCAAAAAGATGGACTCGACAGCTATCGTTTAATCGCTGGTGAGTCAGATGGCCTGCCCGGCATTACTATCGATCGCTTTGGTCATTTTTTGGTGCTGCAACTGCTAAGCGCTGGTGCGGAGTATCAACGTGCGGCATTAATTAGCGCCCTGCAAACGCTGTACCCGGACTGTGCGATTTACGATCGCAGCGACGTGGCGGTACGCAAAAAAGAGGGAATGGAACTGACCCAGGGGCCAGTGACTGGAGAACTGCCGCCTGCCCTGCTACCGATTGAAGAACACGGCATGAAGCTACTGGTAGACATTCAACACGGGCACAAAACGGGCTATTACCTGGATCAGCGCGACAGCCGTCTGGCAACACGCCGCTACGTTGAAAATAAACGCGTGCTGAACTGTTTCTCTTATACCGGTGGGTTCGCCGTATCCGCCTTGATGGGCGGCTGTAGCCAGGTAGTCAGCGTGGATACCTCGCAGGAAGCGCTGGATATTGCACGGCAAAACGTTGAATTAAACAAACTGGATCTCAGCAAAGCGGAGTTTATCCGCGATGACGTATTTAAGTTACTGCGCACCTATCGCGATCGCGGCGAAAAGTTTGACGTTATCGTGATGGATCCGCCGAAGTTTGTCGAAAACAAAAGTCAATTGATGGGGGCCTGTCGGGGTTACAAAGATATCAATATGCTGGCAATTCAGTTATTGAATGAAGGCGGCGTATTGTTGACGTTCTCCTGTTCCGGCCTGATGACCAGCGACTTATTTCAGAAAATCATCGCTGACGCCGCAATTGATGCCGGTCGTGATGTACAATTTATAGAGCAGTTCCGCCAGGCTGCCGATCATCCGGTGATCGCCACCTACCCGGAAGGGCTATATCTGAAAGGGTTTGCCTGTCGCGTCATGTAACTTGAAATGTGGAATTTTACCCTTATATCAAAGGAAAAGATTTCCCGGGAGGTGACTATGATTGCCAGCAAATTCGGTATCGGCCAGCAGGTCCGCCATTCCCTGTTAGGTTATCTCGGAGTGGTCGTGGATATCGACCCGGTTTATTCGCTCTCTGAACCGTCGCCTGATGAGCTGGCGGTAAACGATGAGCTTCGCGCCGCTCCGTGGTATCACGTGGTGATGGAGGATGACAACGGCCTACCGGTTCATACCTACCTGGCTGAAGCCCAGCTAAGTAGCGAATTGCAGGATGAACATCCTGAACAGCCATCCATGGATGAGCTGGCGCAGACCATCCGCAAACAGCTCCAGGCGCCGCGTCTGCGTAACTAATCCTGATAAAAATCCCCGGAAGGTTTTTGCCTTCCGGGGATTTTTTATTTAGCCAGCCCCAGCCGAGGGATCTCAATGGCCGGGCAACGATCCATTACGACCTGTAACCCGGCATCACGCGCCAGAACTGCCGCTTGCTCATTAATCACCCCTAACTGCATCCATACGGTTTTAGCGCCAATGGCGATAGCTTCCTGCGTCACGCCCCAGGCAGCTTCTGAATTACGGAAGACATCGACCATATCGACTTTTTCAGGCACTTCCGCCAGCGTGCCATAGCCCTGCTGACCCAGCAGCGTTTTACCGGCGACTTTAGGCGAGACCGGAATGACGTGATAGCCCTGATCAAGCAGGTATTTCATCACGCGATAACTTGGACGATCGGGTTTGTCACTTGCCCCTACCAGCGCAATAGTGTGAGTGGACGTTAAAATGGCTGCAATATCGGTCTCTTTCATCATTTCCTCCAGACTATTTACCAAAGTGTACGACAAACCCAACATGCCAACCATGTAGCTAATACAAATGTATGAGAGCAAAAGCGGAAAACATGTCTATATGTTAGTAAGTATGATTAAAGAAAAATTTTGATACATTATTATTCAGGCGGTCATTAGACAGGAGCTATCTATGAAAACCGGCATTTTGACCACCTTGATCGCATTATGTTTGCCGGTGACCGTTTTTGCCACCACGCTACGGCTATCCAGCGATGTTGATCTTCTGGTGCTTGATGGTAAGAAGGTTTCCAGTTCTCTGCTCCGCGGCGCTGACAGCATCGAGCTGGATAATGGACCACATCAATTAGTCTTTCGCGTTGAAAAAACCATTAACCTTTCTGCTAATGAAGAAAGACTGTATATTTCCCCACCGCTGGTGGTCAGTTTTAATACCCAGCTCATCAGCCAGGTAAATTTTCGCCTGCCCCGACTGGAGAATGAACGAGAAGCTAATCATTTTGATGTTGCGCCTCGTCTCGAATTACTTGATGGCGATGCAACGCCGATTCCGGTAAAACTGGACATTCTGGTCATTACTTCAACAACAAAAACAATCGATTATGAAGTGGAGGTCGAGTGCTATAACAAATCCGCGAAACGCGCGTCGCTACCGCAATTTGCCACCATGATGGCGGACGACAGCACGTTACTTTCTGGCGTTTCCGAGCTGGACGCCATTCCACCGCAGTCACAGGTGCTCACTGAACAGCGACTGAAATATTGGTTTAAGCTAGCCGATCCGCAAACGCGCAATACTTTCCTGCAATGGGCTGAAAAACAACCACCTTCCTGATATTTTTGTGCCTGCGCGCAGGCTTTTTTGGTCTTTCTCTTGCAGCGGTAAACGCTTACAGTAATCTGTAGGAAAGCTAACTACGGAAGTAAATTATGGAATTGACGACTCGCACATTGCCAGCGCGTAAGCATATTGCGTTGGTGGCCCATGATCACTGCAAACAAATGCTCATGAGCTGGGTGGAGCGGCACCAGCCGTTACTGGAGCAGCACGTACTGTATGCGACGGGCACCACAGGCAACTTAATTTCCCGCACCACCGGAATGAACGTTAACGCCATGCTAAGCGGCCCAATGGGCGGCGATCAGCAAGTGGGCGCATTGATTTCAGAAGGAAAAATTGATGTGTTGATTTTCTTCTGGGATCCGCTGAACGCCGTGCCACACGATCCCGACGTCAAAGCATTGCTACGTCTGGCAACGGTGTGGAATATTCCGGTCGCAACAAACGTGGCAACGGCTGATTTCCTGATTCAGTCACCCCATTTCAACGATGCAGTGGACATCCTGATCCCGGACTATCAGCGTTATCTTGCTGAACGTCTGAAGTAAACTCACACAGGCGGCACTCGCCGCCTGTTTCTTACGATTTTCTCGCTACCGGAACACCCAGTTTTTTCAGGACTTCCACAAAGGAAGAAGGATTCTCTTTGTTGAACAGCGCCCATACCCGATGGCGTGCGCGAGTCAACGCAACATACATTAATCGCCGTTCTTCGGCATCAGGGAAATCTTCAACCTGCGGCAGGAGCGCCTCTTCTATAATCGACTCACGCGCCGCAGCCGGGAAGCCATCACTCCCTTCCTGTAAACCAACAATGATGACGTAATCCGCCTGTTGCCCTTTGCTGGCGTGAATGGTCATAAAGTCAATTTGCAACTTCGGCCAGCGCGTCGCTGCTTTTTCCAGACTGGCAGGTTTCAAATGATGATAACGCGCCAGTACCAGAATGCGCTCATCCGGTTTGGCATAACCTGAGAGTTTATCCAGCAAAGCATCAAGCTGGCTCTCTTCAAGAAGCGTTACAGCTTTCTTGTCGCCATGAGTCAAACTGTTCAGCGGCTTTTTCAACTGATTGGGATTCTGTTGAATAAAACGGTTCGCGACCTCACCAATACGGCTGTTGAAACGATAAGTCGTATCTAAATCACAGCGATCGCCCTCACCAAAGTTTTCATGGAAGGCGGTGGTGAGTGACATTTGCGCACCGCTGAAGCGATAAATCGCCTGCCAGTCATCACCAACGGCAAACAACGTCGTCTGACTGTTTTGCTTACGCAACGCCGCCAACAGCGCTGCGCGCTGCGGTGAGATATCCTGAAATTCATCAACCAGAATATGTTTCCACGGACTGATAAAGCGGCCTTTTTCGAGGATCACAATCGCCTGATGAATCAAACCGGAAAAATCAACGGCGTTATCTGCCTTCAACGCGCTCTTCCAGACTTTCAATAACGGAGCCATCAATTTGATTCGTTTACTGAACACGTCGCGGATCTCTTCAGGCGCGCTGGCAATCATTTCCGCCTGTGCGCCACCGTGCATCCGCATCAGAGCAACCCAACGATCAAGACGAGATGCGAGACGACGTTGCAATTTTTCATCGTCCCAGAAATTACCTTCTGGTACCGACCACTGCATTTCTTCCGTCAGCCATTGCCGCCAGCCTTTCGCCTGTGTTTTCTTTTCACTACATTGCTTGCGCCACTCATTAATAAAGAGTTCATGGCGAGCTGCGGTGTCATTCTCCAGTTTGCTGACTGTCGGCACTTTCTTACTGCCTTGCTGAATAATATGCAGGGCCAGTGAATGAAATGTGCGCGCGGTAATATCGTCGGTATGTAGTCGCTCACGAATGCGATCGTCCATCTCTTCAGCAGCTTTTCGCCCAAACGCCAGCAATAAAATTTGCTCTGGGGATGCCTCGCCGCGCGCCAGTAGCCAGCCCGCACGCGCCACCAACACCGACGTTTTTCCACTTCCCGCTCCCGCGAGCACTAATAAGGCGTGCTCACCATTAACAACAGCACGGGCCTGAGCGGGGTTAAGCGGTGAAGACTCAACCTGACGAAAAAAGTCCGCATGTTCGTTAAGCATGGCTTCGGTATATGCCTGATTATGCTGCAGCCGACCGCCTTCAATATCTTTCAGCCAGATCTGACATTTGCGCCACGCTTCACGGCAGTTATCAAACTCTTCCAGTCGGTTTACCGGCAACGGCAGCGCCGACAAAGCCTGGCGGATTTGTTGCTGCACGCCAGTCGTTTGCTCTCGCGTCAGCCACTTATTTCCTCCGGTGCGCGTGGCGATAAGATCCAGTTGTTGCTGTAAAACGTCGGCGGCAATTTCACTCATCTCTTCGCTCCAACGCCGCCAGTGGGCATCAAGATGATGGTAAAAACGCTGCGTTTCGCCCCATTCGGTGCCGTGCAGACGCACCACTTTTTCATCAGGCAGTACAAACTCCAGCTCGCCCCATACCAGGCCGCGCTTACAATGAATCGCCAGTAATTGGTTGAATGGAATAAGATATTCGTGACGATCGCCGGAAACTTTTATCCCGGCATTAAGGATCACCGCCCGATCATAAGGGTGCTGTGCCAGACGTTTGCCAAGAGTTGTCGCTTTCAGTTCCATGACTCTGTAGATCCACACGATGTTATTTCTTATCAGTGTAACCGTCAGAGAAAACGTGCTCCAGCCCAAAAAAACGTTACAATTGCCGCCCATTACAGAAAACCACAGTACAGTGAGGTTTTATGCGTACCGTTTTGAACATTCTGAACTTTGTGCTTGGTGGATTTGCCACAACTCTGGCCTGGCTGTTGGCGACCCTGGTCAGTATTGTGCTGATTTTTACCCTACCACTGACGCGTTCTTGCTGGGAAATCACAAAGCTTTCTTTGTTGCCCTACGGCAATGAAGCGATTCATGTCGATGAACTGAACCCGGCAGGCAAAAACGTACTGCTCAATACCGGCGGTACCATACTGAATATTTTCTGGCTGATTTTCTTCGGCTGGTGGTTATGCTTAATGCACATTGCCTCTGGTATTGCGCAATGTCTCACCATCATCGGTATTCCCGTCGGCATTGCTAACTTTAAAATTGCGGCTATTGCACTGTGGCCTGTAGGCCGTCGTGTGGTTTCTGTTGAAACCGCTCGTGCTGCGCGTGAAGCGAATGCGCGTCGTCGTTTCGAATAATCTAACGTTATGGCCTTTATGCTAAGTCCTTTGCTCAAACGCTACACCTGGAACAGCACCTGGCTGTATTACGCACGCATTTTTATCGCGCTTTGCGGTACTACTGCGTTTCCGTGGTGGCTGGGTGATGTAAAACTGACCATTCCGCTCACACTCGGTATGGTTGCGGCGGCATTGACCGACCTTGATGACCGACTGGCGGGGCGTCTGCGTAACCTCATCATTACGCTGTTCTGCTTTTTTATCGCTTCGGCCTCGGTAGAACTCCTTTTTCCCTGGCCCTGGCTGTTTGCCATCGGCTTAACGCTCTCCACCAGCGGCTTTATTTTGCTCGGAGGTCTGGGTCAACGCTACGCGACTATCGCTTTTGGCGCATTGCTCATCGCCATTTACACGATGCTGGGTACGTCGCTGTATGAACACTGGTATCAGCAGCCGATATATCTACTTGCCGGTGCCATCTGGTACAACGTTCTGACGCTTATCGGTCACCTACTGTTCCCTGTCCGCCCGCTGCAGGACAACCTGGCGCGTTGCTATGAACAACTTGCGCGATATCTGGAACTCAAGTCGCGCATGTTTGATCCAGATATTGAAGATGAAAGCCAGGCGCCATTGTACGATTTAGCGCTTGCCAACGGGCAACTAATGGCAACGCTGAATCAGACAAAGCTCTCGTTGTTGACGCGACTACGTGGCGATCGTGGTCAACGGGGAACACGACGCACTCTGCATTACTACTTTGTGGCGCAAGATATCCACGAGCGCGCCAGCTCTTCGCATATTCAGTACCAGACGCTGCGCGAACATTTTCGCCACAGCGATGTATTGTTTCGCTTTCAGCGACTGATGTCGATGCAGGGCCAGGCTTGCCAGCAACTGTCACGCTGTATTTTGCTACGCCAGCCTTATCAACACGATCCGCATTTTGAACGCGCCTTCACTCATATTGACGCCGCGCTTGAGCGGATGCGCAATAACGGCGCGCCGATTGATTTGCTAAAAGCGCTGGGATTTCTGCTGACAAACTTACGCGCCATTGATGCTCAACTGGCGACGATTGAATCAGAGCAAGCCCAGGCAATGCCGCATAACGATACCGACGACCAGCTTGCTGACGACAGCCCGCACGGGCTAAGTGATATCTGGCTGCGTCTTAGCCGTAACTTTACGCCGGAATCCGCCCTCTTCCGTCACGCGGTCAGGATGTCACTGGTCTTATGCGTCGGCTACGCCATCATTCAAATAACAGGAATAAACCACGGCTACTGGATCCTGCTGACCAGCCTGTTCGTCTGCCAGCCAAACTATAACGCTACGCGCCATCGCCTGAAATTAAGGATTATCGGCACGCTGGTAGGTATTGCGATCGGCATCCCGGTGCTGTGGTTTGTTCCGTCGCTGGAAGGACAACTGGTACTACTGGTCATTACAGGCGTGCTCTTTTTTGCTTTCCGCAACGTGCAATATGCGCATGCAACTATGTTCATCACCCTGTTGGTTCTGCTGTGCTTCAACCTGTTGGGCGAAGGTTTTGAAGTTGCGCTGCCTCGCGTGGTTGATACGCTGATCGGTTGCGCCATAGCCTGGGCGGCAGTGAGCTATATCTGGCCAGACTGGCGTTTTCGTAATCTACCGCGGATGCTCGAACGTGCGACTGACGCTAACTGCCGTTATCTTGACGCTATTCTTGAGCAATATCATCAGGGACGCGATAACCGTCTGGCGTATCGTATCGCCCGTCGTGATGCTCACAATCGTGATGCCGAACTGGCTTCTGTGGTATCGAATATGTCCAGTGAACCGAACGCCACACCGCAAATCCGCGAGGCCGCGTTCCGTTTACTGTGCCTCAACCATACATTCACCAGCTACATTTCTGCCCTCGGCGCTCACCGTGAGCAGTTAACTAATCCTCAAATCCTCGCGTTTCTTGATGACGCGGTATGTTACGTTGATGACGCGCTACATCATCAACCTGCCGATGAAGAACGCGTCAATCTGGCATTAGCTGGCCTGAAGCAGCGTATGCTGCAACTTGAGCCACGGGCAGACAGCAAGGAACCTCTGGTCATACAGCAAATTGGATTATTGATTGCATTGTTGCCAGAAATTGGTCGCCTGCAGCGCAGGATTACTCAGGTTCCGTCGGAAACTCCGGTTTCGGCACAATAGATTCAGCCCATTCAGCAAGCTCCTGGCGGCGTGCCACCGGGAGCGCTGCTTCATGAATATCAATAATTGCGCCTTCAAGCATGAATAAGATCTTCTCCGTCACCTGGCTATTATGCTGACGTAGTCGCAACCAGCACATTTTTGCGCCAAGGATCCGTAAAGTCCGCACATCCTTGATCCCCACTTCACCGAGAATCGCCTCCAGGTGATAAGACATATTCGGCAAATCTTTCAGTCGCTGGAGATTGTTGCGCGTACATTTCTCTTTCAGCGCAGCATCCAGGGAATATTTCGACAAGCGAACTAATTTCTGTTGGTTACGCCATAGACTTTCATCAACCCGGTAGTAATTGAGAGTCACGGGTCGGCCGCACTTTTTATATGTCAGCCAGACTGGCGGATGTTTTACACAGTACTGTACGCTTTGTTCACAAGCCCGTAGATACAACTCACCATCAGCAACCATCGCAAATACCGTATCGTTAACCGTCAAACTGTAACTGCCAAACAGCGATCGATATTCAATGGTGCCTAACGTTGCAAGGTATTCTTGTGACTTATAGATCCGCTTATAGGAGAGGCTTTTCATAAAATTCCTTTTAAAATCATAACATAAACGAATAATTCACGTTAACGGATCCGTTAAGTACGAAAATAGGCAACTTATTCTCAAGGGGCAAGATTAATTTAAGTTTTCGGGTCACCATCGACAAAAATTGCGAGGCTCTTTCCGAAAATAGGGTTGATCTTTGTTGTCGCTGGATGTACTGTATATTCATACAGTAACTCACAGGGCTGGATTGATTATGTACACTTCAGGCTATGCACATCGTTCTTCGTCGTTCTCATCCGCAGCAAGTAAAATTGCGCGTGTCTCTACGGAAAACACTACAGCCGGGCTTATCAGTGAAGTTGTCTATCGCGAAGATCAGCCCATGATGACACAACTCCTGCTTTTACCATTATTACAGCAGCTCGGTCAGCAATCGCGTTGGCAGCTCTGGTTAACTCCGCAACAAAAACTAAGTCGTGAGTGGTTTCAGTCCGCTGGATTACCCTTAACTAAAGTGATGCAGATGAGTCAGCTTGCCCCTTGCCACACCGTGGAGTCAATGGTTCGCGCTTTACGCACAGGAAATTACAGTGTGGTGATCGGTTGGTTGTCAGATGATCTGACCGAAGAAGAGCATGCTGAGCTGGTTGATGCAGCCAACGAAGGTAATGCAATGGGGTTTATTATGCGTCCGATAAGTGCCTCTTCTCACGCCACGAGACAACTTTCCGGGTTAAAAATTCATTCTAATTTGTATCATTAAGTAAATTTAGGATTAATCCTGGAACTTTTTTTATCACACACTGGATGCTTTCTGTCGTGACTAATTTTCCGTGCGGAGGCTTGTCTGAAGCGGTTTCCGCGATTTTTCTTCTCAATGGCTCTTTTACAAAATAGGTTAAACGCACCTTATACAAGTCTTTTTTTTCATATGCCTGACGGAGTTCACACTTGTAAGTTTTCAACTACGTTGTAGACTTTACATCGCCAGGGGTGCTCGGCATAAGCCGAAGATATCGGTAGAGTTAATATTGAGCAGATCCCCGGTGAAGGATTTAACCGTGTTATCTCGTTGGAGATATTCATGGCGTATTTTGGATGATAACGAGGCGCAAAAAATGAAAAAGACAGCTATCGCGATTGCAGTGGCACTGGCTGGTTTCGCTACCGTAGCGCAGGCCGCTCCGAAAGATAACACCTGGTACACTGGTGCTAAACTGGGTTGGTCCCAGTTCCATGACACTGGTTTCATCGACAACAATGGTCCGACCCACGAAAACCAACTGGGTGCAGGTGCTTTTGGTGGTTACCAGGTTAACCCGTATGTTGGCTTTGAAATGGGTTACGACTGGTTAGGTCGTATGCCGTACAAAGGCGACAACATCAATGGCGCATACAAAGCTCAGGGCGTTCAGCTGACCGCTAAACTGGGTTACCCAATCACTGACGATCTGGACGTCTACACTCGTCTGGGTGGTATGGTATGGCGTGCAGACACCAAGGCTAACGTACCTGGTGGCGCTTCCTTTAAAGACCACGACACCGGCGTTTCTCCGGTCTTCGCTGGCGGTGTTGAGTACGCGATCACTCCTGAAATCGCTACCCGTCTGGAATACCAGTGGACCAACAACATCGGTGACGCTCACACCATCGGCACTCGCCCGGACAACGGCCTGCTGAGCCTGGGTGTTTCCTATCGTTTCGGTCAGGGCGAAGCAGCTCCGGTAGTTGCTCCGGCTCCGGCTCCAGCTCCAGAAGTACAGACCAAGCACTTCACTCTGAAGTCTGACGTTCTGTTCAACTTCAACAAAGCAACCCTGAAACCGGAAGGTCAGGCTGCTCTGGATCAGCTGTACAGCCAGCTGAGCAACCTGGATCCGAAAGACGGTTCCGTAGTTGTTCTGGGTTACACCGACCGTATCGGTTCTGACGCTTACAACCAGGGTCTGTCCGAGCGTCGTGCTCAGTCCGTCGTTGATTACCTGATCTCTAAAGGTATCCCGTCTGACAAGATCTCCGCACGTGGTATGGGCGAATCCAACCCGGTTACTGGCAACACCTGTGACAACGTGAAACAGCGCGCTGCACTGATCGACTGCCTGGCTCCGGATCGTCGCGTAGAGATCGAAGTTAAAGGCATCAAAGACGTTGTAACTCAGCCGCAGGCTTAAGTTCTCGTCTAATAAAAAACCCCGCTGTCGCGGGGTTTTTTTCATCTTTAGTAAAGTGAATAACTTCCGTCGGTTATTCCTTACCCAGTAGAGCCTGCAAATCTTGCTTTAGCGAAGACATTTTATTTGCATATTTCTCTTTGTTTTCCGCATCTTCAATCAGCTGGACAATCGTTTCGGAAAGCGTTTTACCGCGGCGTTGTGCAAGACCAGCCAGACGTTGCCAGACCATGAATTCCAAATCGATAGATTTCTTGCGCGTATGCTGATGTTCTGCGTTAAAGTGGCGTTTTCGTCTGGCTCGAATGGTCTGCTTCATGCGATTGATCAGCTCCGGGTTCATATGCTGGTCAATCCAGCCATTTACGAGCACAGGTTCGTTCTCCAGCGATAGCAACACATCGACGGCTTCCTGGGCGGCACTGGTTTCGATGTACCGGGTGATAAGCTCACCTTCACGGTGCTTCTTCACCAGATACTTCCATTTCCAACCACTTTCAAGATTTTCAAGTTGTTGATATTTCATAGCGATCTCAATGTTACCGTGTAACTCTTTACAGAATATCAGCTTTTTACCTGCGTGATGAAAAGAATCTCTATCCTGTGCACTTTAGCGCGCATACAAAGACTTTTGTCGACGCTTTCTACGTGTGCTGCAGTGCCGGTTACGGTATAATCGCACCTTTGACAACAGACTAAAAAACATCAACTTTGACCATTACGAAACTTGCATGGCGTGACTTAATCCCTGATACCGAAAGTTATCAGGAAGTATTTACACAGCCACATTTTATTGACGAAAACGATCCTTTATTCAGCGAAACTCAACCGCGGCTGCAATTTGCGCTGGAACAGTTACTGCACACTCGAGCTTCATCCTGTTTTATGCTGGCGAAGGCGCCGGAAGAGCCCGAGTACCTGAGTCTCATTGCCGATGCTGCAAGCGCGCTACAAGGTGACTCTGGCCAACTGATGGGCGGTCACTATGAGATCTCCGGCCACACCATCCGGTTACGTAATGCCGTTAGCACTGACGATAATTTTGCAACATTAACGCAAGTCGTCACTGCTGATTGGGTAGAGGCAGAACAACTCTTTGGCTGCCTGCGCCAGTTTAATGGGGCCATTACTTTACAGCCGGGACTGGTACATCAGGCAAATGGCGGCATTTTGATCATTTCTTTACGCACGCTGCTGGCACAACCACTGCTGTGGATGCGCCTGAAAAACATTGTCAGCCGTGAACGCTTCGATTGGGTCGCGTTTGATGAGTCTCGTCCCCTCCCCGTCTCCGTTCCTTCAATGCCATTGAAGCTAAAAGTCATTCTGGTTGGCGAGCGCGAGTCGCTGGCCGATTTTCAGGCGATGGAGCCGGATCTGTCTGAGCAGGTCATTTATAGCGAATTTGAAGATACCCTGCAGATTGTCGATGCCGAGTCAGTAAACCAGTGGTGTCGCTGGGTTGCTTTTACCGCTAAACATAACCAACTGCCTGCGCCCGGTGCTGATGCCTGGCCAGTGCTTATCCGCGAAGCCGCCCGCTATACCGGTGAGCAAGAAACGCTGCCGCTTAGTCTGCAGTGGATCCTTCGCCAGTGCAAAGAAGTCGCGTCTCTGTGTGAAGGCGATACCTTTACCGGCGAACAGCTAAACTTAATGCTACAACAGCGACAGTGGCGCGAAGGTTTCCTCGCTGAGCGTATGCAAGACGAAATTCTTCAGGAGCAGATCCTGATCGAAACCGAAGGCGAACGCGTCGGGCAGATCAATGCCCTGTCAGTTGTTGAATTTCCGGGACATCCGCGCGCTTTTGGCGAGCCTTCTCGTATTAGTTGTGTTGTACACATTGGCGACGGTGAATTTACCGATATTGAGCGGAAAGCAGAGCTCGGCGGCAATATTCACGCTAAAGGGATGATGATCATGCAGGCATTCCTGATGTCGGAACTGCAGCTTGAACAACAAATTCCCTTCTCGGCCTCGCTGACGTTTGAGCAATCATATAGCGAAGTAGACGGTGACAGCGCCTCAATGGCTGAACTCTGCGCCCTGATCAGCGCCCTCGCCGATGTCCCGGTCAATCAAAGTATTGCTATTACCGGGTCGGTGGATCAGTTTGGACGCGCCCAGCCAGTCGGTGGCCTGAATGAGAAAATTGAAGGTTTCTTCGCTATCTGCCAACAGCGTGAGTTAACCGGTAAACAAGGCGTGATTATCCCTACCGCTAACGTTCGCCATCTAAGTCTTCACAATGAACTTGTGAAGGCGGTAGAGGAAGGTAAATTCACTATCTGGGCAGTGGATGATGTCACTGATGCACTACCTCTATTATTAAATCTGGTGTGGGATGGCGAAGGCCAGACGACGCTGATGCAAACTAT
>OASX01000653.1_pt1 | contig 25701 bp, 34 predicted proteins | sample 1516531 | NCBI WGS metagenome assembly OASX01 (sample SAMEA2579911, study PRJEB22360) | human gut metagenome | biome: human gut; feature: human-associated habitat; material: faeces | place: Denmark | collected 2008/2010
TAGTTAATAAAGCAGAAGAATTCGATTTGTCTATTGTTGAAAAAAATATTAACAGCATAAGTACGCTTCTATCGAACGAAACAACAGAAGGAACCACTGGTTCTACAAATAATCAAGGGATATTTAAGGGTCAGTCGGGTATAATGATCCTTTGGGGGGCAAGCCAAACCACTACATTTTCGTATAGTTCTTCAGGAAAATTATATTATCTTGATGTAACTTTCCGTACAAAATTCAAAGAGTCTCCAATTGTAATGACATCACCTAGGTTTACAGGAGGAATCCCTGAAAACGTAGGCACACTAACCACTTCTACAACAAAAACGAGATTAGGATGCAATGCATCTACAAGCGGATTATGGATTGAATGGCTTGCAATTGGTATATGGAAATAAATCCAACTATTTACCTACAACTAAATACATTATAGGCGCAGTTGTTTCTGTTGCAGATGCATTGTGTAACTGTAATCTGCAACCAGTTTTTGTTACGTTATATATTGTAAGTCCCAATACATCAGCCCAAGAAGAATTTGGCATCCCAATGACTATTGGTGTTGAGCTATATGTTTTTGTAAATGATATATCTTTATTTGAAGCGGTTTTTCCGGATACAGTGATTATTGAGGTACCAATTTCAAATTTTAAGTTGCTCAATTCATTATTAATTTGCGACTTGGTGTAATATCTGTCATCTGATTGGTTTTTAGTATAATATCTATTATCATGAACGTGAGATGTTTCAGATTTGTTCTCTAAAGCGGAGTTTAGCGTAGTAACTGCATTCACCAGCTTCACTTTTTTCAGACACGCCAAAAAAGCCTGCCGTAAGCAGACTTAAAAATACTCATTTTATTGTCTATGCACTGTATTTTTCATAGCTGTATCTGATATTCTGCGGATTATTATACAGATAAATCTGTGTGGTCCGTATATCAGCATGGCCTAAAATCTGTTGTACATCCTGTATCGGTGCTCCTCTGTCAACAAGGTTCGTGGCAAGTGTGCGCCGGTATCTGTGCGGATGTACCTTTTCTATCCCTGTCTTCTCCCCCAACTTCCGTAATACTGCCTCTATCCCGGTTTTCCCCATACGCCCGTGTGGAGCGTGCCTAGAAACGAATAAAGCCGAGCTCTCATCTCGTCTCTGTGCAAGATAGTTCGCAAGGTGCATTGTTGCTACCTCTGTCAGATATATTCTTCTTTCTTTTCCACCCTTTCCCAACACAACAACATCACGACTGTGAAATTTTATGTCACTTCTGTCTAACTTGACCACCTCAGATACACGGCAGCCGCTGGCATACAAAAACTCAATCAATGCCAAATCCCTAAGATTTGTACAGGCGTTTTTCAGCCGTTCTCTTTCTTCCGGAGAGAATGGCTTTTTTACCGTCTTTTCATATTTGATTGCCTTTATTGCTTTGCAGGGATTCTTCCCGATCAGTCCCTCATCTGACAGCCATCCGAAGAAGCTTGAAAAACACTTTCTCATATTTTCCAGCGTTCTATTTGCCACCTGCCGTTGCTGTTTATACAACGACAGGTAATATCGGATATCATAAGTATCCACTTTATACAGAGGCTTCCCCAACGCCCGTATCAGCCCTATTAAATAAGGATAATACAGGCGTATGGTAGTCTCTGCAGTACCTTCCAGGCGCTTTGTGGCTATGAATCTGTTAAGCATACCCTCCGCGCTGTTGTCAGTGATCATCACCTCTGTGCTGCGTGGCTGCACCTCATAATCATGCAACTTGATACATAATACTTCCTGCAGCTTGTCCACTTGTTCTGCCGCCAGCAGTGCTGTCATTGCGGCCAGAACGCTGTTGATGAGTTCCATTCGTGGTTCCATAGGCAAATCCTCCTTTTTTGCTTATGATTATACCAGTTTCTGACGTTGTACTAAACTCCGCTTTGGTAGCAAAGAGCGGAGCCTTAACAAATGTCAGTTCTAAAATATCCCAGAATAATTCATGGGTAAAAAAATACGGGAATATCGTAACCCTGCAAATTAATTCCGGATTAAAGTCACCTCTTGTTAGCGGCGATATTCTTTTTACACTACCAATCGACTTTAAGCCTAATGGTGACAGAGATATCCAGGTTTTTTTGACTATCAATGATAAAAATATACAAGTCGACATAGGAAAAGACACGGGCAATGTGCTTGTTCGGGGTGCTTTTAGTGCGAGTACGTGGATTACTGGATTGATTACCTACATTGCAAAGTAACCACTTACATTTGCCCTATCGCCACCCAAGTAATTTCAGTTTCAGTGTCGTTTGTCCTTAGTACATATGCGTCAAACCCATCTTTTGTGTTGCTGGATGTCCCTACACCCAAAACTGTCACACCCGGAACAGATGTTATCGGTGTGAGAGATACATGTGCCTTTTCTTTATATGGTTTTGGGAATGTTACTCGTTTTGATGTGGGTGTATTTGGCTTAGGGGTTATTATTACCCTTCCGGCCTGTATATAATAATTTCCCAAAGCGGAGTTTAATGCAGTAACCGTATCCTGCACATTACTTTTTGTACCATCAGTCTTTGTAAAATCAACATTTGTTGCTGTTGTCTTTGGTTTAACTTCATTCTGCAGATAAGTCAAAAAGTTGGAGAACAACATCTTTTTACCAGTACCTGAAGATTCTTCCAGCAAAAATGCATCTGTATCTTCAGGCGTTACCTTATTCGCCAAATCGATCACACGATTAAATGCAAGGTATTTCAAATCCTTCAGCCATTTCGATGCTTTACCGGCAATCGTGCTTATAGAATCTCCTGATACCAGATTTGCTCTGGATGCTGCGTCTGTAAATGTCACTGGTGTAGAAATATCCACTTTACCTGTTGGACCTATTGGGCCTTGCGGTCCTGTTGCACCCGTATCACCTTTGTCTCCTTTTGGTCCCTGTGGACCAGTTGGACCGGCCGGACCTGCAGGCCCCTGTGGACCGGTTGCTCCTGTAGTTCCTTTTGGCCCCTGTGGCCCCATTACACTGCCTAAATCAAGTTCGGGCATAATTCTCTACCTCCTTATAAAATCATGACCAGATGGCCATTATCATCTATTTTGTATCCAGGCGCATCCGAACCGGCGTATACCAGATAGAGATGCCCGTCTGTGCGGACCTGGAATGCATAGACTCCTTTGCTTTCCACGACTGCGGCATCGCCACCACGATCACCTCTATCTCCCTTGTCTCCTTTTGGGCCCTGGATACCTTGCGGTCCCTGCGGACCTGCCGGGCCAGTTGGACCTATTGGACCTTGTGGTCCTGACGGGCCATTAAACTCTCCAGCTTGTCTACGCCGCTCCAGGTCATCCGCTGTAGCATTTGCCCGGTTGGCTGCCGCTTCTGCCACCTGTGCCTGTGTATTGGCACGCTGTCCTGCATTATTGGCATACTTTGCTGCTTCCACCGCATTCTTGACAGCTTCACCAACTTCTCCTACCAGTCTGTTAATGACCTCCTGTGTCCGCTCATCCAGCTCGATCGTCAGGTCCTCCTCTGTCATCAGGCGCTTAACAACACCGGCGGAAAAACATACATATGTTGCCTTGCCATCTCTTACGTTCGGGTCTCCTCTTAGGACTACAGCCCATTCTCCAGGCAGCATTTTCTGCGGGTCGAAATGGTCATATTCCCCCCGCCTATCTTGTATTGCCATTACTGATCACCTCCTTACCCCGGTATCCAGCGCACCAGTGATACGCCTGTAGGTGTTGGTGGTGTTCCGCCTGACAGATATCTGCGCACCTCCACCAATTTGCCGGAATGTGTATATACACTGGCTGTCTTTATCCTGGGGCCGATACCGGAACCATGTCCTACGAACTGATCATTGCCAAGATACATCTCCACATGAGTGGATGCATCCGGGTCGTCACTGGATCCCCAGAATACAAGATCTCCGCGCTGTGCCCCTGAGATTCTTTGCATGTCCAGAGAAAATACATCCTCGTAATCAGGGTTATGCCACACCAGACTTCCGTGTCCCATCTGATCACCGGTCCATGTGCCAATCTGGATACCCGCTCCGCGTTCAAATGCTTTCCACATTAACGAGGAGCAGTCGCTGTATCCTGTTGGTTCATCAAAGACTCTTTCCCTGAGTGCTCCATCCTGCGTGTAAGTGTTCTTCCCCACACGGCTGAGTACGAGCTGTACTACATCCTCAATCTTGCTTCCGCCATAATTCAGGTTGTTATACCAGTATCGTGCGTTCTGCTTTCTCTCCTCTAATTCCAACACGCCGGGACGTTCATAATTTCTCATAAACGCTTCAGCCAGGTATTCCGGACTCTCTGTCGATTTTGTAAAAGCAGAAAACGAGAATTTAAAAGAGGAAGTGGCAATCCATTGCTGGTTGTTTGCCACTTCCCACAAAATGCATTCCAACTGGCCGTTAAAATACGCTGTCGGATTACCCGTATTATTTCCCCAGGGATATCCCCTGGCATCCGCCCAGGCGGTATACTCTGTTGCCGGGGTCCATTGCACCAGGCCGTACCCGCCTGACATGTTGCCATATATAAGAGATTCCCATAATCCAGGGTTGATGTTAGATTCTCGTTGCATGTTGCCCAGCATCCCTGCAATGGCGTTCTGTGTCCAGCCTCTGGACATGAGATAGTCTGCAACATACTGGGCATTTCCTGCCATCTGAGCTACTGTCAAATAGGCATTGCTTATCGTAAGTGCCATGTTCTTTCTCCTTTAAAATGTTCCTTCTTTTGTATTTCCACCTACGCAGACACCACCAGTAAATTGTAGATAAGTGCCATCTGAAAACTCCGCTCTCCCTGTTTTACCTGCTTTAAATTTTCCTACCAAACCGTCTTTTTCTACCATAAGAGGATAGGTATTATTACCGCTTTCATCTGTACATACAAAAATATACTTTGGAGCATTCCCTAGTGCCTGAAACAAAACGCCTCCCCCAGATGAACTCAATAGGTTTGCTGATGTCTTGCCACTATCGTGAAATTGGATTCTTTTATCTCTAATGTCAATACCGGTTCCATCAACAATATTACTGAATACACCTTCTAAATCAACATTTGATGCCCTCACACCATTCCTGTCCCAAACACCTATCTCTTTTCCAGAGGCATCCAAAATGCGCAGCACACCATTAACGTTCTTTTCCCCGCCCAATGTCAGAGTACCTGCACGGATCCAGTCACAGCGGATACCGATAGCGGACAGGACATTGACTACTGCATTCCCTTTGCTATCCATCCCTGCATTCCAGGTCTTCCCTCCATCTGTAGAAACTGCAAAAGCATCTGCTGCCATTTTCCAAATGGTGTCTGATTCCTTCAGCGTTGGTTTATTGTGCATATAAAAAACGGTGCTGCCATCCTCCAGCTTTTCCTCCGTCTTATATACACCAAAAGACTGGGTGATCAAACTGGTCAGGGTCTGCACCGCCTTGTCATATTCATTTATCTGCACTTTGGTATTTTTCTTTGCCTTTACAAAGGCTTGTGTAGCCTCTGTAAATCTGGATGTACTATTACGGGCCGGTGTTTTTGCGTTACATGCCACAGCCTGATACCCACCTAACTGATAAGTGGTATCCGTCACATAGCATTTATAACTGTTCTGGCTGTAATCTGTCACGATTGCAGGGTCTCCTGCCTCAATTGCAGGGTCAGACTGACAGGACACAGAAACTGGTCTGAAACGCAAACCTATCAGACAGCTTCCCAGATATTCGGCAATACCCCTGCAACTTCCTTTCTGTATCAGGTCATTCCCGCCCACTTCCAGGATGTAACCATCTGTTCCTTCCAGATAGGATGCTGGTTCTTCCTGCACAGTAGAATCTTGCGCCTCAGTCACTCTCACTCCAGTGATCACCACATCATCCGTAGCCACACTGATACTGGACAAGGCATGTATATGGTGATATTCCTGAAGCTCCTCAAAGTCACCTCCGTCAATTACGCCGGAATCATCCCAAGGATGGAAGTTTCCCCCGTCTGCAGAGTCTCCTGTCTGATAGACAGGAGTGCCGCTGTCAAAGATGCCACCATCCATTCCATCACAATCTGCAAATGCATTGGTATCATACCATCCAGGCACTAAACGCCCATAGGCATCACACTGCCAGTACCTGCAGGCGATCTGACCTGCCCAGGACAACACCTGCCGAAAGGTCAGTGCCTCGTCTGTGGGCCGTTCTTTTACTGTAAGATTCCGATTCGGAAAATCCGAACTTGCCAAGGCAACACCACATATGCTGCAGGCATCTGCCACAATAGCGCCCAGCGTAGTTGGATAGGACAGCTTGCTCACTGTGTACGGGCGGTCAAATTTAGTCATGTTATCGTAGGCCGTAATAGAGATCACAGCCCCCGTAAATTTTCCGGAATCTACAGTATAGATACCTTTTGGTATCCACTCCGTCACCCCATCAGCGAGCTGCAGGCCGACTTTTACATCCAACACTGCCCCCTCAAAATCAAAGGTGTTATACTGACCATCCGTATTGTCTATGCGGACGTCACACTCTCCGACTGCGGCGCATCCGATATCAAAACTATCCGAACCAGATGTTGCAGACTTGATTTTCAGGCCATCGGCTATCAGCTCCCGGCGCCCAAGACTTCTTTTTGTGCCGTCCGGGAATGTCAACCCGATATCCGCCAGAAATATCCTGTCGCGGACCACTGCCCGCCTGTATGCCATACTTGTCTTTACCATGTCATCACCTCTGTATAATATCTACGGTCGCGCTACGATACCAGAAGATGCCGTCACCCAGACGCCCTATCTGCTCCTTTGACAACGTGCCGCGGTAACATTCAATCGTTATGTTGATTCCATCATCCCGAAAGGTGAACGGAAAGAATCCAGCCACCAGGGTACGTTTGATCAATGAGATATCTGACTCCGGCAGCACTCCCCATTTTACGGAGACTGTCTTTTTCTCTGCCACCGGGTCACCTACCATCGTACCATCCATTGTCCGCCCCATATCCGATGTCCAGATGATTTCATCATTTATTGTAATGGAGACTGGTGCCGGCAGCACGACGCCTCCTGATTTTAATATATCAGCCAGCTATATCACCTCCAACGGATTCAGCCTGTAACTCCTGTTCTGTCTGGCATTATCTAAGGCTGTGGCTAACATTTCGCCATCCACAAAAAATCCCATCTTTCCCAGTGCCGCCACAATCCGTATAACAGCACTGTTGATGATAGATTCCAGATCTGCTTTAGTCAGGCCACTTCCAGATGCCATTTTGACCGCTTCATTGACCATTGCCTGCAGTTTATCTTCCGGGGCTACGATCTCACCGTAATGACGGTTATCACCTATCATGGCAAGCTGCGGGGTGTTTGCCCTTACAAATCCGCCCTGCGCCAGCTTGGGTATCTGCGGCACTTTGATGGACGGGAGCCATCCAAAAGGCTTCAGCCCCATGATGTCAACTTTTTTCAGTCTTCCGAGAGCTGAGTTCAGGCCGTTAAACGGTATCTCTATCACTTTGTTTATCCCGCTAATGAGTGCATTCACAACGGATTTCAGACCACTTAATATACCATCTTTTATACCGTCAAAAACCTTTCCTCCGGACGAGAAAACATCTTTTACGGCTTTCCATGCTGCGGAGAATTTATCCCTGAACCAATCTGCCACATGGGAGAAAGTATTTTTTATGCCCTCCCATACACCAGAAAAGAAATTCCCGATACCAGAGAAAGCGTTTTTGATGCCTTCGGATGCAGATGTGAATTTCTGTTTAAACCAAGATCCCACATCTCTGAATTTTTGCTCGATTCCTGACCAGAGCCTGGTGAAGAACTCTCCAATTTTCTTTGTTACCGAATCAAACCAGTCTTTTATTGCCCCCCATATAACTGTGGCTTTTTCCTTGATAGTATCCCAATTCTTGTAAACCAGAACTCCTATAGCAATTAAGGCAGTAAAAGCTATAATGACTAATCCAATAGGTGAAGTCATAAAAGCTATAGCCGCACCTAATGCCTTTGTAAGTGTCGTCGCAATAGTACATACCGCATTCCATGCCACCGTTGCCGCCGTCATAGCCGTCTGAGCAATCGTATCTGCTACTTTCGCTGCCGTAGTAACCGCAAACTGTGCTGCCTGCTTGACTAATTCTGCCGTACTTTTAGCTAAATTCACTACGAAATCTTTTGCGTAAAGAGCATTCAAATAGAGTGTTTCTGCTTTATCAGCGACTTTTGCTGCTGTATTCACAACAAACTGCTTAGCCTGCATCGCCAATGCTTTTATAGAAGCCCCTATTCCCATCACAAAATCTTTTGCATAGAGTGCATTCAAGTATAAGGTTTCTATTTTATCCTTTACTTTAGCTACTGTCACACCAAATAAACTTTTTGAGATTCTTCCTAACGCACTGATCACGCCGCCTGATTGCTGTATAAATGATAGAAGCTCTATCCCTTTCCAGGCAGCAAAAAACGCACCAATAATAATGGCCATGTTCTGTATAGCTCCCGGATGTTCCTTACACCAATCACTAAATGTTTTCAGCGCTCCATTTATCTTATCCCATACAGTCAGGAATACTCCCCCTGCCCAGCTTGCAAGCGGCTGCAGCATGGAATCCCAAAACCACTGGAACAAAGGCTGTAATGCCTCCAAAATATGGTTTGCTGCGTCAATCGCAATTGCAAGTGTATCCAGGAACCGGGGAACCACCTCATTAGCCGTCCATACACCGAGCGGAACCAGAACATTCTCACAAAACCATAACAGGCCTTCACCCATATTGTTGGCGAACGGAGCCAATGCGTCCCACAGTTCCTTGAAAGCTTTATTGATATCATCAAAATTAATAGATGTCAGAGCGTCGTTCAATGTATCCTTTAAGCCAGAACCGATCTCTGCTATCTCCCCTGCCAGCATCTCCGTAAAATCCTTAAAAGCAGACGCAACCTCCTGTAATCCTTCCAGTAACTGATTAAATAATTTCAATACCGGAGTCAGAACATTGATCAATCCCTGGCCTAATGTGGATTTCAAATTATCAAACTGCGTCTTCAGGATACCGACCTGATTGGACCAGCTATCAGATGTCCGAACGAAATCACCTGATGCTGTCGAAAGCTGCTCCTGAACAAATTGATATCTCAGAGCCACCTTTTCCGCTTCGCTCATAGCCTGGGTACTCTTTCCCCATCCATTGGCCATAGCGTAGGCATCGAGAGAATTCTGCGTCATTATAATCCCCAGATCCTCCAGGGATTCCGTCTCACCCGTAAATACAGATTTAAGCTTTGTGAATGCATCGTTCTGCGATATATTATAGAAGGACGCCACATCCCCCGCCAGCCCTGTCAGGGTTGTGCCCATGTCATAAGCTTGTTCTTCAGAGAATCCAAAAGTCTCTGCCATTGTGCCAAAACTATCTGTAAACTGTTTGGCCATCGTCTCCGACATACCGAAGCCAACCGCAGCAGATTTTGCAAACTGATCAACTTTAGCCGACATATAAGGGAATGTTGCATCAACAGCCTTCTGTGTCTCAGACAGGTCAGACCCCAGTGCTATACATTGTTTACTGAATTCAAGCAGTTTTTTTGTATCAAAAGATTTTGCCAAAGCTTTTCCGGCCTTTTTTGCAAAATTTGCGATACCTGACATCTGTTTCTGAAATTTATTTTTATTTACGACCAGATCAAGACCAATCTTTCCTACACTTTGAGCCATATATACCACCTGCCTTTTCAGAGGACAGGCACATCGGCACAGCGTCCTAAATTCTTAATTCAAATACTTTCTTACATTCTTTATTTTTACATTTAAAAAAGACGCCTTTACATTCGGCGCTTTTATCATAAAAAACATTGAGAGGATGCCCGCAATATGGGCATTGTATCTTATTCTCCTTCTTTGTATTCAGTTTTATCATCTCCAAAAGGAATATTTATATTTTCCACTTATGTCCGCATGCCAAACATAAAAGATAACTTTTCTTGCTGCTAAATCCATCCAAAACTGCTACCACAGGGCCAGCGGTTTCATTTCCCAATATAGCTCTTCCGATACTCAATTTTTTGTCAGTATATATTATACTTGTACTACCACACTTAGGACAGGGAAATTCTTTTGCTTTTGCACTACAAAACAAACATTTTTTGCTGCATCTAATAATTTATCATCACAATTTAAACAGATTTTCATAACCGCTCCTCCCTTATCCTGATATTAAGATTATTATATCAAGCATATATGAGCATAGAAACGATTAGGCAATACCTCCCGCAGCATAAATAAGGGCCTGCTTCATGGATTCCAAAAAGTCATCCATATTCTCCTTGGACATGGCTTTGGCTTTACGTGTCCGCCATTCCGTTCTGATGCGCTTCTGCTCCGGACTGAAATGCTCCAATATATCAGAATCATCTTCAGCCCGGATAGACACAATCCTTCCAAGAGGTGTCTCCGGACCTATACCTGACAGCAGATCTTTAAATTCGTCCCATTTCATGGTATGCAATTCCTTAGAAATACGAATCCCGTACTGTGACTGAAAAGATGATATAACAAGACCGAAATCATCAATCAAATCATAGTACGGGTCATCACTCTCCCGATTCTTCTTCCCCGGTTATCAGATTGATAGCTGAAAAGACCAGTGTCTGGAAGTCAGTAAACTGCAGTTTCAATTTATCAATCTTTCTGCGGTCCGCATCACTGAATATCAATTCATACATTCTGACAATATCGCCAGGCTTGACATTGCTATCCTCCCCCAGTATTCCCATTATTTTCAGAACAGTAGCGGCATCTGCATTAACCTCCAGCTCCATTCCTTTAATAACAAGCTTAGGATTCTCTTCAAATTCCAGCTTATCTGTAATATCAACTATTTTTCCCATTATGCATTGCCTCCGGATGGTAATGTTACTGTTGGTTTTCCATTGCTCATCACATCAAATTCCAGAGGCCCCACCTCTGTTGATTTACCGGCACCTGTATTTGTAATATTGTATACCGCCTCATCCCAGGAGATGATCGTTCCGTCCGGGAACGTCCATGCAAAATATCCCTCTGCGTCACGGCCATTCTTTAGTGCCTTTTCTGACACATAATCATTACCTGTATCCCCTACATTCCTTTTACCAGATACCGAGATCGTAATACTCTTTGCTGTTGCCAGTCTGCGTGCCCATCCCTGTGTATCAAACGGATACCATTCTTCCACTCCATTGTCGAATTTCACAGAGAAAGTCTCCATATCTGCAATAGCTGTTGCATCGGTTTTCTTGTCACCTACCTGAAACTGATTCTCGTAACACGGATACACTCCTGTCTTTCCTGCCATATCTTTACCTACCTTTCATAATACATTGTCAACCAGATCACTCGTTCATACACACCATTGTCATCCGTCCCCACATCGATAGGTTCCGGCACATCCAGCTGTACATAATACACGCGTTTTCCGGTTATGTTAATATCTGTTACATGTAAAAGTTTTCCATACAGGGCCTGAGCTGCCTCCTCCGTCTCATTGGCGTACTTATCCCAATGTATAAGTATACTGACCTTCTTACTGGCTGTCTTTGTACAATTCAGACCTCCCAGCGCTATATCTGCACTGCCTGAAGGCTGTCTCTGATATATCCCTATAGACCGCTCTCTTTTATTTTCCAATTTACCGATGTAGAAATAATCGCCCACACCTAAAGTCTTTATCCAGTCACGGATATCAGCCAGCTCCATATCATACCCCCGTAATTTCTTTATACATCTGCTTATAAGCCTCCTGGAACTCCTCGTCATTATATCCTTCGCCGCGTGCGTTAGAACTTTTCCTTGTTTTTACTTCATACTCCGGATGATAATACTCTCTCCCGGCATGCGGATTCTCCTGTGCTTGTCCGCTTTCGCTCTGCAGATAGTCTGCCGTCTGTTCCAAGGCCGTCTCCTGTGCATCTGTTAGAACTCTTATATTGCCCCAATCCATTTTAACGATTGAATCAATCTCTATCATATAATTTCCAACCTTGTGTAATTTACTGTTCCATCCGGATTCCTGGCCTTCATACCCTGAAGGATATAACGTTCTTCGCCCAATATCCTGACAATGCCTCCGGATATGACTGCTGCAGCCGGTGCAATATCACCACGGAAGAGAGCTGTACCAGATAACTGCACATATTTCTGCTCTTTATCCATAACTGTTTTTGCACTGTCCTGATAGCTGCATTTTAGATTTTCCTCCAATATCACTTCCGGACCGCCATTTTCGTTTATCCCCTCGCTGTAAATGATTACATGGATGTCTGTCGTACAGGCCCATTCGGGCACCAAACATGGATACATATGTTTCACCTCAATAATCTGCAGCACAAGCCTGTCTGGCAAAGCTGCTCATAGACATCACGCCGCATGGGTATTCCGTTGCTCGTTGTCACATTCCGGGCCTCTCCATATTGCATAGATATACCGTTAATACTATATCTCTGTAATATCATGTCGAAAATTTCCCTGTTCTGAAATTCAAAATCAGCCTGCTGACAACAGACCTCCTGAACAATCTCCTGCTGATATGGTGTCAAATCAGAAAATCCCCTGCCTGTAATACGATTATAGGTCAGAGAATCTATGTGTCTGCTTGCCTGCTTTAAGTACCGTTCCCGGTCTGTATCTGACAGCAGACTGCCATTATAAATATCTGTGTAATATACAGCATCCGCATAAGATTTATACATGTCAATCACCTGCTTTCCTGACTGTTTTTGCTTTTGCCTGGCATTTCCTCAGTATTTTACACTCTTTTCATAAAAGATGATGTTTTCATGTCTGCCGCCTGTCAGACATTATAATCGCTTCTGCGGTGTCCGGTCTGTTGAAACTGATACCGTGGCTTATGCCAAAATTCTTTAACATATAGTTTTCCTCTCCATTCTTGGGTATCGCCATATCATCACTCCGATTGTCATCAGTGTCACTGTTCACGCATCTTTTTAGGCCATATCGTGTTTGGGCTCAATAATTTACTGGTGTTATGATTCGCATTGATTCTTCTCGTCATTGACCATTACCTTAAATCCCTGTTCTTCAAACTGTCTTATCATGGCTTTTAACTGTGTTGTACTCTTACAATGATCATTCCGAAGCTCCGCATAATCAGCTTTTTCCAGGGCGTATATCCCCAGATGCACCTGTTCTCTGGCTATTTCCAGCAATCCCTGATATTCTTTCCTGGTCATCCGGTATAATCCCGGCCCCACTTTCACCTTCAAATATGTTCACCTCTTCCGGATACTCTCCAGGCTCTTCTATCTCCGCAATGCCAAGCTCGCTTTTGATTCGCTGAATCTCCTGTTTTTTCCAATTTTCATCCTTATCATTCCCATAAAGTTCCTCCACCGCGGCATCCACAGACATGATTTGTCCGCTCCTGGCCTTACCGATAGTCTCCACCTGGCTTTCAAAACTGGGATTTGCATAGTCTCCAAATCCAATCGTTACTTCCACAGGTTTCACAGGCTTATTATAAAATTCATTATAGGCTTTTATGGCTGTCTCAACTAAAAGGGGAATATCCACCTGTAATGCATCAATAATTGTATCTCTGGTATACAAAGTAGCCTTTTCCTTCTCACGCTGCGCCTCAGCATTGTCAAGTTTTTTCATATCTATCCCCAGCGTGCTGGGGGAAATCAGTCCCTGTAGACATAGATCAAGTGCTGTCACATAAGATGCAAGATAACTGTCATGAGGGATTTCAGGTTGTACAACATCAATCCCATTACTACAGCTGTCACCTTCTGAAAATCCACTGCGGATTTTGATAAAGCTATCATCAAAATAGTTTGGCTTCATCAACTCCCCGCCATTTGAGTCCTTGGGAATAAGGTCCTCAGACATATACACTTTAGCCCGGCCTTTTCGCAAAGCATCCATCCATTGGCTCCACGCTTCATCGAAAGCATCGAACGAATCAACTTTCTTATCAAAAACACTTTGTCCTCTCTCATCCCACTTGCCTGACTCGTAAAACTGGATGGGAACCGCCATCATGTAACGTTCCTCCAGCCTTTCAGACCCGAATGTTACCGACACCAGATTTGCTGTCTGCGGAATAGCATGTAAGTCTACCAAATCATTTTCTCTGTACAGCTCGTAGGTGATGTATCCGTACCCATAGTGTTCATACAGGATATACTGCGCATGGTCATGCTGATAAGCTGTCTTAAAGACAATTTCCCGAATTCTGCCCCGCTCTGACACAAGCTCGATCCGGTCTCCCGGATAAAATTCAATGATCGGATACTGGCTTAACATGGTATCAAAAGATAATTTAAAGGCACCGTCTCCGATGTACAGTGTTTCTTTGACTGCCTTTTCCAGTTTCTTACCGAATTTATTATCTCTTTCTATAGCTTTCCAAAGTTCCTGATCCGGGCTTCCCTCTTCAATCTGGATTTCAAAATCTGTCAGGGAAATCCCGGTCAATGTGTCGACGATCAATGCAGGAAGTCCGGTATGTATCTTACGCATTTCCTGACCCGGACTGCTCCTTCCTGCCCAGAACTTGTATCTGTCAATACCTGCATCAATCTGACTGTAAAGCTGCTGCAGTTCATTACTGTCACCTCTATACCAGATACGGTTTTTGATTGCATTTGCTTCATAGTCCAGAGTCTCGTTTATCATTATCATGGACGGACTTGCATCCTGGATACTCAGCCAGCTTTTAATGCCCCGTTTGATATTATCACTCATTTTCTTTATCAGCCCCACTTTCATCACGCTCCCAACTTATACATTGTCTCAGCAACGCCCGTTGTGCAGTCCGGGGCGTCATCATATTTATTCCCGCCGTCCCGCTGATACCTCACCATTGCAGCATGGTATTCCGGCCATTTTTGCCTCCAGTCGGATGGATACAGGATATGCTCCATTACCCACGTGGCATTGGAAATAATTCTTGCTCTTTTATTTCCGGACTGATGGAACCATTTAATAACTGTTTTGAAGTTTTTAAACTGCTCCTCGGATATACGTCTTACATTTCGGGCGAATCCCGAACCGCCGTTATTGCTTTCTATCCTTGACCGGTTCACTTCAAAATTTTGGAAACGTCTCGCTGTCTCTGATTCCGTTATCTCCATACCGGCCTGTGTATAATAAACATCCAGCACGTAAGCATCCCGCATATACCTGCCCCATATAATGTTGCACAGATAATCCGATCCCTCATCGGCAGTATCTGTATAACTGTAGATCCCCTCAAACAGACTGTTGCCCAATTCATCTTCAGGCAGCCTGTCATATGTCTTAAATTTCGTATATAACCGTCCTTTCAGGTCTATCGGCTCCTGCTGATAATTAGCAGACGCAATACTATCACCCATTTCGGAGATGATATCCTCATACTCTGCCTTAGTCATAATCTCATCACAGAGCATGGAACCATCATTCTGTACAGCTTTATATGTGATCAGATGGCATTTATCCGCTTTCCTTTCCAGGGTCCGGCCCACCAGATCATCAGATGCCCAGCGGGTCATAATGAGAATCTGCTTCCTGGGACGCTCCATACGCTGTACCAGAGTATTGTTATACCACTCCCAGTGCTTATCCTTTACCAGTTCATTAACAGCCTCTTCATTGTTTTTTATGATATCGTCTACAATAAGATAATTGGCGCCGATACCCGTAGCTGTACCGCCGGGAGACGTAGCCAGATAATTCTTCTCCTCAGACCCATCCAGGCTCCAGAAGCCTTTTGCAGCATCCCCCTGCTTAATGGTAGTATCCGGAAAAATATCAGTGAAATATTTATGTTTCACATTTCTATTTTCCATAAGGATACCATCCCGGGTCTGCTGGGCGAATAATCCCGAAAGTATTTGGTTGTATGAACCGGTAATGATTTTTGTCCCCGGATTCTGACCAAACAGCCAGAGAACAAACAGCCTGGCCGTAAAGGTCTTCCCATGTCTGGGGGGCATATTGATGATCAAAATCTGTTTATTTATTTCACCACTGTAAAAAGCTTGAAGCGTTCTGCACAGCTCTTTCAAATACCAACGGCTTTCTTTGTAAAATTCCGGATAAAGAAGGCAGCAAAAAGACCAAAAATCTCTTCTGGCCTTCTTAACTGCAAGAGCCTCCTGCAGTTTCAAATATTCAATTATTTCCTGTCTGTTATGAGCTGTTGATTTTTTCATATTTCTTTGCAAGCTTTATCAGCTCCTCTTCTGTCATTCTCTCATATTGGTTCCGGACACGAATTCCACCGCTGTGCTCTACATTTTGTTTGTCTCTCCACTTATCCGGCCTTCTGTTTTTAAGCCAGAAAATCTGTGCCGTTGTATTTCCATTAAGAGCATTGTCAAGCAAAGCATTTTCCACTTGATAATCAATGACCTGTTTTCCCTTTTTTAAGGCATTGGAAATCTCGGGGTATTTCTTTTTCCAGTCATATAATGTAGCTGGGTTGATACCGATCCTTTCGGTTATCTGCTCATCTATAAGACCATCTCTGGCCCACCCCTCCAGCAATAGTAAGCCTTCCGACGTTAACCAGTATTCATATTTTCCTTTTGCCGTAAGACTCACCTCCCACTGTTTCATAACATAAAAAACCCGCCGATTACAGACGGGTTGGTTTGTCCTTGATTTGTTTGTAAATAGCATTAATAACCATCCCGATAAGTACAAGAACGCTTGTTTCTCTTCAGTGTAAATCAGCCACCAGGCTTTGACACCCGATGGCCGAATAACTAAGAGGAGGATGGTCTATATACAAATGAGCCGTCTGGTCTCGCCCACTGGCTCTATTGTAATAATAACACTTATTTTTGTTAATTGTGTTAATCTTTCAAATACTGGTCGATGATCTGCGAAACCCTTCCCCTGCTATAACCAACCTCATCCGCTATTTCATGCTGCTTTATCCCTTCTATATATGCCATTTCAAAGATTTGTCTTGCGTTACTGTCCGGAATTCCAGTAATAAACTGTTCTATTTCCAAAACTGACATCCTGATCTGTTCCTGTCTTTCCTTCCTGATCCTAAGCCGCCGTTCTATCTCATCTGCTTCCTTTGGCTCATCTATCTGTACCGTGGTCCTGACTTTTGTGTAAGGAAAATCATGGCTGGAACCTATTACCTTACCCAAAACAGTAGGCACTTGTGCTGCTCGGTCATACAGCTTATCTATTGCCTTGTCATTTAGTTTCTGCTCCCTCAACAGCGCCCTGTACTGTCTCAGCGTCTTCTTGTCCATTGTCTCACCTCACATCTGCTTTCATAAATCTTTCAAAAACCCTTTACAATTCTTTTATCTTTTCACCACAGTTTCATCACATTTTCCCGGTATAGTAATACTCAACAAAGGGCAATAACCTTTTTCATATAGACTTTTCTTTTTCATACTGCCGGGCCTGCTGACCCGGCCCTCCTTTTTATTATAACAAGTTCTCTCTAATTATCTGCCCCGGCTCTTGCCGGGGCATTTTTATATGCTTCCCGAAGTCATCCCTGTCACCTTCTTAAACATATACTGCATATTCTCCTCAGCGATATGCTCCCTTACCGACTCCTCCGGAAAATCTATCTGATAGCAGCGCTCCTTGATCCGGTTGGTGATACGTTCATCATACCGCAGAGTTTTTAAGGATTCATTGCTGGTAAAGATCGTCACTTTCCGGCTGACGTACCTGCTGTTGACGATGTGATAAAACTGGTCCGCCACCCATTCTGTGACCTTCTCTGTCCCGAGATCATCCAGGACCAGCACTTCCGCTGTTTTGAGGGTGTCCAGGACCTGGCTCTGGGTGTACTCCGCCCCTTTGTCAAAGGTCCTCCGGATCTCTGCCAGGACCTCCATTGACACTGCGAATCTCACCCCGACACCATACACCTCCATAAGTTCATTCGCTATGCTGGCTGCCATACGTGTCTTGCCCGAACCCCTGGTCCCCGAATAGAGGTACAGGCCCATCCCCTTCTCCTCTGCCTCCCTGAACATCCCAAGGTATTCCTTCACCATCCGGCAGGCCACCAGAGCTTTTTTCTTTTCCTCCGGCCTCCGGTATACATCTATCCGGAACGTGTTGAGCCGCATCCTGTGGAACGCCTCCGGGATATCTGCAAAACGTGTCCTCCGCTTCATAAGGCTCCTCTCCCTGCATCTGCAGGGGGCTGCCAGGGACACACCCTCCTCCTCCGTTATCACCCATTCCATCCCCCCACACAACGGGCAGGTATCAGAACCCTGTGGTATTGTCTCCCGGGTCATATCCTGATTCGATGAGCTGCTGGATGTATCCCTTCTCTGCCGGCTTATTTCCGCAAGCCTCTCTTCCAGTATCATATATGCTGCCTCCTCCCTGCTTTGACCAGCCCTTGTCCTGCTCCTTTGACAGCCAGCCGTTCACAAACCTGAGGACTCCTCTCCTGGTCTTTCGCCTGCTGGGGTTGCTGTCGAGCCAGGACTTCATCTTCCGGAGCTCCTGCATCACATCCACTGCAGGGAACAGCTCCGTCCATTCCTTTACCTGGTCATCAAAGATGTAATATTCTGTTTTATCATTCAGCGTAAGGCTGGCAGCCTTCCTGCGGTCCGGTGTCGGTTCCGGTTCCGGGCATACAGCTTTTTCTATGCTTACCTTACCTGTACTATCCTTACCTATACTTACCTGGGTTACACACCGGTTGCCATCCGGTATACCGGACTGTATACCACTGCTTTTTTCCAGCGTATACGCACCGTTTCCCTTTACCTCCAGCATGGCGTATTCCTCCTGGTACGCGGTCGGCGTATACCGGTCCTTCCGCAGATAGTTGTTCATCCGCCAGTGTTTTATGACAAGGATGCCGCCCTCAAAGCCGATGACGAAGCGTTTCATAAGGAGCAGCTTCAGGTCATCATCCGATGCCCCCACCAGCCGCTGGATCTTTCTTGCATTGTTCAAAAATCCGTCATCATCCGCCCGCATGGACAGATGGAAATACAACGCCTGGGTGGATAAGGGCATATCCAGGAAGGCGTCTGAGTCTACGATCACCTTTGCGAACATCCTTCTTTCAGCCATCCCCGCCACCTGCCTCTGTGAGTGTGACCTCGATCCTGGGGCTGTGCCTGTCCACATGGAATTCATCGGAGAAGCCCTTGATGTGCTGCCACCCATCGTTCTCTATCACCCCGCTGCAGACCAGGGCATCCTGTATGAATTTGTGGGCCACGGCTGCGATATTGTCCAGATCGCGCCGCCGGTCCGGTTCATAGAAGGCATAATGTATCGTGACCGGTGCCTTCACCACAGTATGCCTAAGGTCTTTCCTGATGGCTTCCGCCGCGGCAGCCTGGCACCTCTGCTTCATATCATTGCCGCAGCTGTGCCCTTTCCGAAAGCTCCGTTCCGCTTTCAGATACTCATTCAGCCCCGGCAGTTTCCCTTTGATCACGAACCTGTGCTGCATACTCTGCCTCCCTTCTCCGGTTCTCAAACGCAATGTCCATCATATGGTTCTTTATGATGATGTCATGCACCCGGGAATCCTCCATTTTCCTGTATTCCCTGTATTCCGTTTCATCTATGAGATCACCCGGTATGGGGCGGTAATACCCGCCGGTCCCCGGTATGATGCAGTCTCCGTTCTTATTCGCATGGTTTATCATCCGCCGCAGGGCTCTGTCCACCCGGTCCATCCCCGCAAGCCGGATATCCGGTCGGCGCACCGCGTTATTGTGGCCGTCCCCGATCCTCGTGTAATAGGATCCCGCCATGCACTTTATCTCTTCTCCTGTCATAGGCCTCCTTTCCCTCCCCCGGCTCTGCAGGGGAGCTTCATGGCTTACAATAAAGTGAATCGTGATATATCATTCAGCGTTTCCAGCATGGGCAAACGCGAATCCGCCGGCACCGTAATGCCGTATACATGGTACATCTGTGTGAATGCCTTCATGCCTCTTTTATGGGCAGCGGCATGGTGTTCTCTGCAGAGGCATATCTTCCGGCAGCGGCTGTCATCCACCGTCCGCCGGTCCCTCCCCATGCCTATGGCGTCCACATGATGTATCTCCCCTTTCCTGCCGCACACCGCGCATTTCCTGTGATGTATACAGGCATACAAGTAAGCACCCGTATCATCTGTCCGTTCCATGCCCGGCTCAGAAAGAGGGATGCCGTTCTCTATGACATAATCCAGAATAGTGTTCAGGAACGCTCTTGCCGTGTCCATCGAACATCCGGACAGGCTGAAATATGCCTCTCCGGTCCGGATGATATGCAGGTATTTCAGCCACTCCTTCTCCTCCTCCGGAAGATAGCCTGTAAAGTTCGCGATATCCCGGATGGTGGCATATGCCTTCCGTCTCTGCGCCGCAGTGATATGCCGTCCGTCATCCAGATGCAGCTCTGCACTCTTTATCATCTTCCTTCCCAGAAGGTGCCCAATTCTCACCTCAGGCAGGTGTATGATCAGATCCGTTCCATCTGTATCTTCCCGGTATCCCCGGATCTGTACTTCTATTTCCATTTATTCATCACCATACTTATTCTTTATCGCTTTCAGCATATAAGCTGCCTGCTCCCTGGTCAGTGTGTCCCAGGTCACATGGTTCAGGGCCAGCCAGTCATCCAGTTTTAAGTTTGGATGGATGTCCCCTAATAGCCTTATCTGTTTTATCTGTGCATCTGCCGCCTTGTCGCTGTCCGTTGTGGGGATGGCATTCTCAAACTTATTAAATTCCTCCTTCAGCCACAGGTTGAACCCCAGACCGGTATGTATGGCTGTGCATTTTACAAAGGAGCGGCACATGCTGTTCCATACCCGCCTCTGGTCCAGGGAGTTATCTTTCACCGGGTTCGTCCCGTTCATGACCGGTGACTGCATGTAGTAAGTCTCATCATCTATGACTACCTTTATCAGTGTTTCATAGCACCTGTTTGTATTCCCGTTTTTATCCGCGAACACAGTATCGGTCATCCTCAGGCTGCTCCCTGTCTTCGGATCAGGCACCGGGACCCAGTATACCTTTTCCGCACCGTTTTCATGCAGAAGCTCGATGCATTTGGCCCAGTTGAGATAAAGCTTGCCTTCTCTTTCCTCGCAGTAGGGACGTACATCTATTTTTCTCATCTCTTCATATGATTTTAACATAGGCTCGTCCTCCCTTCACAGATCCTCTGTCCAAAAATACAGGTTATCTGACTCCCTGTCATAGGATATCCGGTCCAGGAAGTCGTCCTCCGGATTATCTCCGTCGATCACTCTCGCACCGCCAGAATAGAGTATCTGCAGCAGCTTATTGATGATACCGCATATCTCTACCGGATTCCTGCCGTTTGTAAGAAGGGAAATCATATCCACGGTTGTATCACAATCCGCATCTGTTCCATAATTTACTCTCTGCATACTTGACATTTCCTTCCTATCCCCTTTATAATAAAAATGTGATAATTTCTATTGTCCCTGTTTGCTTGCCGGCGTCGGGGACTTTTTCCTTTTATAAACTCTGTTCTGCCAATCCTTTGCTGTTTCAAGCAAAAACATAAACATCATAAAAATAACGATATAGCAAAATAACGCTTCAAATGCACTGTATGGTTTCCAAATGCCCGAAAGAATTGCCATCGTAGTTCCCCAAACAGCGTCTCGGATCGTATTGTAGTGCATAGTGCCTGTCCATCCTCTCCACCGCCCTCAGGCGGTTCTTTTCCTCTCGTATTTCAGGCCCGCCATAGCCAGGTCTATTTTCTCTGTAACAATCTCCCGGATTTTTTCTTCCGGCAGCTGGTCCGCCGTATAATATTTTCCGTCTATGCAGAAACGGGGTACTACTTCTATTTTCATGCCACCACCTCTCTTTAGGATATGTATAGCAGGTTGTCCGGGTTCTGTTTCTGTGATTTTTTCCCTTAACGATTCTTTATCCATCACATTAATTACCCATTGACACAAACATATGTTTGCTTTATTATATACTTTATAAAACACTATGTTACCTTTTTGAAAAGCTCCTCCTTGGTCATTGCAGCGTTTACAATTTTATGTATCTTACAAACCTCTGACCATGTAAATTCAGTATCACCATTTATTTTATTTCGTAATGTTTTTTCAGTAACACCGATTTCATTTGCTAAATGCGCTATGGTAATCTTTTTCTTGATCATTTCCCCTTTTAAAATCAAATACATGTTTTCACCTCCTTTTTACCGTTAACGGAAATTATATTATGATAATATACTATTTAACGGTAAATGTCAATGTGTATTTTCTCGATTTTTACCGTTAATTATAATTTTCGTTGACTTCATTTATATTATGCGGTAAAATATTACTATAGGAGGTGAATCAGGATGGGACTGGAAAAAATAGCCGAATACAAAAAGAAATTGGGTCTGACAACAGCAGAGCTTGCCGAAAGATCCGGTGTCCCTTTAGGCACATTAAATAAGATTCTGAGTGGTGCAACAAAGGACCCTAAACTGGAAACATTAAAAGCCATTGCCAGGGTTCTTGGACTGACATTGGATGACTTTGATGATATGAAGACAGAATCTAAACCTTCCTCACCAACTTATGACGATGTAGAACTTCTCATCGCCAGAAATGGAAAGAAGATGTCAAAAGAACAAAAGCTCCGCCTTATACAGCTTTTGTCTGAAATAGATGAGTAGTTTGATTAGTGAAATATCTTTAGCCAGTTGAAATAAAAAGGCACATAATGAGTATTATTGCCAGGTTTGCGGTAATGATGGATGGAAAACATCTATAATTTATAAACACGATTAAACCGCTTTGGCGTTTTAATAAAAATACTATTTAAAAAGAGGAGGTTTTTATGAGTAAGGAAAAGAAAAAGGGGAGTTGTTTAAAAACAGTATTGGTCGTCTTCATTGCCCTGGTAGTTTTAGGCGCCATCGGTTCTGCCCTGGGGGATTCTAAAGACAAACCAAAGGAAAAAGAAAATGCAAAAACAGAAGCCTCAAAGAAAGACGAGGACACTCCGGAATCAGTAAAACCGTCTGAAGAATCCTCTGATTCTGATACCGCGAATAATGACAATGTACCAAAAGAATATCAATCCGCATTAAATAAGGCCATTAGCTACAGTGACACCATGCATATGTCTAAAGCAGGTCTGTATGACCAGCTCACCTCAGAATACGGTGAAAAATTTTCTGCTGAAGCCGCCCAATATGCTATTGATAATATCGAAGCTGACTGGAATGCAAATGCATTGGCAACAGCTGAAAATTACAATGAAACAATGCATATGTCTAAAATGGGTCTATACAATCAACTTATATCAGAAAATGGAGAACAATTTACTTCAGAAGAAGCCCAGTATGCTGTCGACACTATAGAAGCTGACTGGAATGCAAATGCTTTAGCAACAGCAAAGAACTATCAGGATACAATGGATATGTCTCCCGAAGCCATACGCGACCAGCTTACTTCAGAATATGGCGAACAGTTTACTGCTGAAGAAGCCGATTATGCCATTGCTAATTTGAATTAAATTCAACGAATATGATACCTATATTTACAGCGGTTTTCTCCAGATGTTAAATATTCCATCATACAAAACAACCGGCCCTTGCCCCAACAGCAGGGGCCTAAAAATAATATATTCACCCAGGCAGCCGAACAGGCGGCTCTCTATCCCGTTCCGAGTCTTGCGGAAAGGGGTGGTGCTTATGTACATGACTTATGGTGACCTCTTTACCTTTATCATCATGATAACCGGTATTATCGCACTGATTGTTCAGATACATAAAAAATAGCCGTCCTGCTCTCGTCAAAGTTTAGGAACGGCTATTTTTAAATAGTGTAACTATATTTCGCCGGGACGGGTAGCGTGCACCTACCTGTCGGCTGTCTTGTTAAGTATATTATAGCAAAATATACCGAAATGTCAAATAATAAAACCGGTCTCTGCGCCAACAGGGACCGGTCAATATCTCCAGAGAGATATTATATTACATAAGCAATAATATTGTATCATCTCAGGAGCAGCCACGCAAGCGGAACAAAAGTTCGCTGGCTGTTATTTTTGTACCTGAAAATCAATATCTTATATAAGAGGTGATAGGATAATGTCCGAAAATGATACAAAACAACTGCGGACCGGCGCCCTTTATATCCGCGTCAGCACGGCTGATCAGGCAGAGCTGTCCCCGGACGCGCAGAAACGTCTTCTTCTGGATTATGCCAAAAAGAATAACATTGTCATAACCGGTGATTTTATCTACATGGAAAGCGTGTCCGGCCGCCGGGCCCGGAAAAGGCCCGAGTTTCAGAAGATGATCGCCACTGCCAAGCAGGAAAGCCACCCCATTGACGTCATCCTGGTATGGAAGTACAGCCGGTTTGCCAGGAATCAGGAGGAATCCATTGTCTACAAAAGTATGCTGAAGAAGGACGGCGTGGAAGTTATCAGTGTTTCTGAGCCGCTCATTGACGGTCCTTTCGGCAGTCTCATTGAACGAATCATAGAATGGATGGATGAATACTATTCCATACGGCTGTCCGGTGAGGTTCTCCGCGGTATGAAAGAAAAGGCTCTGAAAAACGGCTATCAGACAGCTCCTTGCCTCGGTTATAACGCCGTCGGCGGCGGACGCCCATTCATTATAAATGAACAGGAATACAAGATAATCACATACATCATGGATCAGTACGACAATCACAATACAGACAGTACCGCCATTGCCCGGAAATGCAATGACCTGGGCTACCGGACAAAACGGGGGAACCTTTTTGAACGGCGCAATATTGACAGTATTCTCCGCAATCCATTCTACTGTGGTATAGTTACCTGGGACGGCATTGCCTTTGAAGGCACCCACGAAGTCCGTCTCTCCCGGGAACGGTATGAATCACGCATCCGTCTCATGAATGCCCGTAAACGCCCTGTAAAACACCGCAATGTCTCAGCCTGCAGACATTGGCTGTCAGGTCTTATAAAATGTTCCATCTGCGGCTCTACACTTTCGTACACCGGTAACCAGGCATGCCCCTATTTCCAGTGCTGGAAATATGCCAAGGGCTTTCATAAAACCTCTGTCAGCATCTCTGTAAAAAAAGCAGAACAGGCCGTAATCGAGTACTTTGAAAAGCTCCTAAACGGAGAAGACTTCTCCTATATTTATAAAGGAAACCAACCTTTTGAAAAGGATGCCAACCGGATAGAATCCCTGCAGCAGGAGCTGGACCGCATCACTATCAAAGAGCAGCGGGTACGGGCTGCCTATGAAAATGAAATTGACACACTGGAAGAATACCGGGAAAACCGCCGGCGGCTGAACGCCCAAAGGGCTGATTTGCTAAAAGAAATCTGTGAACTGGAGTCACTTGAAGAAAAACCCGCCCCTTCACAGGAGGAAGTCAAAAGAGAAATCCAGACTGTTTATGATGTCATCACAAATCCGAATATTGACTATGAGACAAAGGGGATGTTCATCCGTACGGTAGTGGACCAGATTGTCCTTGACAAAGCATCCGGCAGGCTCTATTTTGATATCATCATTTCATAGGCATCTCAGGAAATATTCTGAGTTTCCTATTCATATCATATCCAAAAGACAGGAAGACGCCCAAAACCCGCATAAACAGCGGGTTCAAGGCACTATTATAGGTTACTGCACTCCGGTGGACCGGAATGCAGTAGGAGATGATAAAATGGGTGATTGGGGTAGGATGCGC
>OASX01000655.1_pt1 | contig 25511 bp, 19 predicted proteins | sample 1516531 | NCBI WGS metagenome assembly OASX01 (sample SAMEA2579911, study PRJEB22360) | human gut metagenome | biome: human gut; feature: human-associated habitat; material: faeces | place: Denmark | collected 2008/2010
TCCACCTGAAATGGGTCCGGCTTTTCCTATGGGCGGCGGTAGCGCCAATGTCTATGTAAACCTTACGCCCGCCGTAAATGTAGGGCAAAACCTGGTCGTGGATCTTTCGACGCAGATCTTTTGTCATAACGATTACCCGGAAACGATTACCGATTATGTAACGCTGCGGCAAGGGTCGGCTTATGGCGGCGTATTAGCCAATTTTTCCGGGACCGTGAAATATAATGGCAATAGCTATCCTTTCCCTACGACCAGCGAAACGCCGCGCATTGTTTATGATTCGCGAGCGGATAAACCCTGGCCTGTTGCTCTTTATCTGACGCCGGTCAGCAGTGCGGGTGGTGTCGCGATTAAGGCGGGGTCATTAATTGCCGTGCTTATTTTGCGCCAGACGAATAACTATAACGGCGACGATTTTCAGTTCGTCTGGAATATTTATGCCAATAACGATGTGGTGGTCCCCACTGGCGGCTGTGATGTTTCCGCTCGTGATGTCACCGTTACACTGCCTGACTATCCCGGTTCAGTGTCGATTCCTCTCACCGTTTATTGTGCGAAGAGCCAAAACCTGGGGTATTACCTTTCAGGTACAACCGCAGATGCGGGCCACTCGATTTTCACCAACACGGCGTCGTTTTCGCCAGCACAGGGAGTCGGCGTGCAGTTGACGCGTAATGGCGCGGTTATTCCGGCGAATAGCACGGTGTCATTAGGGGCTGTAGGGACTTCGGCGGTTAGTCTTGGGTTAACGGCAAATTATGCTCGTACCGGAGGACAGGTAACTGCAGGGAATGTGCAGTCGATTATTGGTGTGACTTTTGTTTATCAATAAATAACAGAACTTGCCAATGCTGGTGCGCAATATCGCCTGATGCGCAACGCTTATCAGGCCTACAAAACCTGCACGTGAGTCTTTTGCAGGCCAGATAAAATGCGCCAGTGTCGCATCTGGCATAAACAAGGCGTACTTTGCCAACAATCCGAACTGAGCCTGCCAATAGCAGGCTCTAATGTTCCTTTACGCGATCATGCTGATAATCAACACAATAATCAGCCCAACCACGGAGTTGACCAGTTCCAGCAGTCCCCAGGTCTTCAGCGTGTCTTTGACTGACAGATCAAAGTAGCCTTTGAACAGCCAGAAGGAGGCATCGTTAATATGAGTGAGGGTGTTGGAACCCGCCGCCGTCGCCAGCACCAGCAGCGCCGGGTTCACGCCAATCAGTTGGCCCGTTGCTGGATCAAGGATTGCTGCGCTAATAATCCCGGCGGCAGTCATTGCTGAAACAACCCCCTGACCGGTCGCCAGGCGAATCAGTACGGTGATCAGCCATGCCATGATGTAGGGTGAAATGTTGCCGTGCGACATCAGCATACCGATGGTGTCGCCAATGCCGGTGTCAATGATGGTTTGTTTCAGCACGCCGCCCGCACCGATGATCAGAATTACCATCGCAATGCTTTTTACTGCGCTTTCAAAGGCATTCATTACCCATTGCATATCGTGACCGCGTGCGGTGCCGAACAGCACGAACGCCACGACCATAGCGATAAACATGGCAATCGGCGAAGAGCCAATAAAGTTAACCACTTCCCACGCCGGTGTGTCTTTGACCAGCCAGATGTTGGCGATGGTCGTGGATATCATAATGATCGCCGGGATCAGCGGAACCAGAATCGAAATGCCGAAAGAGGGCAGATTATTCATATCAACCGGTTGATCCGCTTTCAGGAATGACGGCGTTGGGCGTTCAAGATTACCGAGGAACTTCGGCAGGATCAGGCCAGCGCAGATTACGCTGGGGATAGTCACCAGCACACCATAGATATAAACCATCCCCATGTCCGCACCATACGCATTCACCAGTGCCACCGGACCCGGTTGCGGTGGGAACAGCGAATGCGCGGTGGTAGCTGCTGCTACTGCCGGAATAGCCAGTTTCAGGAACGGGATTTTGGCTTCGGCGGCAATCACGATCACCAGCGGCGCCAGCATGATAAAGGCCACTTCATAGAACATCGCCAGACCGAAAATCAGGCCGATGATGATCACCGATATCTGAACGTAGCGCAGGCCGAGGCGTGCTAATAGCGTATGCGCTATTTGATGAGCTGCGCCGGAGTCGACCATCAATTTACCGATGACCGCACCGAACACCACGATGATTGCCAGTTCTCCCAGCGTGTTGCCGAAGCCTGCTTTCATGGTATGCAGCAGCGACATCAAATCCATACCGGCAAGCATCCCGACGGACAACGCCGCTACCAGCAAAGCCACCATCGAGTTGATCTTAAACTTCAAATTCAGTACCAGCATCAGGCCGATGCCGAATACTACCCAGAGAATGTTAAGCACATGCATAAAGTTTTACCTTACCTGGTTGAGCCATTGTTATTTTGGGCGACATGTTATGTAAATTGGTCAACCATTGTTGCGATGAATATCACATCCCCTGATTAATCACCGTGGATTACTCTTTGTTGCAATTTGCAGCAAAGAGTCAGAGACTGCATTTCTTGTGATGTGGTTAACCAATTTTAGATTTCGGGTTGACATGTATTACCAAAAGGTAGAACTTATACGCCATCTCATCCGATGCAACGTCATGGCTGTGGCGGGGTATGCATTCGGATACCTAAACAACTCCGGGGTTCCGCGTCTCTTCGCTGTTGAACCCACTATGTGAAAGAGGAAAAACCATGGAACAGACCTGGCGCTGGTACGGCCCTAACGATCCGGTTTCTTTAGCTGATGTCCGCCAGGCGGGCGCAACTGGCGTGGTTACCGCGCTGCACCATATCCCGAATGGGGAAGTGTGGTCCGTCGAAGAGATCCTCAAACGCAAGGCTATCGTTGAAGACGCGGGCCTGGTGTGGTCCGTCGTGGAAAGCGTGCCTATTCACGAAGATATCAAAACTCATACCGGTAACTACGAACAGTGGATCGCTAACTATCAGCAGACCCTGCGCAACCTGGCGCAGTGCGGCATTCGCACCGTGTGCTACAACTTCATGCCGGTGCTCGACTGGACCCGTACCGACCTCGAATATGTACTGCCGGACGGTTCCAAAGCACTGCGTTTCGACCAAATTGAATTCGCCGCGTTTGAAATGCATATCCTGAAGCGTCCAGGCGCAGAAGCGGATTACACCGAAGAAGAAATTGCTCAGGCTGCAGAACGCTTCGCTACCATGAGCGACGAAGACAAAGCACGTCTGACCCGTAACATCATTGCCGGTCTGCCAGGCGCGGAAGAAGGCTACACTCTCGATCAGTTCCGTAAGCACCTGGAGCTGTACAAAGATATCGATAAAGCCAAACTGCGCGAAAACTTTGCAGTCTTCCTGAAAGCGATTATTCCGGTTGCCGAAGAAGTTGGCGTCCGTATGGCGGTTCACCCGGATGATCCGCCGCGCCCGATCCTCGGCCTGCCGCGTATCGTCTCCACCATTGAAGATATGCAGTGGATGGTTGATACCGTAAATAGCATGGCGAACGGTTTCACTATGTGCACCGGTTCTTACGGTGTGCGTGCAGACAACGATCTGGTTGATATGATCAAGCAGTTTGGTCCACGCATTTACTTCACCCATCTGCGCTCCACCATGCGTGAAGAAAACCCGAAAACCTTCCACGAAGCGGCGCACCTGAACGGTGACGTTGATATGTACGAAGTGGTGAAAGCGATTGTTGAAGAAGAACACCGTCGTAAAGCGGAAGGCAAAGAAGACCTGATCCCGATGCGCCCGGACCACGGTCATCAGATGCTGGACGACCTGAAGAAGAAAACCAACCCAGGTTATTCTGCGATTGGTCGTCTGAAAGGCCTGGCCGAAGTTCGCGGCGTCGAAATGGCGATCCAGCGCGCTTTCTTTAGCCGTTAATATCCACCGGCATGGCTGCGCGCCGTGCCGGTTCCTTCTTCCTTGCCGTCACTCTCTGAAGACGGATTCTGGAGTTTACGATGACTACTATTGTTGACAGCAATCTGCCGGTTGCCCGCCCGTCATGGGATCATTCTCGTCTGGAATCACGCATTGTGCACCTCGGTTGCGGGGCGTTTCACCGCGCGCATCAGGCGCTGTACACTCATCACCTGCTGGAAAGTACCGACAGCGATTGGGGGATCTGCGAAGTTAACCTGATGCCAGGTAACGACCGTGTGCTGATCGAAAACCTGAAAAAACAGCAACTGCTGTACACCGTGGCGGAAAAAGGCGCAGAAAGCACTGAGCTGAAAATTATCGGTTCGATGAAAGAAGCACTGCACCCGGAAATCGACGGTTGTGAAGGTATCCTCAATGCGATGGCGCGTCCGCAGACGGCGATTGTTTCTCTGACCGTAACAGAAAAAGGTTACTGCGCTGATGCGGCAAGTGGTCAACTGGATCTCAATAACCCGTTGATTAAGCACGATCTGGAAAACCCGACCACGCCGAAATCCGCAATTGGTTACATCGTAGAAGCGCTGCGTCTGCGTCGTGAGAAAGGGCTGAAAGCGTTTACGGTAATGTCCTGCGACAACGTGCGTGAAAACGGTCATGTAGCGAAAGTTGCCGTTCTCGGGTTGGCTCAGGCGCGCGACCCGCAACTGGCGGCATGGATTGAAGAGAACGTCACCTTCCCGTGCACCATGGTTGACCGTATTGTTCCGGCGGCGACGCCTGAAACCTTACAGGAAATTGCCGATCAACTGGGCGTTTACGATCCGTGCGCCATTGCCTGCGAGCCGTTCCGTCAGTGGGTAATTGAAGACAACTTTGTTAATGGTCGCCCGGACTGGGATAAAGTGGGCGCACAGTTCGTTGCGGACGTTGTTCCGTTCGAAATGATGAAACTGCGTATGCTTAACGGCAGCCACTCTTTCCTGGCATACCTCGGCTACCTCGGCGGTTATGAAACTATTGCCGACACCATGACTAACGAGGATTATCGCAAAGCAGCTTTCGCTCTGATGATGCAGGAACAAGCGCCAACGCTGTCGATGCCGGAAGGAACTGACCTGAACGCGTATGCGACGCTGTTGATCGAACGTTTCAGCAACCCGTCTCTGCGTCACCGTACCTGGCAGATCGCGATGGATGGCAGCCAGAAGTTGCCGCAGCGTCTGCTGGACCCGGTACGTTTGCACCTGAAAAACGGCGGTAGCTGGCGTCATCTGGCACTTGGCGTGGCTGGCTGGATGCGTTATACCCAGGGTGTGGATGAGCAAGGTAATGCCATTGACGTGGTAGACCCGATGCTGGCGGAGTTCCAGAAGATCAACGCACAGTATCAGGGCGCAGAACGCGTGAAAGCGCTGCTGGGCCTGAGCGGTATTTTTGCCGATGATCTGCCGCAGAATGCAGACTTTGTTGGCGCGGTGACGACTGCGTATCAGCAACTGTCTGAGCGCGGTGCCCGCGCGAGTGTTGCTGCTCTGTAACTAACTGATTACCCAACAGAGTTACTGGTCAATCAAATAAATATTTGGTTGACCAGTTTTCGCTTTTTTGCCCGCCTGTACGTGCCAACTTCCTGTGCAAATGGTATAGTTTTAAATTGACGGTCAACATAAGATTGCCTGATACACAAACTTATCGGGCCTACAGGTCAATCGCAATTTCTTGAATACGCACTCTTTATAAGCCGGATAAGAGGTTTACGCCGCATCCGGCAATAATTTGATTAACCGCATTTAACGGACATAACATCATGAAATCTGCCACCTCTGCGCAAAGACCTTACCAGGAAGTTGGGGCGATGATCCGCGATCTGATCATAACGACGCCTTACAATCCTGGCGAACGGCTGCCGCCGGAGCGTGAAATCGCAGAAATGCTTGATGTCACGCGTACAGTAGTCCGCGAAGCGTTGATCATGCTAGAAATCCAGGGGCTGGTGGAAGTACGCCGTGGTGCAGGTATTTATGTTCTCGACAGCTTAACCCGTCAGAGTGCAGAGAGCGCAGATACCAACGTCTGCAACGATGCCGGGCCTTTTGAGTTGTTGCAGGCGCGCCAGTTGCTTGAGAGTAATATCGCCGAGTTTGCTGCTTTGCAGGCCACTCGTGAAGATATTGTGAAAATGCGCCAGGCACTGCAGCTTGAAGAACGCGAACTGGCCTCCAGCGCGCCGGGCAGCAGTGAAAGCGGCGATATGCAATTTCATCTTGCTATTGCTGAAGCTACCCATAACAGCATGTTGGTAGAGTTGTTTCGCCAGTCCTGGCAGTGGCGGGAAAATAACCCAATGTGGATCCAGTTACACAGCCATCTGGATGACAGCTTATATCGCAAAGAGTGGTTGGGCGATCATAAACAGATCCTTGCAGCATTAATCAAAAAAGACGCCCGTGCGGCTAAACTGGCAATGTGGCAGCATCTGGAAAATGTGAAACAGCGTCTGCTGGAGTTTTCCAACGTTGATGATATTTATTTTGATGGCTATCTATTCGATTCCTGGCCGTTGGATAAAGTCGACGTCTGATATTATTATATGCGCAAGCTTAAATGTATCTTGCGCTTATTTTGATAAATAAATCATACGGTATTTCGGTGATGATTAACTTTCTAATCATCACTGACCAATGTACTTCCATTCACCGTTGTTTAATTCAAACAGTTCTGGATGATTCGCGGGGCGCAGAGTCATGCGTTTGACCTCCATATTCTCGTCTCCAGGTATAACCTCATATCCCATTCGTGAGTGGACTGGTGCGGTGTCTGGATAGGCATTCAGACCGATTGTTGGGTTAATTCCAGTCTGAGGATTGGCATTAAGTAATGCTGCGTAGACGAATCCAGATGAATTTGATACCCCTGTCACTGTCATTATCTGATCAATATAGATATCAATTTGGGGCTGTTCATTTGACCACTCTGGGGCTCGTTCAACGGGAAGAGTTACAATGTATCCTATAGTGGTTCCTGCATAACCTGGAATATTGCAACCCGGGCCCAGTGTTATTTCATGTATGGTATAGTCGACAATGGAATCCAGAATTATGTTCTGCCGTAGACCCGCGTTTAACTCTGCGGCTACATGTGTTTTTTCACATTTCCCACCGTATATTTCGTCTAATTCTGATGTGATTTCCCATTCACGACTGACAACTCTGCCTCTGACTGTAACACCATCAGCTTTTTGACACGCATCAGTTACGTAATTAAATGGCCAGAATCCCTGATTACCAAACATAAGTTTTCTAATTTCGACGACACTTCCTCCATCGTAATTATGGTTATCTCCACGTTCAAGAGGCGTAACATAGATATTTTCTGTATTTAGACGCGCATGCTTATATCTGCATAGTAGCTCGTTGTCGATTTCTGGATGCGGGGCGAAATGATTTGTTGTAGAAATAAGGTTGTGAATGGAATTGCTGCCAGGTATAGACATAGTATTGTATCCTGTTAAAGAAATTTCATTTATGTTCAGAAAAGAATGTGTAATTTATTCCTTAAATAAAGCGTGAGAACATATCATCACATATTTTAGTTGCAGGTATATGAAGTCAATACAACGATGCTAAAATACATTGATGATAAGAAATATAAAAAAACGCTCATTTTTAGTCATTCAAACTGTTCAAGAAGAAATATCTTATAGCCAGATAACATTTATTGTTATTATATTGTTGTCAGCTTTAATGCTATTTTCGCCTGGTGTATTGGGGATGTTCTTTTTGTTGTTAGCGTTCATTAAAAGCAGATGTCTCAATGGAATGCAGTAAACTATATAAAAGCAAATAATAACGCATTGAAATTAAATTTAAGTAACACGAAATTTTTCATCTACGTAATTATTCGGAATATATTAGTAAAATTTTTTTATGTTTGATGACCTCCATCAAACCATGCTTTTTTTCTTGAAAAGTCAGTAGATATTCATTGGCAAGTAAGGTTTTATATTTTGTGGGCAAAAGCTATGCCTGTATCAGGTTGTCATGGATGTAATGAACAAAGGGATGGTTATGGGAAATGAGCATCAATACTGTGGTACCCGATATTCAGGGCAAGCCGCATATATTGCCAGACGTCAGGAGTGCGCAAAATGATGCGCCAATCACTTCAGACAGTATTACCTGAAAGCACAGGAAACAATACATCATCGCTACGTGATTCCGTATGCCGGGATCTCTTTCAACTTTTTAACTCCCCCCATTCACCGTTACCAACATTACTGGTTTCAGGTATGCCCGAGTGGCAAGGGCATAACCAGAGCGACAAATGTCTCCAGAATTGGTATTGCCGCCAGTTGCGTTCCGCGCTTTTATTTCATGAACCAAGAATTGCCGCTTTACAGGTGAGTCTTAAAGAGGCGTATTGCCGCGATCTGGCGATCAGCCTGGAGATGATGCTATTCCACGACGATGAGCCATTAACGTTTGATCTGATCTGGCGAAATGGCAGCTGGCAGAGTTTGGGGCAGGGATATTAAATATTTCGCCTTTTATCGATAACAGTGAACCGCGAAATTTTCGCTGAATGGCATCTTTGGGCAGCCAGGCAATTTCAAACCTACATTATTCTTTGTCAGCCGCCCGTGCGGGGGCTATGCCTGTTCGGGCGGCTGGCAATGGCTTATGCTGATTCGAACGTTCCTTTCACGCACGCTTTACCGTTTTTGACCATCAGCTTCCCGCGGGCGTACACCTGTTCAATGCGCAGTTCCGGTGTCATGACCAGCAGATCAGCATCGTTGCCTGGCAGGATTTCGCCTTTCCCGGTCAGGTTGAGGAAATCGGCTACGCTACTGGTGAGAGGGCGCAGGGCGTCGCTGAGGCTGAATCCGTAGTCCTTGACCAGCACTTGCACAGTTTCCAGCAACGTTTCAAAACCGGCAACGCCGATGTGCGTCAAATTCCCTTCGTCGTCAAAGAATGGCTGACTGCCATTGCCGTCGGAACTGAGGGTGACGCGTGCCAGTGGAATACCGGCCTGAACGGCGCGAGCGATACCTTCGGCAGGGGCAACCGGTTCGTCAATGCTACTGGTGATGTCGATGGTGCCGCCTTTGCGCGCGAATTCCAGTGCCTGTTCAAACAACGGAATATTGCGGTTAACGTGTGTCGGCAGCAACTTGCTGATGGGAACATCGCAGTTTTCAAGAATATCGTAGATTGGCTGCAATGCTTTTTTGCTATCGCCCATGTGGAACACGGTGACGCCAGGTTTACCGCCGAGTAGACCACCAACGCGGGATTCTGCCGCCATATTGGCCAGATGATAAACGTCCGGTGCGGCTGAGCGGTGGTCTGAGATAGCACATTTCACGCCAATCACACGATCAATAATCGCCACATCTTTTTCTACAGAGCCCGTAATGGTGCGGGAAGGCACATGATATGCGCCGGTTAGCATCCAGGCGCTGATGCCTTCTTCATTGAGCGCCCGGGTCTTGGCGAGCAGTGACTCCGGGTGGCGAGAGATAGAATCGGTGCCCAACAGGCCAACCACGGATGTGACGCCGGCTTCCGTCAGACGGTTGAGCGCCACTTCCGGTGTCCGTGTGGTCGGGCCGGCTTCGCCGCCGCCGCCAATCAAATGGACGTGCTGATCAATGAACCCTGGGCAGAGGAGCTGCCCACTGAGATCAACAACGGTACAGTCTGGTACGATGTCTGCGGGGATGTTGTCGGCAACCGCAATAATCTTGCCATTAGCGATGAGGAGATCACAGATTCCCCGATCTTCAGGCGCATACAGATGCGCTCCCTGTAGTAGGGTAAAACCAGCTGCGGAAAAATCAATCATGGTAACTCCTTGTTAAACAATAATCTGCATGACCCAGATCGACAGCAGTGCGTTAATAACGCAGACCGTAATGATATGCGGATAGTATTTGGCATTCACTTCGGCTGTCCCCAGGCAGCGCCCGACATTTTGCACCGGGTTACCCATCAAATACATCGCGGGGAGCAAAACGGTAACATCATGACCGGTCAGAGTCCCGGCAGTCGCCAGACTGGCGGCGACACCGACTGCGCCGCCCATACTCATCAATGCGGCTAACAGGACGGTTGCCGCTTCGCCCGGTAATCCCCACAGCGCCATCACGGGTTCGCAGATATGGCCTACCCAGTCGAGCAGTCCGGTAATTTTCAGTGCCTGGATGATAACAAATGCCATCACCACATTCGGCAACAGGTTAGTGGTGGCAATAGTAAAGCCACGGCGTGCGCCATCGATAAACATATCCATGACATTTTTACGGACTTGAGTCGTCATGCTTGTGCTCCTTGCGTGGGGTTACGACGTTCTTCAACGTTAAGCCAGACGCGTAAAATATTGGCGCCGATAAATTTAAACACCAGGATGACGGCTAAAGGTACGATTACAGATGTTCCCAGAAAGGCAAACACGGCGACACCGGAAGAGAAGTAGTTGGTGATGATGGCGCTACCGCTGGTTTGATATGCGGCAAAAATCACTTTATCGCGCTCGGTAATTTCCCCTTCCTGCGCCAGTTCTTTGGTCATACCGGCGGCAGCATCAGTGTTTTGTAGGTTGGCTATCAGCGCCAGCGAACAGATGCCCGGAATGCCCAACAGAGGTTTTAGTACAGGCGTCATTAGTTGCTGTGCAGCACGCAGCCCACCAAGACCATCGGTAATAGAGATAATCCCCAGAGAAAGGATTACTGAAGGTGCCAGTTCCAGCGCAAAGAGGAAGCCATCTTTGGCCCCAGTGCCGCCAGCACCGCGAAACGAGGTGGTCGCTCCATTCGCACCAGGCAGTTGTCCAAACGATCCGTTCAGAACGGAAAAATCAAAAACGCGCCACCAACTGTCTGTCCCGGAAAAAACGCCGGAAAAAAAGATAATGGTGAGAAAAAATGCCAGATACCCTTTAATACCTACTTTTTCTGTCGCCAGCTTTCCGGCCACAGCATCCCCTTGTTGTGTCATAACAATCCCCATTGTTTTTTGTGTATGTGTGTTGCGACTGCCAGGAAAATTCCTGGAGCCAAAAAACCTTATCAGCCATGTGGGTATGGGGAAAATGCAAGTATGTTTCTGGCTATGCGTTTTTTGCATAGTGGAGGTGATTATTCGTCGGCAACGTAACGTAAGTGTTTACGCTTGAGTAACTGCGCTCCGCTGATAAGGGCTGTCGCCAGAAGCTCTGTTGCGCCGCACAGGAGCGCACCGGGCTAATCTGTTAAGGCGTCGATGTGAGGGTAAACGATATGAATATTTTACGTGGGATAAATTTATGACAAACGCCGCAGGTAGCTTACTACGGCGTTTTGTTAGGCAGCAGGATTTTTATCATTTACTTAGGCTGACAACGTTACTTATCCAGGGATGATGAAGGTCTCATTTCAAAGATTTGTATTGTGATATCACTCTCGTCATTTGGTGTACGCACATAATAGTCATCATCTGTATTTATTGAATTAATCGTTTTAACGTTTTCAAAAGTTGCTAAATGAAGATTCGAATTGAGAAAGGAAACATTAATCGACTTAACCCCATTAAAATGAGATTCAGGAATTTGGGCGTTATTAAAGTTAACATTTTTAAAAGTAGCTTTGTCGAAATAAACTTTTTCCTGGAAGATTGCCTTATAAAATGATGAGTGCAGAATATTACTTTCGGAAAAATTAACATTAGACCAGTTAGTCTCAATGAAAAAACAGTTTTCAAGTTTAGCCTTGGAAAAATTTATCGATTCAGCTTCAGAGTTATTGAAAATAAAATTGTTAAAGTTGGCGTTCGTGAAATCTATCTCGTTCATTTTTGTTTTGTAAAAAGAAACATATTTTCCCCATGCTCTGTGGAAACTGACGTTGTTTAAATTTGCCTTGTCGAATATTACGTTAGTAATCCTGACTCTATTAAAATTAATATTGGAACCAGTCGCTTCGGTTAGAACAGTTTCGGTTAGAGTGGAAAAATTAAACTCTGCACCATCAAGGATGGATTTATTTAAAATAGTTTTTGTTAAAATAGTATGATTTAATTTGACTCCAGTGAGATCGTAGCCTGACAGATCCTTCCCTGAAAGATTGGAATAGTTAAGTACGGCTCCAGCAAGAAGAGTTTTATCGAGAACCGTGTTTATAAAAAATACATATTCGAGGTTAGCGTTTCGAAGGTCTGCCTGGGTAAAATTGACACCAGAGAAATCATGCCCCTTGAAATTGCACTCCCGAAGATTAGCCCTTAAGAATATCACTCCTTTCATATTGTTAACATATTCAAAATCGACCTTCATTAATGACGCGTCAGTAAAATCTGCATGATTGATGTCACAATCTAAAAGTATAGCACCGTCAAGAGTAGCATTATTGAAAATTGCTCTTTTAAGGATGCTGTCCTGAAAATTGACATTTCTAAGATTCATTCCAGAAAAATTAAACCTGGATAAATTCATGCCCGATAAATCCAAACCTTCGAGGGATAGCTGTCCCATGTCGTCTTTAGGAATAGCTTGCTCAACAGTGTTTATAACATAATCACCAATATGGAAAGTCATTTTTATTTTAGTGTCGGAGATAGTCATATCACGCGTTAGAAGTTTACTATTACTATCGGTTGTATTCTTCTTAATAATATTGTATTGATCACATACCTGACAAAGTCTTTTCCAGTTCTCATCGTTGGTTCTTGTCTTGTCCGGGGAATAATTTGCAATACTATAAAGATCTTCTACGATGCTGTCCTTCACTTCAGGAATGAAATAATCACTGACTTGAGGAGAAGAGATATATTCTTTAATGTTTTTACTATCGTTTGAATCAATTGTGTTTGATTGTTGGTGGCCTTTTGAAGCATACTTGAGTAGGTTTTCCCATTGTAAGTTTGTTAATGGAATCATGTCTACTGTGTTTTTATTATCCCGAATGGTTAATTGTTTATCTATTGGATCATAATAAATCATGAAATTATCCAGATGACGGTATTGTTGGTTTGCATCTAAAACAACATTAAATGAATTTGTTTCTTTGTAGGCATAGGTTAAAAATTTATCAAATGGCAAATGTTGTTCTTCAGGTAATTCTTGTGCTTCACTACGCGAAATATTTATAACACTCTCTTTAAAGTTTTGCATGTCAATATAAATTGGCAGTTGACCTTTTTGTTCTATTGTTTTGATTAATTCATTTATTTGACTAATTTCTGCGCGACCACTATGGTTCATGTTATTGCTGCTGACTGTTAATATACCATCTTTCTCATTCTGCGGCATGAAGTTTACTTTAATATCGGCGAATTCAAACTCATATTGCCCATTTCTTTTAGCATTGGAAAATATTTTCTCTGTTGTTGATGAGTACCTGTCCAGTGTTAATTCGAGATCGTCGGGATTTAAAATGAAATGCATAATAAGAACTAGTGCGCGTTTAATAAAGCTATCATTTTGATGTTTGATATCATAACTGATTTGTTTAAGTAGGCTTTCAACACCGATATGAGTATCTGAATTAAAGACTTCATGGGTAGTTGCGTTATAGTTTGAGTGCGTATTGTATTTGTCTATAATGATTGATTGTTGCATATTCTTTTACCCTTTATATGTGAAGTTTTTATAGAAATTTAAAAATAATTTCTGGATGTATTGATAAATATAAATTTAGATAAGGAATTTATATTTGCGAATATTTTCCATCAATCATGATTCAGCCTCTTTAATATAACTTGATACGCATGTTTGATTAATATAATAACTGATAATAGTTTAAGGACTAACGACCGGGATACTATCAAAAATCGCTCATTTGTTGGACAGATAATGTCTGGTGTGGATAAAGTCACATCACCAGTATTATATAGCGATTAATCCTGGTGTTACTTTTAAACATCTTATTAAATATTGGTTGTTGCCGCACCGTAATGTGCAATGCATTTCCAGCCGCCATCTAGCTGGCAGTAAATAGATTCAGTTTGACCCGGAATTACCCACTGCATTTCTTCGCCTGGCGGGCAGGTCAACCAGATGCATAACCCACAGCCACCACGTAAATCACGGGGAATATCGGCGACGCGAAAGATCATACCCGCAGCCTGCAGGGCCTTGCGGGTTTGCACGACGCCAACCGTTGAGTGAAATAAAAATAAGAATTCCGTCACAGGCGTTTTCCTTGTCGTTGACCCATTAACGCCGCGCCGATAGCGCCTGCAAATTGTGCATCTGGATGCGTATATACTGGCATTTTCAGATGCGTTTCCAGCATACGGGTAAATGCCCGGCAATGACTGACGCCGCCTGTAAACAGAATCGGCGCTTTACAGGAGAGACGGCCAATGAAATTGGCGCTGCGTCGCGCCATCGCGTTAATTACCCCGGCGAGAATCGCTTCCGCTGGTACACCCGCAGAACGCAGGCTGATCACTTCCGATTCGGCAAACACGGTACACATGCTGCTGATGGCGTGTGGCTGCACATTTTCGGTGATATTGTCGAGTTCCTCGACGCTGGCGCCCAGAGTGCAGGAAATGACTTCCAGAAAACGCCCGGTGCCTGCTGCGCATTTGTCATTCATCAGGAAGTCGCACAGGTTGCCGTCGCTATCGAGCTGAATCACTTTGCTGTCCTGACCGCCGATGTCTATTACCGCACGCGTTGCTGGCGCAAGAAACCGTGCGCCGAGTCCGTGACAGGAAATTTCTGTTACCTGCTTATCGGCAAAATCCACCAGTTGCCGCCCGTAGCCGGTGAGCGTTAAAAACGGCATTGCCTCTAACCCTTCGCGCAGAGTTTCCCAGGCTTCAGTAATTGCTGTTGCCGGGCGAAATGGCGTTGGAACGAGAAAACGGCGCGTGATCACGCCGTCTGCCAGTAAGATCCCTTTAGTGGCGGTAGAGCCGGAATCTCACAGCTATTCCTTACAACATCTCAATAAAGGCCGCGACGCGGGTGCTGAGTTGCCCGATATCCGAAGTAGAGTAGTCCGTTTCAATGGCGATATAAGGAATGTTGTGCTGTTGGCGCACGTGGCGTTTAATCGCCAGTGATTCCACCGCATAGGTATGACAGGCCTGCAAAATTACATCCACCACGCCATCGACCTGATATTCCTCCACCATCTGACTGAGCATTTTCAGGCGCTGATCGTTCGGCGAAACACAGGAACAGCCAATAGCCAGATATTTATCAGCAAGAGCGTCATACACATCGCCCGTTTCCGCCACGCACTGTTCGGTGGCTTTCGCCCCGGTGCAGTTTTCATAACCGACTACCCAGCCGCCGTTCTCTTCAATTGCGCGCACGACTTTCTCTGCCGCGCCGCCAATTGGGCAACCGGTAATTAAAATTCGTGGACGCGGGTCCAGTCGCTGGCCATCTTCCCACTGCTGACGAACGCGAGCAGTCATCATGTCCAGCTCATTGATCAACGCGTCTTTATCGAACCGGAACGTTGCGCCATAAACCACTTTCAGAATGTCGCTACCGCTAAGTGCCGGAGGATTTAGCTGCCCCAGATGATAGAAATTGGCCAGTGCGCGGCGTTCACGGTTTTTTAACGCAATGGCATCGCGTAATGTGTCTTCTGTGATTGCTTTCCCGAAACGTTCTTCAACGGCTTTCTGCAAGCGCAACATTTCCGCTTTCCACAATGCGCGAGAGGCGTCGTCCTGCACGCTGTTCGGCAGTTGCATTACATGAACGGGCTTAAACTCTGCCATATATTCGTACATTTTCTTTTTGCCGTCGCAGGTGGTTTCACCGACCACCAGATCAGAAAAGTAGAAGTAGGGACATTTATCCGTTTTGCCGAAACCGTAGCTGCTTTTGATTAGCGGACAAAGGTTGCGCGGCAGATCTTTCTCCGCTTCTTCGATGGTTTCATCGGAGGTTGAACAGAGCGAGACTACAACCGCCCCGGCAGCCATCGGGATCTCTTGCGGCATAAACGTACAATAGGTGCCAACCAGCGGAATGCCGCGCTCCTTGAGATCCATGACAGTGAGAAAGCCTTTCTGGCGAGCTTCGGAGAACTGATCGAAAATGGCGGGTAGATCGGTGACAAGTGACATGATTTTCCTTCCCCGTTCCACGGGAGACAATGAAAAGAGGTCACAGTATTACCATGTTTTTAGTGTGGTTTATTTGATCTCTCTCGCGGTTAGCCATTTAGCTCATTTTTCGTGGATTCCTAAAAATTGCTAAAGGGTAATAAGGACGGAATTTGCGACAATAAATATAAAATCAGCCCAATACAGCCACCGACCAGCGTGCCGTTGACGCGGATAAACTGTAAATCTTTGCCGATGTTTAACTCGATTTGCCGCGACATATCGCGCGCATCCCAGCTTTTCACCGTATCGCTGATGTGGCGAGTCAGAAATGCCGCAAACTCCGGCGCGACACGGTGCGCAGCCTGTTCCAGGTGACCATTTAACGACGCCCGCAAGGCGTCATCGGCAATTAACGTTTCGCCAAACCATTGCCCCGCCTGCGCGATGCGTTCCTTCACGTGAGAATTTTCGGCGTTGATATCCGTTTTTAGCCATTCCCGCAAATCTCCCCACAATTCACCGAGATAGCGGTTAAAGGCCTCATCTTTTTTCAGATAGTTCTTCACGGCATCGGCCCGCGCTGCCATTTCAGGATCGTTTTTCAGTTTGTCGATCAGCGCAAAAGTGGCGCGATCAAACGTATGGCGGATCTGATGCGTGCGATCGCGGCTGATATCATCAAGCAACGAATTAACCGCGTCGGAAACCCACTCTGCACTGTGTTCGCCCAGCCATTCCGTAGGCAAAATTTTAGCTTTTAGCGGATGCTCGCTCTCCAGCCAGTGGACAATTTGCTGAGCAATAAACTTGCGTGATTTATCGCGCTGGAGCAGGGCGATCAGTTGTGTGATCAATGTGTCCAGAAGCACCTGATGACGATTGTTTTTGGTCATGCTCTCCAGCATCAATGCACTGGTGCCGGAAAGATCCACTTTATCGATCGCCTTATGCACCGCGCGCTTAAGCAGCCGTTGAATACGCGCGTCATCGGTCAGTTCGATAAAACCGCTCATGATCTGCAACAGATGCTGGCCGACACGGCGGGCGTTCTCTGGCTGGCTGAACCAGTTGCCGATCAACAACGCCGGTTCATGGCGCCGAATCAATGCCACCAGCGATTGGGTATCAAGAAATTTTTCCTGCACGAACTGCCCGAGATTTTCGCCAATCCTGTCTTTATTACGCGGGATAATCGCCGTATGGCGAGAAATAATTGGAATCGGCACGCGGCGAAACAGCGCCACCACCGCAAACCAGTCCGCCAGTGCGCCCACCATCGCCGCTTCGGCAATCGCCTTCACGCCGCTTACCCAAAAATTGGCTGGCAAAAATAGCGTAACGACAAAGGTAGCGGCGGCGATAAGCAGCAAAGAGAGTGCCAACATTTTGGCGCGTCGAAGTTCAATGAGTTTATTCATAACATTAAGAATAGAGCCTGGTGCCGGGGGCGCGTAAAAATCGAGATATCTTCCATAAAAATGTATCGCTTGCGGAAGAATAAAAATAGCCTGGAAAGCCCCTCGGGGAATGGGAAATTGCCGGGTGAGAATGGTTTTGTTAGTCGCTAAAGTCAGGCCATCTTTTTCAACAGGTGACGGATCGCCATGACAAACTTCACGACCAGCACGCCGCATGATGCATTATTTAAAACCTTTCTCACGCACCCTGATACTGCGCGGGATTTTATGGAGATTCATTTACCAAAAGGCTTACGTGAACTGTGCGATCTCGACACCTTAAAACTGGAATCCGCCAGCTTTGTCGATGAAAATTTGCGGGCGCTACATTCCGATATTCTGTGGTCGGTAAAGACCCGCGAAGGAGAGGGATATATCTATGTGGTGATTGAACATCAGAGCCGCGAGGATATCCATATGGCGTTTCGCCTGATGCGATATTCCATGGCGGTGATGCAGCGCCATATCGAGCATGATAAACGCCGGCCGCTACCGCTGGTCATCCCGATGCTGTTTTATCACGGTAGTCGTAGTCCTTACCCCTGGTCCCTGTGCTGGCTGGACGAATTTGCCGACCCGACTACCGCACGGAAACTTTATAGCGCAGCGTTCCCGCTGGTGGATGTCACTGTCGTGCCAGACGACGAGATTGTGCAGCATCGCAGAGTCGCCCTGTTGGAGTTGATCCAAAAGCATATTCGCCAGCGCGATCTGATGGGGCTTATCGACCAACTGGTAGTATTACTGGTTACAGAGTGTGCTAATGACAGCCAGATAACTGCGCTGTTAAATTACATTTTACTGACTGGCGATGAAGCGCGTTTTAAGAAGTTTATCAGCGAACTTACCCGTCGAATGCCACAACACAGGGAGCGAATAATGACGATTGCAGAGCGAATTCATAATGATGGATGGCTGTTGGGGAGGGAAGAAGGGGAACAGCACATTCTTCGATTGTTGTTGCAGAATGGGGCAGATCCTGAATGGATACAAAAGATTACCGGACTTTCGGCAGAGCAAATGCAGGCATTAGAGCAGCCCTTTCCTGAAAGCAAGCGAGATCCATGGATCGAGTACTAATCAGAGGCTGAGACAAACGCAAAGCTGCCTGATGCACTACGTTTATCAGATCTATATAACCCATCCAATATATTGAAATTTAAATATTTTGTAGACCTGGTAAGGCGTTCACGCAGTATCCGGCATGAACAAAGCGCTTTGCCTAAGCCATGCCGGAAGCCGAGAAAATCGAGCCTGCTGCCACCTTCCCCAACGATGATGAGTTTAAACGAGAATTAAAAATTCGCGATCTCTATAATTTCCGCAGTCGCAGCTACTGGTTACGACGACTGGAGAACGATAAGCGCAAGGAACGCGTGGACGATGAGTTTACGACTGAACACATCATGCCACAGAACGAAAACCTGTCGGCTAAATGGCGCGAGGAGCTGGGAAGTGACTGGCAACGTATTCATAAAGAACTATTGCATACGTTGGGGAATCTGACCTTAACGGGGTACAACTCCCGCTATAGCGACAGACCGTTCGCTGAAAAGCGCGACATGAAAGAGGAGTTTAAACATAGTCCGTTATATCTGAATGTTGGGCTGGGACAATGTGAAAAATGGGATGAAGCCGCTATTCATGCCCGTGCCGATCGTCTGGCGGAGCTTGCGGTTCAGGTTTGGCAAGCGCCTGCTCTTCCTGAAGAGGTATTAGCTGTTTATCGGAGGCAGCCGGAGAACAAAACCAGTTACAGCCTGAATGATTTTCCTTTCCTTGCTGATGGTTCGCATAGCCGGGTGTTATTCGAGCATCTTCGCGATGAAGTTATGCGTCTGGATGCAGGGATCACACAGGAAGTTTTAAAGCTATATATTGCGTTCAAAGCTGAAACGAATTTTGTTGATGTTGTGCCGCAAAAAAGCCGACTGCGATTGTCGCTTAATATGCAGTTTCATGAACTGGTCGATCCGAAAGGTATTGCCAAAGATGTGACAAATGTTGGGCGCTGGGGCAATGGTGATGTGGAAATTGGTTTCAGCGACCTCGCACAGCTACCTTACATTATGGGATTAATTCGTCAGGCATTTGAAAAACAGATGGAGAGCGTGTTGGTATAACGCGGCGAATAATACCCGGTAGCACTGGCGCTACCGGGTCAATGTATCAGGCGACTTTTTGTTTACCCGCAATCACCCCAATAAACTCCTGCACCTGCTTTTGTTTACGCGCCGACAGCTTGCACACCTGGCGCAGCGACTGCATTAGCTCGCTCTCTTCGGCGGCGGGTGGTTGGGCTGTGAGGACAATACAGCCTTCCATCACTTTGACATCTACCGCCGTGCCGGTGGCAAAACCGGCGGCTTCAAGCCACTGACCTTTCAGGGTGATGGCGGGAATACGGCTGTAATCCGGGTAGCGACTCGCATAACTCACGGTTAATTGACGGTTATTTGCCGGGGAGACTTCTGCTTCGAACGGTTGTGCAATAGAATGCGTGTCAGTCATGATTACTATTCTCCATAAATAGTGATTGTGATGAGCGGTGCGGGTGTGTTGGCGCACATCCGCACCGCGCTAAATACCTGGATATATCATCAGTAAATACAGGGAAAGTCCAGCTAAAAATAGAAAATAATAAAAGCGTTACTGGAAAGATCTGGAAGAGAAATTAATGCTAATTCAGAATGGCCGGATAACAAAGTGTATCCGGCCTTCATAATTAATTTAAAACACTTATATGATGTTCTTTAAAATTCTCTGCCTGTGCCAGTACACCCATATAAACATCATCATTCGCTACTGGAGGGAATTTATGCTTGTGTAGAAGCAGAATAAGTTCAACTTTCAGTTTCGCTTTAATATCATCGCGTTTACTCCAGTCAGGATATTTCGATGTGTTGTCAACCACGCTTTTCATCTCTTTTGCCAGTGACAGCATTTTTTCATCGTCATAGGTAAACTGATATTTATCGCGCATATGCGCCAGAATGTCGAAAAAGGCTTTTTCTTCAATATCAATACCTAAATCGGCCCAGGTGCCCATTTCGGTTTTAATATCATAGATAATATCGGTCATTTCCTGACTGAATGTATCGAATTCTTCACCGTTGAGTACATCATCTTCTCGCCGCTCATTATAACGATCTATAATCGCCTGGAAGCGGCGGGTGAAGTTAATCCCTTGCAACTGGTTCACTTTCTTGAAGTCGCTGATCGCTTTTTCCAGTAATTTTTGTAATAACTGGATCTTCGTTGCCGGAAGTTTGATCTTGTTAATTCGCGCCAGATAATCTTCGTCAAAAATATCGATAGATTCCGCTTTTTTATCGCCAAGAAAATAAATTTCTTCTACGCCATCAGCTTTTAACGCTTCTGCAATCATTTCGCGAACGCGTGCATTCATCTGGGTGACATCCGGTGCGTCACCTTTCGTCAGTTTGAAAACAATTGAACGAACAGCAAGATAATAGTGAATATAGTCACGTTCTGTCTGTGATAATGCTTCGCTGCCGCAGCAGACGTCGTAGGCGGCTTTCATGCGTTTAACCAGTCCCATAAAACGACGTTCAACTTTCTGGGTACGCAGAACGAATTCCGCTGCGCGGTTGAGGCAGGATAATTGCGCTTGCGGCTCACCACTAAAATAATCCCGACTGTCAAATTCGTAAAAGACTTGCCCCAACAAATCGAGATGGTTTTTAACTTCTATTACCGATTGCTGAATATCTTCAAAGTTGGTGGCATCAATGCGGGAATACATTGCCAGTGCCTGGTTCATCTGACTTTTAATGCCGATGTAGTCCACCACTAACCCTTTGCTTTTGCCTTCCAGTTTACGGTTAACGCGAGAAATAGTCTGGATAAGGTTATGTTTTTGTAAGGGCTTATCAATATAGATGGTATCCAGTTCAGGAACATCAAAACCGGTCAGCCACATATCAACAACAATGGCAATTTTGAAATTCGATTTAGCGTTTTTGAACTGCTTATCCAGCTCTTTGCGATATTCTTTTGTGCCCAGTAAATCATAAAGCGCCTCGTCGTCATCTTTACCGCTCGTCATGACCATTTTCACCATTTCAGAAGGCGGTAACTCTTTTTGTTCCTGTTCCGTCAGGACGACGCCATCAGGTGCTTGCTTCACTTCAAACCAGGCAGGGCGAATAGCTTTAAGCTGGCGGTAGAAATCCCAGGCAATTTCACGGCTGGCACAAACAAACATGGCTTTGCCTTTTACGGTGGAACCTTCGGCTACGCGTTTTTCATAATGTTTGGCAAAATCTTCCGCGAGGGCTTTTAATCGGTCTTCATCACCCAGAACCGCATTCATGGTTGCGGTGGCTTTTTTGCTTTCGTCGATTTGCCACTCATTGGTGCCTGCGTTTGCGCACTCTTCGTAATACTTTTCGACTTCTTCCAGTTTGCTGGAGTCCAGGATCACTTTAGCCGCACGGCCTTCGTACACGATGCGTACAGTGATTTCATCCTGAACGGATTCGGTCATGGTGTAACTGTCGATCACCTCACCGAAGACATCGAGCGTCGCGTCAATCGGCGTGCCGGTAAAGCCAACATAGGTGGCGTTTGGCAGTGAATCGTGCAGGTATTTCGCAAAGCCATAAGTTTTGCGCACTTTTCCGCTTTCTTTATCGACGATGACTTTCTGGTCGAGGTTAACCTGACTGCGATGTGCTTCGTCCGAGATGCAAATGATATTGCTGCGTTCAGAAAGGAGTTCGGTGTCTTCGGTGAATTTATGGATCGTTGTCAGGAATACACCGCCACTATTGCGTCCCGCCAGTTGATTACGCAAATCTTCACGGCTGGTAACGGGAACGATGGTGTCATCGCCAATGTAATTTTTGGCGTTGCACATTTGCGCAGAAAGCTGATCGTCCAGATCGGTACGGTCGGTGATCAAAACAATGGTCGGGCTGGCAAACTCCACGCTTTTCATTAACAAGCGGGTTAAAAATTGCATGGTGTAGCTTTTACCGCAGCCCGTTGCGCCAAAGTAGGTACCGCCTTTACCGCTACCGAAAGGTTTACGCGCTTGCTTGATGCTGTAATAGAGTTTGCGGGCGGCATAGTACTGCGGATAACGGCAGCAAATTTTAACTTCGTGCTTGGCTTTATCCGGGAAGCAGATAAAGTTTTTAATCACATCCAGCAAACGTACCGGATGAAACAGCCCCTGAATCATTGAGTGCAATGATGGAATTCCGCCCTGTTCACGGTTTTCATTACCGATGACTTTGCGCCATGAGTAAAAATATTCATAGGGTGCAAACAGGTTGCCCATCCGGTTATTTACGCCATCGCTAATAATGCAGAGTGCGTTGTAGATAAACAGTTGCGGAATATCCCGGCGATAGCGTTTACAGAGCTGCTTCCAGGCATCGCCTATACTGGCTTCCTGCTCGCGCACCGCGCTTTTAAATTCAAAGACGACCAGTGGCAGACCATTGATATAGAGAATGCCGTCAGGAATACGAGTCTGATTATCTTTGCCTGATATTTTAAGCTGGTTAACAATCTTAATCCGGTTAAGCGGCGGATTAATATAGGAAGGCGGGAGTTCCGCCGCCTGTTGCAATGGGACATCTTCGGCGTCAAATATCTGGCGCAGTGCGGCAGGTAGATGCCGGGTGTCGAGCAATTCAATATAGAGATCTTTTTGTTGCCGATCGTCGCGTTTGAACAGAAAACCATTTGCCAGCCAGCGACAAAATGTTTTGTTGCTTTCATAAAGATCGGAGGCCGGAAGCGTGGTGAACTGTTTAATCAGTCGCTGAATCTCTTCTTCAGTAATGCCATCAGGCTGGTAGCGTGCCGCGAAATAATGACGGAGATCGTCTTCGATGATGACCTGATCGAGACTTGAACGTGGGACATTATCGCCGATCAGGTGTTGATATCCCTGATCCTGTAACAGTTCAATGATCGCTTGTTCTAATTTTGCTTCACTGAAAGAGAGACTCATATCGCGCTCCAACCCTGGCTAATTTCTGGTAAGCATTCCCGTATCAGTAGAAAACCTTACCAGAAAGCCCCTGATTTTACAGGGGCAAAATGCGTTATGCGGCTTCTGTATCGGTGGTGAGATCCGGAAGATCTTCCAGGGATAGCTCGCCGGAGATGAGTTTGGGGAGCAGGGTGTCGCGGAGTTTAGATAGATTTTCAATTTCACCACAATGAAGAAAAATCTTTTCCTCCCACTTTCCCGAAAGCTCTTCAAATTTATTAATGAGTTCTGTTGGAGGGCAGATCAGAGGAAGCTGTTTTAAATCTTTTTGGTTTATGCTTCCAAAGACTGTACCCTCACCATTAAATACGGAAAAATAATCAGACAGGTTGCTTACAGAATAATAGGTGAAAGCAATGTTTCCTGATTTATGTCTTAACGCCGCAAGGCCTCGACCAATTATACATTCTGTTGAAGCTAAATTTGTAACGCCGACAGGCGCTCTGACGCTAAGCAAAGTATCGAGTTTATTTGCTACTCTTTTTGGGTCAGTACAGTAAATTCGTTCGGATGGAAATCTGAATCCAAAATCAGTCTTTCCTTGAAAGAAAGGTAAACCAACTCTGTCTTCATTATAGGTTGAACCTGATGGTGACTGCCCCATCGTGATGTTAAATTCTTTTCCTAAATTAGATATTGTCCAGGTTTTTGGCACCCAACCCAACTCCGTTTCTTCAAATTCACTTGGGAAAAGCGAGCGGATTTCCGCCGGAAGCGGTTTAAAATCTGTACTATTACGTACTTTTTGACGCAACTCGGCACGAGATTGCAGAGCTTCCGGGATTGGATTTCCTGCATCCAGAGCGTTATCAATCACCGGATCAAAATCCACAAACCAGGATTTGAACAGGGTTTGGGACATTTGTTCTAAGGTTATATTATTTTTCTGACAAATTTCAATTTTATTTGTGATTGATAAAAGTACTTTTTTTATCTGTGACTGATAAATTTTGTTCGGACAGAAAAAAGGATAATGACTAATAGCATCAAATGTGATTTGAGGAAAAGTACCTGAACGAGATTCTGCGATATGTTGGAAGTCAGCTAATGTTTGTGGATTTGTTAACTGAAGGTAAAAAAACTCCAAATCCATTATTTCTTGATTGATTTCTAAAACCATAAACTTTGTTGAAACAACAAAATTATTACAGTCGTCAAAATCAACTAACGCAAATCTATTATTATTGGGGCGAATTTCAGAAAATAAAATATCTCCTTTCTTAATGGCTTTTTTAGCCTGCCCCGGTAATCCTTTAGAACTAATCAAATTCTTATGTAGAAACTTGCCAGATAAAACATCACTGGTATTTATGAATACTACCTTTTCCTTATTATTAAAAATAAAACGCCGTGAAGCATTACATGCAAATTCTGATAGTTTTAATTTAGGCAACTTACTCCCCATAACCCAGCGCCTCCAGATTCTGGCGAATCGCACGATCCAGTTCTTCCGCCTGCTTCATCTGCTCAAACAACGTCTTCGACAATTCGCGCATTTTTGTCTCAAATGCCACGCCATCCTCTTCCTGCTCGGCTGCCCCCACATAGCGGCCCGGAGTCAGCACGTAGTCGTTATCTTTAATATCTTGCAGGGTCGCAACTTTGCAGAAGCCTGCCTGGTCTTCATATTTTTCCAGCTTGCTGTCACCACGCGCAATCCGTGCAGCCAGTTCTTCTGGCGTGCTGCGCCAGGCATGGTAAGTATCGGCGATTGTGGCAATATCTTCTGTCGTTAGCTCTTTAGTTGTGCGGCTAATCATGGTGCCGAGGTTACGCGCATCAATAAACAGCGTCTCGCCCTGACGATTACGATAACCTTTGGTCGGGTCGGCAGCCTTCGATTTGGTCATAAACCATAAACACACCGGGATCTGCGTGGTGTAAAACAACTGACCTGGCAGAGCGATCATGCAGTCAATCAGATCATTTTCGATCATCTGCGCACGGATCTCGCCCTCACCGCTGGTGTTAGAACTCATCGAACCGTTTGCCAGCACAAAACCTGCTGTGCCGTTAGCCGACAGTTTGGAGAGCATATGCAAAATCCAGCCGTAGTTGGCGTTACCGGTTGGC
>OASX01000660.1_pt1 | contig 25288 bp, 22 predicted proteins | sample 1516531 | NCBI WGS metagenome assembly OASX01 (sample SAMEA2579911, study PRJEB22360) | human gut metagenome | biome: human gut; feature: human-associated habitat; material: faeces | place: Denmark | collected 2008/2010
GACCACTTTGATGACCATGAATGAGTTGGTTTCATAGATTTGTGAGCTGGTTCATATATCTGCGCTTGGTGTCGGGCTGGATGTGGACGTATAAGTCCAGCGTTGTCTTTACGGAAGTGTGGCCCAGGATTTCGGAGAGGGACTTTGTGTCAAAACCCTGTTCGATCCAGCGGCATGAGAACTGGTGGCGCAGCGCGTGAATCTTGATGTGGGGAATCTCACATTTTTTCAGCAGGGCTGCGTATCGTCGTTGTATGGTTCTTGGCTCCATGCATTTTTCCGTGCCTGTCAGGATAAAAAATTTGCCGTCTTTTTTCAGAGGAGCTGCCAGTTCCAGAAGCCTGTCGGGAAGAGGGATTACGCGGATGGAGGTTGCTGTTTTTGGTGTGCCGATGTTTAAATGGGTGCGGGAGCATTCTTTTTTTCCGTCGGTCATGAGCATGTTCAGGTTTTTGACGCGTGTCACTGTGCGGCGGATATGGAGCCTGCACCGGGTGAAGTCAATGTCTTCCCATTTGAGTCCGCTCAGTTCTCCGACACGGATGCCGGTATACATACACAGCAGGATGCCGAAGGAAAAGGAGTCCATATCACTCTGCAGGAAGGTATCCAACTTTTTGTAATCCTCACTGCTCATGATCTGTATATCGCTGCTGCTTGAGGGAATACGGGGGAACTTAAGAGGTTCAGCCGGGAAAAAGCTGAACTCCTGGGCATATCGGAGGATATTTTTGAGCACACTTATGATAACATGGATACTACCGTATGCCATGCCCTGCTCCAGTTCCCTCTGTACAAAGCCTGATATGGTGTGGTTTGTGATCTTTCTGACCTGCATATTGCCCAGAATGGGGAGAATATGGTTGTCCAGGATTTCTTCGTAGTTTGAATATGTGCTCTCCTTTACGGTATAGCGGATATGTGCTTTCCATTGTATACTCACTGTACGGATCCGGTCATCCTGGGGTGGGGCGGAGGACCGGCTGGTGTACATAGGCAAATTAGGAGTCTCAGATATGATCTTGGCTTTCTTGTCTTTTACTTCAGTGTAGGATTTGCCGTACAGATATCCGTAATGGATCTTGCCGTCTATGTCACGCCCTTTTATATATCGGGCTTCCCAGCGGCCGTCTTTTCGTTTTCTGATATTTTCGCCTCTTCTTGGCATATTGACCTCCTTAAAATTAAGAATTTCTCAAATGAATTCAGACCATTTTTTTGACCACTAATGATTATCTATTAATAATGAAAAAATACCGTGGTTTTCATTTTATATCCGGTAAAGTTTTCCAGAAGTCCAGAATATACTAAAAATAGCCAAAAAATTGCCATTATTTTTTGGCATATTGACTTTAAAGACTTTTAGCGTTAAACTTAGTTTTGACTAAAGACCGGAATATTATTTTTGTTAATACTTTTTCCTGTCTTTAGATGTCGCATTTCTAAAAAAATATGTCCCATTTATTGGAATAAACGAATGAAAACAGGATACAGCATTAAGACAATAAAATACAAACTTCGCTGTTCTCATCCGGAGTGGCTGACAGAGACTGAGAAATACTACAGACAGGTCCTGGATTTTTATTTCCGACTGCTACTGGAGCATGAGGAAATCTGGGAACTGAACGTTCTTCAGATGCAGGGCGCATTAGAGCGCCTGACGATTGCGGGAAGAGACGGAAGAATACCCGAGCGGCCGCTGCCTTTTGGCAGGGTTCCTGTCTATTTCAGGCGCTCGGCGATTAACAAAGCCTCTGCCAGTTTGAAGAGTTATACGGAAAAGTATAAAAATTCCGGCGATGATCTGGTCTACACCATACCGGACACCATTGATGCGTCTGTTACCTACTTTAAGGGGATGTATAAGGATTTTAAGGAAAACAGGATTTCCCTGAAGGTATGGGACGGAAACAGGTGGAATTGGATGGACTGCAGGTTAAAAGGGCAGTCGATTCCGGAAGAAGCTCTGATGCTCTCTCCGACGGTTGTTTTTAAGGAGAAGGAGTACTGGCTTCACGTGCCCGTCAAACAGCAGACAGAGGATGCCAGGAACGCGAAAGAGCGGATGAAGGACCGGGAGAATGTATGCAGTGTTCAGTTTACGAACACAGACATTTTTGCCATGTGCTGTGTGTTGGATGCAGATGGGAAACAGAAAGCAGTGTATTCCTGCAGAGGCGGGGATGCTTACAGGAGCAAATGCAAAGTCCTTCTGGAGAAGATTGAGAAGTCCAGAGTTTATACGGACAAAGATAATGTGATGCAGCCCAACCACAAATATTATTTGCGGTTAAAAAATCTTTCTGATCACTATGCGCACCAGGTGAGCAGGGAAATCGTGGATTTCTGTGTGAGGGAAGAGGCAAGGGTCATTGTGATTCCGTCTTATGACAAGGAATTTTCAAAGATGGTGCAGTATCGTTCCGGGATATATTCACCGCTGTATTTGGGAAGCCGGATTAGAGAGTTTCTGAAATACAAGGCATGGAATGCCGGGATTGTGGTTCTGGAGCTCAGCGCGGAAGGGACGAGCAGCAGATGTTTTGTCTGCGGAGGGAAGATCAGGAAGAACGGAGCCATGTTTGAATGCGAAAATGGACATCAGGGAAGCCGTTTCCTGAACAGCGCCAGAAATCTTGGGGTGAAATGCCAGAAAGATTTCGAGCGAAAGCGAAAATAATTTTGAAATAAGTGTGAATATTCACTCTTATATAGATGCCGGGAAACCGGCAAGAGGCTGTGCGCCAGTGACGCATGGTTTCCGGTTGAATATCGCCGGTCGGCTCCCTTTGGTGTCGGCAAAGAATTGCTCTTTGCGGGCAGAGAATATTCAAAGTAATAATAAAAAGAATAACAGAAATAAAAGAAATAGAAAATACGAGGGGAGATATTATGTGGCAGATAATCATTGTGCTGCTGCTTCTGCTGGTACTGTTTCTGTTTGTGATGGTGTTTGCTCTGGCGAAGATCAATTCCGGAGACAGAAAGAGAGAGGATAAAGAGCAGGAAGCGTTTATTCGAGGCGGTAAGGATGCGGGAGAGGACGAGAGCAGAGGAAACCGCTCTGGTATGACCGGTGACGAGGAGAGAAAATGGAAGGCGGCAGAGGCCAATGATGAGAGGGATAAGATTCAGGAAGAACTGATTCGGAAGGCCGGCAGGAAGAAGAAATTCATGGAACATTGGCAGGCGATTGCGCTTTGGCTGATGCTGTATGATGTTGTGGCTGTGAACGCGGCGTTTATGCTGGCTCTGTGGGTTCGGTTTGACTGCAGATATTCTATGATTCCGGATGTTTATCTGGGGGCGTTTTTGAAGTTTGCACCTTGGTATACAGTGGTTTGTATTGGGGTGTATTGGGCGCTTAGGCTGTATAAGAGCGTTTGGCGGTTTGCGAGTTTTAGTGAGCTGTTCCGGATTGGGGCAGCGAATGTGATTACCGGGCTGGTGCAGATTGTTGGGATTACTTTGTTTGTGAAGAGAATGCCAATATCTTATTATCTTTTTGGGATAATGCTGCAGTTTGTGTTTACGGTTGCGGTTAGGTTTTCTTATCGCTTTATTCTGCTGGAACGCAGTAGGAATAAACAGAGTGAAGAGGATGCCGTGCTGCATCGGGTGATGCTGATTGGTGCGGGAGCCGCAGGACAGATTATAATCAGGGATTTGAACCGGGCCAGTGAAGTGAAGGCAAAGGTTTGCTGTATTATTGACGATAACCCGAATAAGATGGGGCGTTACATAGAAGGTATTCCGATTGTTGGAGGCAGGGATGATATTCTGCTGAGTGCGGAAAAATATAAGATTGACCAGATTTTACTGGCGATTCCCAGTGCTTCGGCTGAGGAGAAGAGAGATATTCTCAATATCTGTAAGGAGACTGGGTGTGAAATGAAGATACTTCCGGGGATTTACCAGTTGGTGAATGGGGAAGTGTCAATCAGTAAGATGAAGAGTGTGGCTGTGGAGGATTTGCTGGGGAGAGATCCGATTAAGGTAAACATGGAGGAAATCTTCAATGCGTTAAGGAATAAGACGATTCTGGTTACCGGTGGCGGTGGTTCTATTGGCAGCGAGTTGTGTCGGCAGATCGCAGCGCATGGTCCGAAACGGCTGATTATATTTGATATTTATGAGAATAATGCTTATGACATTGAACAGGAGTTGAGGAGGAAATATCCGAAACTTGATTTGGTTGTTTTGATTGGATCGGTGAGGGATAGCAGACGAATTAACAGTGTGTTCGCGGAGTATAGGCCGGATGTGGTTTATCATGCGGCGGCGCATAAGCATGTGCCTTTGATGGAGACAAGTCCTTGTGAGGCGATAAAGAATAATGTTCTGGGGACGTATAAGACTGCCAGTGCAGCTCTGCAGAGTGGATGCGAGAAGTTTGTGCTGATCAGTACAGATAAGGCGGTTAATCCTACGAATATTATGGGGGCGAGCAAGAGGCTGTGTGAAATGGTGATTCAGACTATGGACAGGCTGAGTAAACAGGGAAAACCGATTGTTTTGCCGGATTTGAATGGGCATGATGAAGGTGCAGATTATGATATGGTTGCTGCTACCAGAGAACAATTCGGGGAACATGAAGATGGTCAGAGGAAACCTACAGATTTTGTGGCGGTTCGATTTGGAAATGTTTTAGGAAGCAATGGGTCTGTGATTCCCCTTTTTAAGAAACAGATTGAGGCTGGCGGGCCGGTTACGGTTACGCATCCGGATATTATTCGGTACTTTATGACGATACCTGAAGCGGTGAGCCTTGTGTTGCAGGCGGGAACGTATGCGAAGGGGGGAGAGATATTTGTGCTGGATATGGGTGCACCGGTGAAGATTGATACGTTGGCAAGGAACTTGATAAAGCTGTCTGGGTATAAGCCGGATGTGGATATTTCGGTTGTGTATACTGGGTTGAGGCCTGGGGAGAAGCTTTATGAAGAGAAACTTATGGCGGAGGAAGGGATGAAGACTACGCCGAATAAGTTGATACATATTGGGAGTCCGATTCCGTTTGATTTGGAGAAGTTTTTAGGAGATTTAGAGGAGTTGGCTACTGCTAGTTATTCTAATCGGGAGAATATTTGTGATTTGGTGCAAAACGTGGTACCAACTTACAAACAGGATAGGGCTATTTCGCGATAAGTTTTGATTAAATTAGAGTAGTTTTATTTGATTCTGACGGCAACGCGTTTGCAAGATTTAATTAAAAAGTCCATCAATAAATATATAATGGGGATAACCAGAGAAAAACCAGTATTTACAAGTGTTTGTGGCTTAGTTGAGTCCCATCTTTATAATCTTTTGTTCAATATGGGGAGGATTATCAATTTCAATCAATATACATTAACCTTTTGGTACCCGTTTTATTGACAAAATTTGCAGAGCAAAATGCTGGGGATGAAGTGATAGTTTCTTCATAATAAATATACTACATCTGCAAGCGTGATAGATTACCAAAGCACATAGATTGTGAGAAAGATAAAATCACAATGGATTATGACAAGCTAGAGGCAGTTATTACAGAAAAATCAATGTAAGTGTCTAAGTGCCTAATCTAGCTAGGTTTAATGGTTTAAATAAAGGAAACACGCACTGCAGTTCGTGAGTTTATACTATGCAAAAGCACCAAACCACGTAAAATTATGTAAATTGATATGGTTTGGTGTCGGCATAGATTTCAAGGTTGTGATGAGTATTTTGAATTTCAGAGTACCAATCAGAGCTTTGAAAGAAGCTTTAATACAATAGAATATCAGATAACATTATTAGCATTGAGTACTGGAGAAGAAACAAGAATGGGGAATCAAGGATAGTCCATGTATCCGTAATCTTGAACTTCATACTCGTATGGTTCGTCAAATATGTGAAATCCTCATTCAATGGACAGTCTGTGCCTGGAAAAGGTTTCAAGGATACCTACCAGGATGCAATTGGATTCTGGATCATAATCCAACCGAAGCGGACGTAGTTCTCGCTTGAAGGAGTAGAAATCCAGTTACTTCATATGAAGTGGGATATCTCGTGTGATTTTGCCAGTGGTTTCGGGATTGTAGATTTTGCCCACGAGATAGCTTGACTTATTTTGAAGGTGCAGGATCGGAGAGTTGTAAAACATTCTGTTGCTTATGTTATATCCCGTTCTTCTGGCAACAGACTTCTTCCAATGTTTGATATGAACATTATTAAAATTAATGGAATAGGGATTTGGCGAAACCACACAATTCAAAAATGTTGTATAGAAAATAGGATGTGATGGCTTTGGTGTAAATGTAATGCGGAAGTGGGAGAGTGTTTCTTTCCTGGACAGATAATGTGACCAGGTGAAATTCCACGGTACATATTGTGCACTGTTTTTACAGAATATTTGTCAAAATCTGTAAGCTGGATACACGCCGTTGTGATTTCATTACGGGATAACCCATATGGAGAAATCGTAACAGTCACAAGTAAAGGATTGCTGTTAAAGGAGTGACGATGCACCTTGTGGACTTCATAGGTTCCGGACTTGTGTTTTAGAATGTGGCCAGGCTCAAAAATAAATCTGAGTGAACTGGTCAGTGATTCTGCAAGGTCAATGGGGCAGAGGATAGAAACATCTACATCTAACTGTGAAATGTCCTTTAGAAAAAAAGGAAGAGCAACCGTTGGCTTGGTGTTTGTTGTGTCGATAAGCGCAACAATATTGTCTGGTTGATGATTACATTTTTCATTTGATTACCTCCTTAAGGTTTGATTTTGAAGAGGCTTTCACGGAACAAGAGAAAAGATCTTCAGATTAATAGGTTTTAGAAGGATAGTTTTTTAACCAGTATAACAAATAATCTCCTGCACATGAAGTAGACTTTCACAATGCAAGAGATTAGAGGATGATTAACAACCACATTGATATGAAATTGTTTTAAAAAAGTTAATTTTTAGGCTGTTAAACACAGCTTGGGAATAATATATATGAATGACTGATAGGAAGGAGTTAATACGACTGAAATAAAGCACACTAAATGTTCTATAAAAAAGAAGAACTGGATGCAAGATGTAGTAGGTTGCGTCAAAAATCAGTAATTAAGTGAGGAGCTAAGGAAATATAGAAGAGATAGAAATTTAGAAGGAGAACAATACCATGTTTAAAGAAACTGAGATAAAACCGTTTCCCAGCAAAGTCTGGCTGGCATCTCCCACAATGCACGGGGAGGAACTGAAGTACGTCACCGAGGCGTACGAAACCAACTGGATGAGTACGGTCGGTGAAAATATAAATGAGGTTGAAAAAATTGCGGCTAAAAAAGCTGAAGTGAAATACGCAGTTGGACTGTCAGCCTGTACGGCGGCTCTTCATTTGTGTGTGAAGCTGGCCGGTGAGAAGTTGTATGGGAGGAATAAAATTTCTCACGGAGCACTAGAGGGAAAACGAGTGCTAGCAATATAATAGGGACATATCAAGAATGTCCCGTAAATAAAGGGTTTTAAGAGAATTTGCTTACGCATGATTTTGAAAAAAGTCGGTTAAAGTTAGATTTTCGAGCACCAGAGGTACGGTAATGGCTTTTTGGGTACTCGTAAAATTTAGCCCAAACAAATTGATGAGTACAAAATCAAAAATCTATAAGGAGGCGTAGGCAAAGCTCAGACTGAAAGGTGTGGGCGTTTTGTTATGCCTTTTTTAGTTTAAAACTCTGCAGTATTGATTGGGCGTTCTTTTGCTGAATAGAGTATAACACACAATTAGAAAATAAACAAGAATGATTATAAATACATATTACAAGCGAGAGTAAAAGGAGCAAGAGAAAATGTTTGATTTCAATCAGCAATTAAGCAAATTTGAGAACAAGTTATATTTGAGCAGCCCAACTATGCATGGACCGGAGTTGGAGTATATCAAAGAAGCTTACGAGACCAATTGGATGTCAACAGTTGGAGAAAATATAAATGAAGTTGAAGCAATGGTCTGTAATTTGGTTGGATGCAAATATTCTGTTGCTCTTTCCGCTGGAACAGCTGCTTTACATATGGCAGTAAAACTTGCAGGGGTTACTTCTGGAATGCGGATTTTTGCGAGCGACATGACGTTCGATGCCACGGTAAACCCAATTGTATACGAAGGTGGAGTTCCGATATTTATTGATACAGAGTATGACACCTGGAATATGGATCCGGTTGCACTGGAAAAAGCGTTCGAACTATATCCGGATGTCAAGATTGTGGTTGTGGCTCATCTATACGGAACACCAGGTAAGATTGATGAAATCAAAAAGATTTGTGATGCACATGGAGCTAAGATCATTGAAGATGCAGCTGAATCTTTTGGTGCAACATACAAGGGAAAACAGACAGGCATATTCGGAGACTTCAATGCAATTTCGTTTAACGGCAACAAAATAGTGACTGGGAGTTCTGGAGGAATGTTCTTGACCGACAGTCTTGAAGATGCCAACAAGGTTCGTAAGTGGTCAACCCAGGCAAGAGAAAATGCTCCATGGTACCAGCACGAGGAACTGGGATACAACTATCGCATGAGCAATGTAATTGCAGGCGTTGTAAGAGGCCAGTTACCGTACCTTAATGAGCATATTGCACAGAAAAAAGCAATTTATGAAAGATATACAGAAGGATTAAAAGACTTACCTGTAAGTATGAATCCTTTCGATGCAGAGAATTCAGAGCCAAATTATTGGTTATCTTGTATGATCATTAATCCGGAAGCTATGTGCAAACAGGTAAGAGGAGAGCAAGAAGTGCTTTATGTTGGAGAGCATGGTAAGAGCTGTCCGACGGAGATTCTGGATGCTATTGCCAGTATAAACGCAGAGGGCAGACCAATCTGGAAACCGATGCATATGCAGCCTATTTATCGAATGAATGGTTTCGTGACACGAGAAGGTAATGGCAGAGCAAATACAAATGCCTATATTTCTGGTGGGGCAGTGGGAACTAATGGATTGCCATTGGATGTCGGAATGGATATCTTCCATAGAGGTCTGTGCTTGCCAAGTGATAATAAAATGACTGTGGATCAGCAGGATAGGATTATTGAAGTTATTAGAGAATGTTTCAAGTAAAGAACTATAGAACGGGAGAAGGATATGAACGTAAAAACAGTAACTGTGATTGGTGCAAATGGAACAATGGGGCGTAATGTTGCAGCGATATATGCAGCTTTTGGTGGCTGTACAGTTTATCTTGTTTGCCGAGATATTGAAAAAGCAAAAGCAACTGTAGAAAAATCAGTTTCATCAGTAAGAGCGGATAGCATTGCATCACGTCTGATTCCGGCAGATTACTCTATGTTGGATGAATGCGTGTCAAAATCAGATATTATTGTCGAACATATCAAAGAAGAGTTGGGAGCAAAAGTACAATTGATGCAAGAGGTTGCAAAGGTAATATCTTCTCATGCGATTGCTTGTTCCGGCTCATCAGGTCTTTCTATTACAACTTTAGCAGAATGCTTCCCTGAAAATCTGAGAGGTCATTTCTTTGGAGTGCATATGTTTAATCCTCCTTACGCTATGACATTATGTGAATTGGTTCCGACCAAATACAGTGAAGATGCTCTACTCAGTGAACTGAAAGAGTATCTTTCAGAAAAACTGCTTCGTACTGTTGTAGTAGTTAAAGACAGTCCTGCTTTTCTGGGAAATAGAATAGGTTTTCAATTTATCAATGAGGCCCTTCAGTATGCTGAAAAATATAAGGATAATGGTGGCATTGATTACGTAGATGCTATTTTAGGTGCATATACAGGAAGATCAATGGCACCTATAACGACAGCAGATTTTGTGGGTTTGGATGTTCACAAGGCTATTGTTGATAACGTATATGCGAATACTAATGATTTCTCACACGAATCTTTTATCTGTCCGGGTTATATCAATAAACTAATTGAAGAAGGAAAACTTGGAAGAAAATCCGGTGGTGGACTGTATTATCAGAAGAAATTTGATAATGGTTCAAAGCAAATGTATGTATATGATATTGCATCAGATTCATATAGAGAAATTAACAGATATGTATTTCCGTTTGCGGAAACCATGATACGCAAACTGAAAAAGGGAAGTTACAGATCAGCATTCCAGGCATTGATTGATAATCATTCTCAGGAAGCTGAAATGTGTCTGTATTTCTTATTGAAGTATGTTATGTATTCAATTGCTGCTTCAGAAGAAGTTGGATTTAGCGTTCATGACGCTGATGATGTGATGGCAGCTGGATTTAACTGGTGTCCACCTATGGCAGTTGTTGATGCAATTTCGGAAGTTACTGATTTTAGACAACTTGTAAAAGAAAGACTTGAACTGGACGGAGTCGATGTTGAACATCTTCTGTCACTTATTGAACCTTCCAAATATGATTTTAGAATCTATTTCAAAGCAAAAAAATAAGAGGAGTGTAGAAGATGAATAACGCATATATTCTCGGTGGAGCCCAGACCGATTTCGAACGTAACTGGACAAAAGAAGGAAAGAATGTTGTTGGCATTCTTAAAGAAGCACTCACTGATGGATTGAATGATGCAGGTATTTCTTATGAGGATATTATCTCCCTAAATAAGGATAACAGAGTAGCTTGCTATGTTGGAAACTTTATTGCGGAGCAGTATATCAGTCAAGGACATCTTGGAGCATTTATTACAGAAGTAAGCCCTGCTTTTTATGGAGTGCCATGCGCTCGTTATGAAGCAGCTTGTGCTTCTAGTTCTGTTGCTCTTGATGCAGCTATTACTAAGATTCAAAACGGTGATTATGACGTAGCAGTGGTTATCGGCTGGGAGCTGATGAAGACTGTGGATAGTAAAGTGGGAGGAGACATTCTTGGACGCGCTGCCTACTACGAAAAAGAGGGAAAAGGAATTGACTTCCCATTCCCGAAACTGTTTGGAAAATTAGCAGATGAAACAATAAAGAAATATAACCTAAATGAGAAAAGATATATGAGCGCACTTGCTCAGATTTCTAATATTAATTATGCCAATGCAAAACGCAATTCAATGGCTCAGACACGTAAGTGGTTTATGAGTTATGAGCAGGCTAATATGCGTGGAACAGCAACAAACATGCTTGTGGGGGGAAGGCTTGCTACTTCGGATTGCTCACAGGTTACAGATGGTGCAGCCGTAGTTATTCTCTGTTCAAAAAAGTTTATTGAAGAGAGAAAGATTGAAAACGCTCCGGTTGTAAAGGGATATGGGCACAGAGTTGCTCCGATGCGCTTTGATAAGAAGATGGAGGAGAGCAAGGATAATAAATACATTCTTCCGTGGACTAGACAGGCAGTTTTGGATGCCTATAGAAGAAGCGGTTTGTCAATTGATGATATTGATGTCTTTGAAACACATGACTGCTTTACATCATCTGAATATGCAGCTATTTCAGCATTTGGAATTACTGGGCCAGGTGAGGAATGGAATGCAGTAGAAGATGGAACAATTGCATTTGATGGTACGAAACCAATAAATCCTTCGGGTGGTTTGATTGGATGTGGTCACCCGGTGGGTGCATCCGGTGCAAGAATGTTTTTAGATATTTATAAACAAGTAGCCGGGAAAGCTGGTAAGTATCAGGTTAAGAATGGCGAAGTAAATAACGCATTGATGTTAAATATCGGTGGATCAGCTACAACAAATTATGTATTTATTGTGGGGAAGGAATAAGTTGTGAAGAATTATTTTGAAGTAAGAGTAGACAAATATATCAAAGATGACAAAAGAATCGTATATAGACCAGCTTCATTAAATAATCCGAAAGACGAAGCAGTAATGTTTATAACAGAAGGATTTATTCAATATGCGAATGCTCTTTTGAATTGCAAAGATTGTCTGATATTCTGGCCTAAGGAAATTGATGTTCCAGTTGAAATATACGAAAGACATGCAGTGTGCTTAGTGGGGAATCCACATAATGCATTTGCTAGATTCTTTAGAGACAATCAGATTACGTACTTGCCAATTAACGAAAATGTATCAGTAATTAATGGCGCATATGTTGGAAATGGTGCTTCTATTGGAACTGATTGTCGTATTCTGCCTGGCGCATATATTAGTTCAGAGGTAGTTATGGGGAACAACGTTTACATCGGCACAGGTGTCAAACTTATGGGAAAAGTACATATAGGTAATAATGTTGTCATTAGAGAAAACACAGTAATTGGCGCAGATGGATTAACTACAGATCGAGATGAAAATGGAAAGGCTCTAACGATACCGCAATTTGGTGGAGTAGTCTTGGAGGATGATGTACAGATTGGTGCATTAACAGTTATTGGAAGAGGTGCCATAGATGATACAAGAATATGTAAAGGCAGTAAAATAGATAATTGTACTTTTATTTCACATAATGTGTATATAGGTGAAAATACATTCGTTGTGGGTGAGACTATTATGTTTGGAAGTTCTTCGTTAGGTGATAGTAGTTTAATATCAGGCAATAGTACGATTATGAATGCTGTAAATATTGGAAATAATTGTATTGTTGGAGCTGGAGCTGTTGTTACAAAATCAGTTGTTGATAATACAGTGGTTTTAGGAAATCCAGCAAAACCAAGGGGAGAAAAAGCATGAATGAATTGGAAATAATACCAGTTCCGGTACATAGTTTTTATTCAATTGTGGTAAAACGGTTCTTTGATATAGCATTGAGTGGAATGGCTTTGATAGTATTGTCACCACTATTGATAATTACAGCAATTCTTGAATTGATTTATCAGGGCTGGCCAATATTATATGCAACGAAAAGACCAGGAAAAAACGGAAAAATTATTAGTATTTATAAATTTAGATCAATGACAAACGAGCGAGGAAAAGATGGTCTGTTACTTGATGATAACTTGAGAATAACCAAATTCGGAAGAATAATACGGAAATTATCAATTGATGAATTGCCAGAACTATGGTCAATATTTAAAGGGGATATGTCAATTATAGGCCCTAGGCCACTATTGATTGAATATTTAGAGTTATATCCAAAAAGGTATGCAACACGACAAAGTGTAAGGCCGGGGTTGGCTTGCCTTAGAATTAATAACAACACATCATCAAAAACATGGACTTGGCGTGAACAATTTGAAAATGATATTTTTTATATTGAACACATCAGTTTTAAAACAGATATTTTGATGATTTTTGCAGTAATTAAAGAAGTATTACATGGAAGTGAATACAGAGCTGATGCAATGAGAGTTCCATTTGATGGTACAAATTTGGATGAAACACGAAGCGTAGCAGAGGTTGATACGATAAAAAGATATGACAGTATATCAAAGTAAGGATGAAATTATGAAAGTATTAGTAATAGCACCTCATAATGATGATGAGGTTTTAGGCGTTGGTGGAACAATAGCAAAATATATCGCCACAGGAAATGACGTGACCATTTGTGAGGTTACTTCAGGAGATAAAGAATTATGGAAAACAATAGTTTCAGAAGCGGAGGCAGCACACAAAGAACTCGGTTGTGTTAATTTTGTTTGTTTGCACTTACCGGTTGTTGGATTAAAGGATACTGAAACCAAAGTACTTAATGGCTCTTTTGAAAAACTAGTTCAAGACGAAAAGCCAGAAATAGTCTTTCTCCCACATATTGGAGATATGCATACTGATCATCAAGAAACAACAAAAGCTGCTATGGTGGCATTACGACCGTATAGCAATCCACAATTGAAAGCGATTTATGCATATGAAACATTATCTGAGACCGAATGGAATCTGCCGACTGCTGACAATGTTTTTATTCCAGATACTTGGGTTGACGTTTCGGAATATATGAGTAAGAAGATTAAGGCAATGAAATGTTATAAATCTCAATTATATGCATTTCCCCATCCTCGTTCAATAGAGGCAATAGAAGCTTTGGCAAAGTTACGTGGTTCTACGGTTGGTTTTAAATATGCGGAGTGCTTTAAGACAATACGTACATTAATGTAAGGGGTTAAAAATGAGAAATGTAATGATTTTTTCAGGAGGATCTTATCCTGGAATTGAAATATATTATGCGTTAAAAGATAGTGTGGTTTTTCATCCAATAATGGCTTCAAGTTATTCAGATCATTCGAGTTTTGTAACTGAAGACTACTTGGAGAATCTTCCATTTACATATGAAGAAGACTTTGCAGAGAAGCTAGATAAGATTTTGCGAGAGCGAGATGTAGAATTTATCATTCCAACACACGACACAATTGCTATGGTGTTAATGGAGAATGCTGACAAGTTATCTGCAACGGTAGTTTGTTCTCCAAAAGAAACGGCAGAACTCTGTCGGTACAAATCAAGGACTTACGATAAACTATCTGGATGTTCTTTCGTACCTGAAATGCTCTCTGAATTTTCAGATAATATAGATTACCCATTATTTGCAAAACCGGATGACGGTCAAGGTTCTGTTGGAGCCAAGAAAATTGAGAATAACGAAGCACTGATCGAAGCAATTCATGATGGCAATAAAGTGGTATGTGAGTATCTCCCTGGTGAAGAATACACAATTGACTGTTTTACAAATAAGGAGGGCAAGTTACTCTTTATTAATCCTAGAAAGCGTTCAAGAATTCAATATGGGATTTCTGCTCGGGCAGAATCTGTGAAAGATGAAGCACCTTTTGTTGATATTGCAGAGACAGTGAATTCTAAAATGGATTTTAGAGGTTATTGGTTTATCCAGCTAAAAGAAGACAAGAATGGAAAGTTAAAGCTCCTAGAATTATGTACTAGATTTTCAGGTACATTTAATCATAGTCAAGGTTATGGGGTAAATCTTCCTTTATTAGCTGTAAGTGATTTTGCTGGTATGGATGTGGCAGTTACCAAGAATGAATATAAAGTAATTACTGATAAATCATTTATTGACCGTTATGTGATTGATTACGAATACAACAAAGTCTATGTAGATTATGATGATACGATTACAAGTGAAAGAGGAACGAAAGTTAATCCATTTGTTATAGCTTACCTGTATCAATGTAAAAACCTTGGCAAAGACATTGTGCTGTTGACCCGACATAGCGTTTCAGAAAAAACAACACTTACTGACGATATGAAAAAATTAGGCATATCAAAAGATTTATTCACAGAGATTATTGAGTTGTCTTGGGATGATCAAAAGGCTGATTTTATGAACAATGATTGTCCAAGTGTGTTTATAGATAATAGTTTTGCAGAACGTAAGAAAGTGGTTGATAAGTTACATATTCCAGGATTTGATGTTTGCCACGTTGCATGTTTGTTTGATTGGAGAAAATAATGCTTAGAGAAATTGGGAGTGAGTTTTGGGAAAAACAGAAAAAACTTGAGACACAAACCAATACTGAAATGATAGTTCTTTCTGGCAGAACTGCTCTTGATTTAATAATAAGAGATATTAAAGCATCAATAAATTTTAAATCGATTTTACTTCCTTCCTATTGTTGCGATTCAATGATAGAACCATTTGCCAGAAATGGTCTTAGTGTGGATTTTTATCAAGTCAGAGAGAATGAAATTCAATATATACAGGATGGTGCTGATGCAGTACTGCTTCTTGATTTCTTCGGTTATATGGACCAGAATGTTTCGCGGATTGCCAAGGAAGCAAATGCTAAAGGTCAGATAGTGATTTATGATTCAACGCACTATTTGGGTGAAAGAGAAATAGAAGCAGATTATGTTTTTTGTAGTTATAGAAAGTGGTTCTTTTGCAATTATGCATTAGCAAGAAAGCTGAGTGGAAAGTGGTCAGTTACTAGTCCGGATGTACAAGCGGAACGATATATATCACTTAGAAATGAAGCGGCTGATTTAAAAGAAAAATACATCAATGGACAATTTGATGACAAACAGCAGTTTTTACGGATGTTTGCAGAAGCAGAAGAATCACTAGAAACTGATTATGTGAACCATTGTGGAGAAAAAATCTTATTTAATCGGGACAAAATAATTCAATCCAGACAGAAAAATGCAAGAAGATTAGTTGAGGGAATTAAGGGAATAGAGGAAATCAAAGTATGGAAGAGGAACATAAGTGAATTTGATACTCCACTATTTGTTCCAATACTGGTTTCAAGCAAAATAAGAAATGAACTTAGAAAGTATTTGATACAGCATGACATATATTGTCCTATTCATTGGCCACTCACAGATATGCACGGGAAGTATAAGTATAGAGAAATATTTGATAATGAGTTGAGCTTAATTTGTGATCAGCGGTATTCGGCAGAAGATATTGATAGAGAAATAGAAGTTATTAAAGACTTCTTTAAAAGGGAGATATGAGAATGGCTTTAAAGGTGTATGCAATTGAACAGAATGAAGAATGGGATGCAGTTGTACGTTCCTTCAAAGACTATGATGTGTATTGGCTAAGTGGATATGTGAAAGCGTTCAAAATTCACGGTGATGGAGAACCATTGCTGTTTTATTATGAAGATAAGATGACACGAGGAATTAATGTTGTCATGAAACGTGATATTTCAAAAGACCAGCATTTTGCAGGAAGAATAGAAGAAGATATGTACTTCGACTTTGTTACACCATATGGTTATGGAGGATGGATTGTTGAAGGAGAGATAGCCGATAGGTTGTTTGATGAATATGAGAAGTGGTGTAGAAACAATGGTGTTGTCTCTGAGTTTGTTAGATTTCATCCTGTATTGAAAAATCATGAGGCATCCAATCAGTTTTATGATGTTTTGGCACTTGGTGGAACAATAGCACTTGATTTGGAATCACCAGAAGTAATTTGGAGTAATCTGATAAGTAAAAATCGAAATATGGTCCGTAAAGCTATGAAATCTGGTGTTGAGATTTTCAATGGTAGATATCCTGATATATATGAGGAATTTCGTAACATCTATAACGGAACAATGGATAAAGATGAAGCGGATGATTACTACTATTTCAAGCCAGAATTCTATGAAAGTGTAATGAGTGATCTGGAAACAGAAGGTCAAGTGTTCTACGCAGTTCTTGAGGGAAAGGTTATTGCAGCCTCCATCATTCTTGCAGCAAATGGAAGACTTAACTACCATCTTTCAGGTAGCGTAAGAGAATACCAAAATCTTGCACCTACAAATTTACTTTTGTATAAGGCTGCTCTGTGGGGATGTGCTAATGGTTGCAAAACTTTTCACCTTGGTGGTGGAGTAGGAAGTGCACAAGATAGTCTGTACAAGTTTAAGGCTGCATTTTACAAAGGTGAACCATGCAGATTCCATATTGGAAGAAAAATGTATAACGAAGAAAAATATGAAGAATTGGTTGCAATGAGAAATCAAAAGGAAATCGAAGGCAGCGGATTCTTCCCTAAATATAGAGCATAAGGAATTGGAAATTATGAAGAGAGTTCTTGTTACCGGAGCAACCAATATAGGAAAGGCAGGTGTTGCTACAATTGTATACAAGTGGGGGCAGCAGTTTGACGATGATGTTTTGGTGTATGACTATTTAATGCAAAAGGGACTTCCAGATCAGAAATATCAAAAGACAATCGCTTCTAAAGGTGGAAAGATATATACCATGGAAGGGAAAACTGGAATGTTGGACATTATCAATTGGGTTGAGAAGATTGTGAGAGATAATGGATATGACACAATTCATATTAATTCTGATTCAGCTTATATAGCAGCAGCCTATATTTATGCTGCAAAAAAAGGAGGAATCAAAAGAATACTTGTGCACTCTCATTGCACTCAGATTGATGATAATAGAAAAGCAATTAGAACAGTAAAAACGCTCATTCATAAGTGTTGTATGCCTTATGTGAAAAAAAATACTGATATGTATTTAGCTTGTTCAAGAGTTGCAGGCGAGTGGATGTTTGGAAATATTGATTCTGGAAAAAAGAAATATAAGACTATTTACAACGGTGTGGAAACAGAAAAATATCTTTATGATTCTAGTGTAAGAGAAAAGAAACGTGAAGAGTTGGGTGTTGATAATAATCTAGTGCTTGGGAATATTGGAAGATTATCTTATCAGAAAAATCAAGATTTTTTACTGGACATGTTCAGTGAGTTTGTGAAAAAGAATCCCAACAGTAGGCTTGTGATTATTGGAGATGGAGAGTTAAAGGAACATCTGTCGAATAAAATTAAATCGTTAGAACTAAATGAGCAGGTATTGTTATTGGGTCAGAGGTCGGATGTTACGGAGTTACTTAACGCAATTGATATTTTAGTTATGCCTTCTCGGTTTGAAGGATTACCCGTGACAATGGTCGAGGCACAAATGGCATCACTTCCTTGCGTAGTTTCATCGAATATAACGAAAGAAGCAAAATTCACAGAGAATGTTACATATGTAGATGGTTGGAATATAAATGAATGGTGCAACGAGATAGAGAACATGACATCTGCTGTTAGACCATACAAAAAAGAAGAAATGTTCCATAGTACCTTCAATGCACAAATTGCAGCTATGGAATTACAGGAGATATTGGAGGGAAGTCTATGCTGATTTCAATGATTGTTCCTTGTTACCAAGGTAATAAGTACTTAGAAAAAATTGATAGAATGGCATCAGCGAATGCCAAAATGCTTCCAGAAGATGTCAGCCTGGAACTCGTTATTGTAAATGATAGTCCATGGATTGAATTGGACAAAAGTAAATTGTCCGAAGAAGAATATACGTTAAAAATCATTATTAATGAGAAAAATTCCGGTATTCATAAATCTAGAGCGAACGGGATTAAGGCAGCGGCTGGTGATTATATATTAATGCTTGATCAAGACGATATTATTACTGACGACTGCTTTGCAAGTCATTTACAGACTATCGGAAATACTGACGTCTCTGTATCAAATGGGTATAAGAGAAATGATGGAATAGACATTAAGATTTATAAGTCTAAAAAGCAGCAGTTAAAGATTACTAAACTTTTTTGGTATCTATATTTGGAAAATAGAATACTTTCTCCAGGTCAATGTTTAATAAAGCAATCTGCAATACCAATGGAATGGTGCGATACTATTATGGTTGAAAATGGAGCAGATGATATGTTGCTTTGGGTTATGATGCTTGGTAAAAAGAGAACATTTATCGTGAACCCATCTTATTCATATATTCATGTAGCTACTGGCGAAAATGTATCAAACGATGATCTAAAGATGGCAGATTCGACTTATGAAATGCTGAAGATAATAAAAGAGAAAAATTATTGTTCTTCTTTTATGCAGTGGATATTGAAACGAAAAATCGATAACGATGTTTGCTATGTAAAAACTGCGAAAGACAAGTATTTTGATTATAAAATGATTGAAGTATTAAGAAAAAAACTAGCGAGGTCAAGATAGTAATATGGAAAAGTATGATGTGTCAATAATAATACCTGTCTATAAGACACCAGAAGAACTGTTGCGCGGATGTATAGAGAGCGTAGTAAATAGTGGGTATAAAAATGTTCAAGTGATATTAGTTGATGATGGCACGCCCGACAATGGCGGAAAAATCTGTGATGAATATGCAGAACATTTTGAAAACGTTATCGTACATCATCAAGAAAATCAAGGTGTTTCAACAGCAAGAAACTATGGTATTGAAAATGCAGAAAGTGAATATATTTCATTCGTTGATGCGGACGATATAGTTAATACATCTGCGGTGATTAATACTGTTGAGTTTATGAAAACAAGAGGAAATGATATCTCTGTATTTAAATGGAGAAGAGATAATGATTTTCAAAAAAATGATGACAGACAGAATGCAATAGATATTAAAAGAGATGATATTAAACGAATGATTTATTGTATTGCGTCGCAAACTGAACCGTATGAGGGATATTGTTTTGGATCACCATGGGGCAAAGTGTTTAAAAAGAATTTTTTGATTAGTCAAAATATGCGGTTCTTACCTCAACTTCGAAAAATGCAAGATAGAGTATTTATGATGTATTGTTTGGAACAATCGCCCGAAATAGTAATGCTACCAATTGAAGGATACTGTTATGTTCGAAACGAAGAATCCATTGTAAATAGATATAATACAAAAATCGGAGAGTATTTGCTTAATGTTGCCTTGGAAATGAAGAAGTTTAATATGTATTATAATGAGTTTTCGAAGAAGCAGCTAAATACTATTGTCTGTAAATTGTTGATGGAATATTTGGGTATTAATACGCTACATATTGATAATCCGGATTCATTATTAAAAAAATCAGAATCATTACGGCACTATTGTGAACAAGAAATTTATTGTGAGGCCTTGAAAGAGCAAGACTTACATGCATTTAGTAAGAATGAAATAGTAAAAATTATGTTTCTGAAACTAAAATTGTATAAATCGATTATTAGAATTAGTAATATGCTTGCAAAAAAATAATAAAGGATTTGATACAAAACAATTATTGTTTGTAACCTCAGTATATGTCCGTGTTTTGAATATCAACATGAACAATACGACACGAAAAGACCATTGTTTACATAGGGGGATTTGTTTCTGATGTTTACGGGAATTTTTCGTCCCATTATCATATAAAAAGGATGAATATTATGCATTTGAAGATAGAAAGAATCACAATTAAAGATTTAATATATCTAATTATATTATCGTTTGTTTTTTTTCCGAGTTTCATTACTGGATATTACGATATTTACAGAATTCTATTAATGGGGCAATCTATTGTTGCGATTGGTTTGATTGTATATAATCTGTTAAATTATAAAAAAGGTGATATTTATACATGGCTTATAATCGTTTTCTATGTATTACAGAGTGTGTCAACTTGGATCAGTAATAGAGAATATTTTGTGACAGGTGTCAGAGAATCACTTTGTTCGTTAGCCTGCATATTAATAGTTGATTATTATGTGAAGAAGAGAAACAGAGCAGCGTTATTGAACTTTTCTAGATTGTTTAAAATTTACATCCTAAGATGACTATATGTTCATTTTTAAAAAGTTTAAAATTTACATTTTTATACATTTTGCCCAAGTGTTCTTTTTCCCTAATATCTTTCCGGAAAACCAGGGAAGCCTAATTACTCAAGAAATCTATTTTCTAGGAATAAGAAATCAAATTGGACAACAGTTGATTCCTATGACATCAATAGTGATGATAATATCTTATATGAAAGAGAAAAAAAGAAGTCCTTTGATTTTTGTTCTAGGCTTTTTGGCAATAATTACTTCAATAAAGACGAATAGTTCAACTGGAATAATCGCAATTATTGTATTGTATATGCTGTATTGCTTATTTGGCATCATACCTAACAGTGTAATCAACATAAAAAATACTAGCATTGGGTATATAGTTGGAAATGTTTTATTGGTATTTGGACAAGTAATCTCAAATATACCTATAGTAGCAAACATTATACAACGTTATTTTGGTAAAGATGCATCTTTTTCAAACCGAACGGTCATATGGGTTAGGTCTTATGAGAATTTTAAAAATTCTTACTTATTAGGAATAGGACGTCATCAGGGTAAATCGGTGATGACATTTCACGCACAAAATCAATATGATAAAGATACAAGCTATTCTGCACATAATGTCCTGCTACAAACAATAGTGGAGTCAGGGATAATAGGATTGATACCAATTGCTATATTGATTGTTATTACAATAAATCGATCAAGTAGATGTAGGAATCAAAATTATTTATTGATGATTGTAATTGGTATTATCGCTGTGATGGTGACATTTTTGATGGAAGCATATGATTTAACATATTTCTTAATACTGTTGGGGTTCATATTTAACATTGACAAAATGGAATCTATTTTTGATAAAAGAAAATATGTGAAAAAAGAATCAATGGTAACAGAAATATAAAGGAATTACAGAATAATGGAAGACAAAAAGATTTTGGTAATAACAGGAAGGCGGTTTGATGATGGTTTCAATGATAAAACGAAATAAATATCTTTGGAAGATATATTTGAGTTTGCATTACCTTAAAACTGATAGAAAAATTCGGCGTTTAGAAAAACTTGATGAATCAAGGTATCCGGAAATATTAGCAGAACAATATAAAGAAAGAACTGGAAGAGCCCTTGATTGGAATAATATTCGTACATATAGTGAAAAAATGCAGTGGGTAAAGTTGTATGATAAAGATCCAAGAAAATCCCTATATTCTGATAAGTTTTCTGTGAGAAATTTCATCAAACAAACAATAGGTGAAGAATATTTAATTCCTATTTATGGTGTTTGGGATAGATTCGACGATATAAATTTCGCTTTGTTACCAGAAAAGTTTGTTTTAAAAACTAATAACGGTTCAAACACAAATGTAATAGTAACAGATAAAGCCACATTAGATTTGAAGGCGACAAAGAAGAAATTTGATAGATGGATCAAGACGGATTATTCATTATTATGCGGATTTGAATTACACTATAGGGACATCGAGCCTAAGATAATTGCCGAGAAATACATAGAAACAGAAGACGGGGATTTGAAAGATTATAAGTTTTTATGTTTTTCTGGAAAAGTATGTTATTGTTGGGTCGATATAGGTCGTTATTCTAATCATAAAAGAAATGTTTATGATTTGGATTGGAATCTTCAGCCCTGGAACCAGTTCACATACGGAAATTCTGAGAATATTATTGAGAAGCCAGAAGGATTTGAGAAAATGATAGAATTAGCAACATTATTATGCCAAGGTTTTTCGCATGTACGAGTGGACCTTTATAATGTTAACGGTAAAATATATTTTGGCGAAATGACTTTTACTAATGGTAGTGGCTTTGAGCCTATTATTCCAGAAAAGTATAATGAGTTATTAGGGGATATGTGGTGTATAGATAAGTAAAATAGGGAGAGAAACATGTCGAAGACGAAGATAAATTTAATATATCAATCGTTATATCAAATACTGATAATAATACTTCCTATTGTTACTGCTCCATATGTTTCAAGGGTTTTAGGCGCGAATGGCATAGGGCAGTATTCGTATTCATATTCGGTTGTTAGTTATTTCGTGATTTTTGCGATGCTTGGAATAAATAATTATGGAAATAAATTAATTGCTACTGAAAAGAGAGAGCAAAATTCGTTAAATATTGCTTTTACAAATCTATTTTTGTTGCATGCAATTATTTCATTAGTGGTTATAGCTGCGTATTTGATTTATGTGCATCTAACTGTAAGTGATATTAAATATGCTTTGATTTGCGCTTTTTATTTGATTGGTGCGCTCTTTGATATCAATTGGTTATACTTTGGGCTCGAGGAATTTAAAATCACTGTGACAAGAAACACAGTTTTAAGGATTATCACGATAATTTTGGTTTTCATTTTTGTGAAGACAGTAGAAGATACATGGAAGTATATCTTGATTTTGGCATTAGGAAATTGTCTAGGACAAATAGTAATTTGGACCGGGGTACTAAAGCGAGTACAATTTGTCAGACCGGATTTTTGTGAAATGAAAAAACACATAAAACCATTGTTAATTCTGTTCGTACCTGTGATAGCAGTAAGTTTTTATAAAATTATGGATAAAATAATGCTGAATAATCTTGCAAATACCGCTCAGGTTGGTTTGTATGAAAATGCAGAAAAAATAATTAATATACCGATGGGATTAATAACTGCAGTTGGAATGGTTATGTTGCCTAGATCTGCTGCATTATTAAGTGAAAATAAAAATGAAGCTGTGAAGCACAGCATTGCAATTACAATGAAATATGTAATGATTTTGAGCTATGCGTTGTCATTTGGGTTAATGGCTATCTCTAATGATTTTGCTACTGTATTCTTTGGAAAAGAATTTGCTGAAAGTGGTACTATGATTTTTGGACTTGCAATAACTATTCCATTTATGTCTTTTGCAAATATTATTCGTACACAGTATCTGATACCGAAAAATTATAATAAGATATTTATATTATCTGTTGTGTTTGGTGCTATAGTGAATTTAGTGGCAAATTGGATATTGATTCCAATGCTTATGGGAATGGGTGCAGTCATAGGAACTATTATGGCAGAATTAACTGTTTTTTTAGTACAAACGCTTTACGTAAGAAAAGAATTGAAATCCATTGAGTATCTTATTCACTCTATCCCATTTCTAATATGTGGAGTTGTGATGTTCATAGTTGTAAGATGTATTGCTAATGTAATAGATGGTGGGATATTGTCAGTACTTATGCAGGTGATAGTAGGCGTAGTTATTTATTGTATTTGTACTTTTGTTCTGTTGGTTATTGGCAAGGATGAGACTCTCTTTGGGTTAATAAAAAAATGAGGTGAATATGTAAATGAATAAGGACTTGGTATCCATTATTATCCCGGTAAAGAATAATAAAAAGTATATATCTGAATGTATGCAATCTGTTTTGAATCAGGACTATCCGAACATCGAAGTGATTTTGATTAATGATGGTTCAGATGAGGAATATAGAAAAATTTACGAATCATATTCTCATAATGATAAAGTGCAGGTTGTGCATTTAGATAATTCTTTAGGTGTATCACATGCAAGAAATATTGGATTAGATAAAGCACGAGGCGAGTATGTTGCGTTTGTTGATTCTGACGATGCTATATCTCCTTACTTTTGTTCAGTTTTAAAAAATAGAATTGAGAGAGATAAAACAGATATTAGTTCTTGTGGCTACATTGCATTCAGAACAAATGTTCCTTGGGGGGGCGGAGAACGATACGCATATAGTTATTGACAGGAATTTGTTTTGGGAAAATATAGCTGGAAAACATAAAAGCGCTGAGGGGTTCATATGGAACAAACTCTTCAAAATGTCTTGTCTTAGAGGAAATAGATTTAATGAAGATATATCTGTGGGAGAGGATACACTTTTTTTATTTGAAACGTTAAGAAATACTGAGAAAATAAGCATTTGTGGTTCTAAATTGTATTATTATCGCGAGAATATGGAAAGTATTTCTCATACGCTTAATGAGCATAAAATTCAACAGGCAATAAAGTCTTGTAAGAAGATATTAGAAATTGTAAAGGCGGATGGATCTGAAGAAGATGTTGTGAGAAAATATGAGAACAACTTAGCCGACTGGTATTTTAGATATTGTGTATATTTGATGCAAATAAAAAACTTTTCAAGGGATTGGAAATTGAAGTATGAAGAAAATCGCAAACTTTTTCTTGAGAATAGCAATCCACAAATTTTAAATAAGGGAATTGGTGCGGTAGAAAAGAAAATATTGCAACAGTCAAAAAATATTTTTGTTGTATTTGAAGTATGTTTAAATTTTGTACGGAAAATTAAAAGAATGATGATGGAGTAGCCCCCGCATTAAACTAATGCAAACAGCCACTTTCTGCGGCCAGTAGGGGTTCTTCCTCAATTATCGAGACTATGAAGAAAAGTCTGTAAATAAGATTCTTCTATGATAATGAGTGGTGAA
>OASX01000661.1_pt1 | contig 25266 bp, 16 predicted proteins | sample 1516531 | NCBI WGS metagenome assembly OASX01 (sample SAMEA2579911, study PRJEB22360) | human gut metagenome | biome: human gut; feature: human-associated habitat; material: faeces | place: Denmark | collected 2008/2010
AGGAACTTTCCCCGTGGTCTTTCCGTTGGCAGCGTCACCGCCGTAGACAAGTGCGGACATGTCTGCGGTTATGTTGCTGCCGTCATGGATGTTGGAGGTTTCTCTTGAGGGTGCATCCACACCTCCGGTATCCATGTGATCCCGGCCCATCATGATAGGCCCGGTTTTGCCTTCCCGTACCAGACGGTTGAAGGCAAGCGCGATCTTTTTCCTTGTCTCGCCGTCCTGATAAAGGATTCGGGCCTGAGTACCGATGACCAGATTGTTTTCACCTGCGTGTTTGATCCACAGATAGTTGTCATAGTCCTGGAACCGGCGGTCTTTGTCAATACAGTCCATTGCGGTCTGGTCTGTAAGTGCAAGATCTTCCGGTTTTCCGCTTAATACAACCCAGCGGAAGGGTCCGTAACCATAATCGAAGAGGGTCGGCCCCATGAATTCTTCCACAAAGGATTTGTAGATGAATCCATCCAGATCATTTTCTCCGTTCCGGCACACTTCTCTGATTCCGATGTCATACATTGTAGTAGTCAGACTGTTACCGTAATCAAAGAAATAGGTGCCTCTGGAACGCAGGATTTCGATCAGTTCGTGATGCCGGAACAGTGTTTTCTTTACTTTTTCTTCAAATAAAGGTTTGTTTTCGGCAAGCATTTTTGTTCGCTCTTCAAAGGTAAGACCCTGTGGACAGTACCCGCCGTCAAATGCCACATGGCAGGATGTCTGGTCTGTGAGCAGGTCGATTTTCTGGTCTGTTTCCACTGCGTATTCCAGTAGATCTACGATATTTCCATGGAAGGCAATGGAGACCGGTTCCTTTTTTTCCTGATATTCTTTTGCAAGTGCAAAGGCTTCTTCGGGGGTACGTGCCATGGATTTTATCCACCCCAGGCGCATACGCAGTTCTATTTTAGAGACGTCTACCTCTGCGATGATGCCCACGCCCTGGCAAAGCTCAATGGCTTTACCCTGCGCCCCGCTCATGCCCCCAAGGCCTGCTGAAACCAGCAGGTTTCCGCGGAGGACTTCCTCATTGCTTTTGTGAAGGATCTGCCTGGCTGCTGCCAGGAAGGTAGAATACGTACCGTGCACAATTCCCTGGGAGCCGATATAAAACCAGCCTCCGGCGGTAAACTGACCATAATTGGTGACTCCAAGGGCAGCGCAGCGATTCCACTGTTCCAGATTATTATATTTACCTACCATGAGACCATTGGCAAGAATGACCCTGGGGCAGGAGCGGGCTGATTTGAAAAGTCCTACGGGATGACCGGAGCTGACTACAAGAGTCTGTTCTTCTGTGATTTGTTCCAGGTATTTTTTTATGAGCCTGTACTGCATCCAGTTCTGGCATACCTGTCCGGTTTCTCCGTATGTGACCAGTTCGTAGGGATAAAGTGCCACATCAAAATTCAGGTTATTGTCGATCATGACCTGAATGGCCTTTCCGGCCAGGCATTTCCCTTTGTATTCGTCCACGGGTTTTCCGTAGATAGCTCCGTGGGGACGGAAACGGTAGCCGTAGATCCGGCCGTGTTCCATAAGTTCCTGGTAAAATTCAGGAATGATCTCCCGGTGGTATTCGGGGGGAATATAGCGCAGAGCGTTTTTGAGGGCAAGCTTTACGTCTGCCTCACTCAGTGCAACCTCCCGCTTCGGTGCCCGGCGTACTGCCGGGTCGAAGGTACCGGGGGAGGGGAGAGGCCCCTCCCATGCATATAAAATAGTGTCCATATTGTATATCCTTCCCTGCCTTTACAGACTGCGTGCCAGCTCGTAGGCATCCCAGACTGCATACATAATATTGCGTACTCTCCGTGCGTCACCCAGCAGATAAATCTCATTTTCTTCCAGGCTTAACTGCTCGTAAAGTGAATTGTTGGAGGTATATCCGATGGCACAGACAAATGTGTCAGCGTCTAATTTGTGCTCTTCACCGTCTTTTGTGTAGGTCACCGTGTTTCCTTCGATGCATTTGACGCCTGCGCCTGCAATCTGCTGTACATGGTGGAAGTGCAGCAGATCCTTCAGCATGATCTTATTCATATGGGGAACCGGTGCCCCTGCAGATAAAATCTCAGGCAGGGCTTCCAGTATCGTCACCTGTTTTCCGTTTTCAGCCAGGTCAAGGGCCAGTTCGCATCCTACAAGACCGCCGCCGATGATGACGGTATGGCTGCCCGGTTTGATCTCGCCGGAGAAGATGCGCTCTGCAGGGTACATATCGTGATTTCCCGGCAGACGGAGGGTCCGCGGCGTGGAACCGGTGGCAACGATCACGGCGTCATGGGGATAGGATTTCAGGGTTTCTGCCGTAACAGCAGTATTGTAATGAATCTCCACACCCATTTCCTCCAGGGTTCTCTGATACCAGTCAATCAGCTTTAAGTCATCGTGCTTGAATGAAGGTGCACCTGCCAGATGAAGGGAGCCGCCCGGCCGGCTGCTTTTTTCCAGGATGACAGGGGAATGTCCTCTGAGTTTCAGGACTCTTGCTGCCTCCATACCTGCCACGCCGGCGCCGATGATGAGAATCTTTTTCTGTACACATGCGGGCTTCAGATCATAGTATGTCTCTCTTCCGCAGGAAGGGTTCACTGCGCAGGAAACAGGTTTGGCGGTGATAAGCCGATTCATACAGCCCTCATGGCATCCGAGACAGGGGCGGACAAACTCGAATCTGCCGCTTCGGATTTTATTTACCGTGTCAGGGTCAGCCAGAAGACTTCTGCCCAGGGCGATCAGGTCGGTTTTGCCATCCCGCAGGGCTTCGGAAGCCAGGTCCGGATTTTCCATGCGTCCGGCAATGAGGATGGGGACATCCATTTCTTTTTTCAGAATTTCGCCGAAGGGAAGGTTCATTCCCTTTTCAAAATACATAGGCGGATGGGACCAGTACCAGGAATCATAGGCTCCGGCATCCACATCCAGTGCATCGTAGCCTGCTTTGACCAGAATCTTGGCAGCTTCGATACCTTCCGGGATATCACGGCCGAGTTCTTCAAATTCTTCGCCGGGAAGGCCACCCTGGCGCACGCCTTTTATGTAGGATTTTAAACAGTAGCGAAGGATGACCGGGAATTTCTCACCGCATTTTTTCTTGATATTCTGCACTACTTCACAGGCAAACCGGAGACGGTTCTCCAGGCATCCGCCGTATTCATCCGTCCGTTTGTTAAAGAACGGAATGGCAAACTGATCCAGAAGATATCCCTCATGGACGGCATGGATTTCAATACCGTCAAAGCCTGCCTGCTGGCAGATTTTTGCCGTATCGCCGCATCGTTCTACGATGGTATGGATCTCATCCACGGTCAGTTCCCTGCACATAAGGTTCTCATCCCAGTAACTGCTGATCGGGGAGGGGGCGATGGGGGGCTGTCCGCAGAGCAGGTGAGGTTTCAGCACACGGCCGAAGCCGGCAGTGAGCTGAGTGAAAATTTTGGAGCCGTAAGCGTGGACACGCTCACACATTTCCGCTGTGTTCATGATAAATGTGGAAGGGTTGTCCGTGGGGCACGGCATGGTTCCGTCCACTGCTTTTTCAATATCGTTTTCCGCGTAAATGGTACCTGTGATGATGAGGCCCACACCGCCTTTGGCCCTTGCCACATAGTATTCAATTCCGCGTTCGTTAAATGTATTCTCAGCGGTTACCATACCGCCGGTGCCCATGGCTGCCATCACATATCTGTTTTTCAGGGTACAGCCTGCCAATTGGTAAGGCTCAAATAAAATTTTATGGTTTTCTTTCATGATTTTCACACTCCGAATATAGATTTACCGGTTTGTCACACCAGTATTTTTGCCATCAGCGCTACCATTGGAATCAGAATGATGGTGCGGATGAAGAAAATTTTAACAAGGTCTCCGAAGCCTACGGGAATATCAGATTCCAGCATGGCGTTGGCGCTCTCCGTAAAGAATATGATCTGTGATGTGGACAGCACAACAACGAAAAACGCACTGGCCGCAGCCACAGCTTTGCCTTTGATCAGGGTTGCCGGTATGGACAACGCAAAGATTCCCACAATGGAGGAAGCAGCAATCTGCTGTGCATCCGGAAGTCCTAAGAGACTTAAGATCGGTGCCATGGGAATGGCGATCCATTTGGCAATAGGTGTATAGTTAAAAATCAGAAGGCAGATAACGGAAAGGGATACAATAAAAGCATTTACCTTGATACCAAACATAAAAGAAGATTTCAGCTGTTCTAAAAATACAGTGAATTTTGTTCCCGATGCTTTTTCCAGGGCATCCTGGTACGCGGTGGGAAATGTCTGGCCACTGTAGTGTTCCGGTTTTCTCTGGGCCTCTGTCTGTACGGTTCCGTCAATATAGGTATCCGGTTTTCTGGACAGCGGAGGAATACGGATCATAATTGCCGCCAGTACAACCTCGCTGTAGAGATTTTCTATTCCTGCAATGGATGACAGGAAGGCAAAACCGCCCAGACTGGCAATACTGAAGTTGGTGGTGATGGAGCTGGCTTCTCTGGCTGTATATACTTTCTTCTGATACAGGTCATTGGTGATCATAACGCCTGCCGCGGGAGCTGCCACAAAGGAAGAAATAGCATCCACAGCCGATTTGCCGGGTACCTTATAGACACGGCGCATGATCGGCTCGAGCAGTTTTCCCAGAAATTCCAGAAAACCGAATTCTGTGATAAAGGCAACCAGGGTTCCGGCTACCATGATGGCAAAGAACGAATCAGCGGCAATGCTCAGAGAGGTCTCCCCAATTTCCGGGTCTATAATAGGAGCAGGCCCAATCTGGAAGATAGCCATGACACTGAAAATAGCTGCAGTGACATAAGTAAAGTAGGAGAAAAGATTATCTTTCTGATAAGTACTTTTCAGGATGCCGGGTACATTTTTTCCGTATTTTACATAGATGCTGGCTGCCAGTACAACAAGGCAGGAAATCATAACAAAAATATACTGGACTTTTGGACCAAGTGCAGTCTGAATGATGTCCATGATATGTACCATGGGCACTTTTTTGTTGCCATTGTAAGGAATGGTAACAAAGAAAAGAAAAACACCGATAATACTGCAGATAAAGAAACGTACTTTAATGCTTGAGCTGTATTCTTTTTTATTTTCCATATTTAACTCCTATATTCTTTAAAAGACGATGGGGCCGCAGGCGTTTTCCACTGCCTGGAGCAGGCTGTCATCAGCAAGCAGTTCTTCACAGGTATTGATTTCAGGGTAGAGCTCACGGTCTTTGTCATAGAATGGGATTCTGCTGCGGACCATGTCATAGGCTGCTTTTGTTCCTTTTCCAAGCGCACCCTTTTTACCGGCATCTGACTGGCTTCTTAAATCAATTGCCTGGCAGGCACAGAGAATTTCCATAGCCAGTACACGACGTACATTTTCGGCAATATCCCGGGCTGTTCTTGCGGAGATGGTGCCCATGGATACATGGTCTTCCTGGTTGGCGGAAGAAGGAATGCTGTCCACGCAGGCCGGATGAGCCAGTATTTTATTCTCAGATACCAGGGCAGCAGCACAATACTGCACGATCATATAACCGGAATTCAGTCCGCCGCCCTCTACCAGGAATGCGGGAAGTCCGTAGTTGAGGGCCGGATTTACAAGACGCTCAATACGGCGTTCTGCCACATCTGCAAGTTCAGCGACAGCGATACCGAGGAAATCAAAGGTGAGAGCCATGGGCTGTCCGTGGAAGTTTCCGCCGGAAATGACCTCCTGGGTCTCCGGGAAGATGATCGGGTTGTCTGTTACCGAGTTCATTTCCACTTCTATCTGGTCAATAATGTAATTCAGGGCATTTTTAGATGCACCGTGAATCTGGGGCAGACAGCGCAGGGTGTATGGGTCCTGTACGCGAAGCTCGCCCTGCTCTGTCGTCATCTGACTGCCTTCCAGCAGTTCATTTAAAATGCGGGCGGTGTCAATCTGGCCTTTGTGCGGGCGGGTGAGATGGACCTGTGGTTTCAGTGCTGTTGTGATACCGTTCAGTGCTTCAAAGGAGAGGGCTGCCGCGATATCTCCGTATTTGATCAGGCGGATGGCATCATATACTGTGAGGGCTCCCACAGCGGTCATGACCTGTGTTCCGTTGATCAGCGCAATGCCTTCTTTTTCATGAAGGTTGATGACCGGGATTCCTGCTTTTTCCATGGCCTCTCTGCCCGGATAAATGTGTCCCTCATATTCAGCAAGCCCCATGCCCATCATGGGAAGTACCATGTGGGAGAGCGGAGCCAGATCGCCGCTGGCACCCAGAGAGCCTTTCTGCGGAATGACGGGGTGCAGATGTTTGTTCAGCATGGCAACCAGGGTTTCCACTGTCTCGAGACGGGCACCGGAGAAGCCTTTTGCCAGATTGTTCAGACGGAGCAGAATGATGCCGCGGACTACTTCTGCCGGGAATGCCTCTCCGGCTCCCACTGCATGGGTCATGATCACGTTTTTCTGAAGCTGTACACAGTCCTCTTTGGAAATGACAACATCGCTGAATTTGCCGAATCCTGTGGTAACGCCATAAACGACTTCTTCGCGTTCTACAAAGTCATCAATGATTTTTCTGGATGCACGGATGCGTTCCACTGCCTCCTTGTCCAGTTCCACGAAAGCGTCAAAACGGCAGACTGCCACCAATTCGTCCAGCGTCAGTGTTTCCCCTGTTATTACTACTGTTTGCATAAAAAATCCTCCTCTTTTTTATATGTGGTTTTTCTATAAACTTCACACGCTTTTCTTTTATTATAGACAACAGATGTCAGTTTATCGTCACTTTCTGACTTGACATGTCATGCAAATTAAAGTTTTAACAGGAAAAAGTGAAAAAGGAGGAGATGTTCAGGATGACGATTCAATGAATTCTTTACGGAATGCGAAAATTCAGATATAATGTAAGGCAGATATTTCAGATATGTTCCAGTGACATAAACTATATATCAGCAAAGGGGAAAACAGGAAAAATGAAAATTACGGTTCATTTTCTGGGAAAACCGGAGATCATCAGGGACGGGGTCCGGGTGGTGATCCCGCAGAAAAAGATTCAGGCATTGCTATTATATCTTCTTTTTAATGAGAGCTGTTCCAGGGATGAGCTGGCAGCCCTGTTCTGGGAGGAGCAAAGTGAGGAGGGAGCCAGGCGAAATCTGCGGAACAGCCTGTATAAGCTGCGGACACTGTTGGGGGATGGTGTTCTTGTGACCATGGGGAAAGAGTATATCAAGCTGGACCCGGAGATAGAGATTGTCAGGGATACCGATGTATTTCTCATGGACAATGGTGAAAAATATCTGCTGCAGATGGAGAACTGCTGCTTTTTAGATAAGTTTCATCTGAAAAATTGTGTCGGGTTTGAAAAGTGGGTGAGCAGTATTCAGAATGTGTATGAGAAGCTGTTTGTGGACCGTTTTCTTCCTGCCATGAAAAAATGCATGGAGAGAGAGGATTACACTGCGGCGGAGGGATATGCAAGGAAAATACTGCTCCTGGACCCTTATCAGGAGAGGGCCTGCTGTGCGCTGATGCAGATTTATGCGGCGCGCAGGGATTATAACAAGGCGGTACTGGTCTATACCGGGTTTGCGGAGAATCTGAAGAAGGATGTGGGAGTGGAGCCGGAGCCACGTACAAAGGACCAGTATGAAAAAATCCTGCTCATGCGCAAACGGCGCAGGGAGGAAGGGGACGGCTCTCTCTACGGCGGCCATCTGCAGGCTGTGGCAGAGCTCTCCAAGGAGTATCTCAGATACAGCCGCAGGGAGGAGGCGGATATCTGCATTCTCTGCGGAAGTGTAGGCATGGGGAAATCCATGGTCTTAAAAACGTTTATTGAGAGTATGGAGAACGCAAGGGTGATCTCCGTGGAGTTCCAGGTTTCAGACCAGCAGGTCAGATATCTGGCTTTGGAGAAAGTGATGGAGCAGATCTGTGACAGATGCCGTATTGCTCTTCCCCAGGAGAATATGGAATTCTTCGGGGGAAACAGTGATATCTGTTACAGGAACCGGATGGAGATCATGATGAAGGCGGTCAGGAGAAAGGACGGCAATTATATTCTGCTGCTGAGAAACATGGAATCCGTAGATGAACAGAGTCTCAATCTGCTTATCTCCTGTTTTTTTGAGCGTTACAGAAGAGACTTCTTTATATTAATGGAATACTGCCCAAATTTTCAGGCACAGCCGCAGCTTCTGGCACGCCTGGAATCTGTGTCACGGGTGAGGGTGGTGAGACTCCGCCATCTGACGGAGGAGGAAAGCAGAGCATATCTGGTGGATGCCCTGGGAGAAAAGTTTCCGGAAAAACTCTCCTCCCACAGCATCTATGAATATACAGGCGGAAACCTGAGGTTTCTGAAGGATGTGGCGGAAAATATCCGTGTAGGGGCAGAAGAGAATTTTCAGTTTCTGCCGGAGACGGAGAGGACACTGGAGAGGCTGTTTTCCGGATTCAGGCAGGAGGAATACGAGTATCTGGAGTATTTGTCTGTGATGGAGCACGGAACCGATGTACAGCAGCTTAGCAGTATGCTGGAAGAAAACTCCGTGAAGGTGATGAAGATCCTGGATTTTCTCATGCGAAGAAGGCTCCTTTCCGAGACCGGCGCGGGAAAGCACAGGATGCTGAAAATACGGGAAAAAATGGTGCGGGACATGATATATGAACGCACCTCCCAGTTTAAGCGGCTGGAACTTCACAAGCTGGCGATCCGGTATTATGAAAAGATATACCAGAAGAACAGAGGGGTATATTTTTATCTGTCCGAACTGCGGTATCATTACAGTTTTACAGACTGCGAGTATGAGAAGCTGTATTATGATATTATGAATCTGCAGTATGTGCTGGACTATTACGATGAATTTTTCCCTACGGTGGTCAATGATGAAGATACGAGAAAGAGTTTAAGGCTGGACAGGGAACGCATTTATCAGGATATGGACGAGTATACCCAGCGCCTGGAAGCCATGGAGGATGAGGTGGATTTCAGGGATTATGAGGAGCTGCATATGGTCCTTGATTTCCTGGCAGGGCGTTCGCTCACACGTGACGGCAAGCGTAAGCAGGGGATCGTGTATATCCAGGAGATGATAAGGCGCGCCAGGGAGCTGGAACGGACGGATATGCTTCTCAAGGGATACGTGGAATTGATCTGCTTTGGCCTGAAGGAGGGCAGTGTCAAGTGGATGGAAAAGTATCTGAAGGAGGCAAAATCCACAGAGAACCTGAAGGCTTATGCCAGGGAGAGAGGGGTACTGCTGAGGCTGGAGGGATACTGCAATATCCTGAAAGAAGAGTATGACAAGGCAGAAAATCTGCTGCTCTCCTCCATCCAGTTATTTGAAAGCCCGAAGATGAAACGGGCCAATTATTTTAATGTGGCAGGCGCCTATGACTATCTGGCGCTGATCTACAGGCGGCGCGGGGAGTATGAGAAGGCCGGTAAGATCATGGAGAAAGCCATCTGTCTCTGCCAGGAAAAACGCGTGACAAAGAGCCTGGATCTGTTTTATGAGGATTACGGATATATTTTATATCTGCAGGGGAACTATGGGGAGGCAGAGCGGTATTTTCAGAAGAGCGCCAGAATCTACGATGAGTTCGGTACCTATTGGCTTCGTTCGGTGGGGGAATGCTGCATGTCCGTCATCGCCCTGTCCAGAAAAGAGGAGGACAAGGCGCTGGAACATTTCCGTATGGCTGAAATCTTTTCACAGAAAGATATGACAGCGGAGGAACTGAAAATGCTGGAGGATACCAGGGCAAGGCTGAAGGCGGCAAGAGTATTGAGGTGAGACAGTAACATGATACCGCATATCAAAAAAAGAATGAAAAACATGAAGATCTTCAACAAAATGTTTCTTTCCTGTCTGTTGGTCACACTGCTGATCTCTCTGATCTCTGGAGGGATTACATATTATATCGCATCAGATATTATCCTGAATAAGACTGTGATGCAGACAGAGGAGACCATTAAGCAGATTTCAGAGAATTACGATTCCTTCATGAAATTGGTTTACAATAAGCTGGACTATCTGGCATTTAACCCAACGGTACAGGAAGAGCTGATATACGGAAAACCGGGGGAGGACGAGGAAGGGTATTACAGCGGAACCAGAAAATTAAAACGTCTGATGGTCCAGATGTTCAACAGTATCCATATGGAAGATATGGAGATATACGGAGAAAACGGAAAAGAATATTTCTGTTCGATTCTTTATCAGGCACCGGATCTGCCGAACACAGAGGAATTAAAGCAGACGGCCCGGGAACGCATGGGTGCTATTGTATGTGTTAATGATATCGGTACCAGCGGGAATCTGCAGGTGGTGAAGGAGATCAAAGATATTCTCTCCATGCAGTCTCTGGGAATCCTGCGCACATCCATCCGTCTTTCCGCTCTGGAGCGTATCCAGCACAATGTGGATTTCGCGTCTTCGGGTAAAATTATTCTTTTGGATGACAACAACAAGATCATCCTGGGGGAAAAATCAGAGCTTACAGACAAAGCGGATGACTTATTTGTAAAATGGGATGATTCCTTCCGTTATGAAATTGAGGGTGCGCCCTATCAGGTGATATACCAGGTCTCAGAGTATACAGGATGGAAAACCATAGGAATCCTTCCTGACAAAGAAATCAGTAAATCCCTTATGCCTCTGCAGACAGGAACCGCGGTGGCGGCAGTACTGGGTATTCTTCTGAGTCTGGCCCTGTCAGTCATTATGTCTTACTTTCTTGTCCGTCCGATCACCAGTACAGTGGGGGCACTGAAAAAGTTCTCAAAGGGCGATTTCAAAGTCCGCCTGGAGGAGGAGAGGAAAGACGAATTCGGAGAGATGAATCAGGTGTTCAATTCTACGATCCAAAAGGTGGAAAAACTGCTGGAAGAGATTGCACACAGCCGTGTTTTAAATAAAGAAATAGAATTCAAAGCCCTGCAGGCACAGATAAATCCTCATTTTCTGTACAATGCCCTGGATACCATTAACTGGATGGCACATAAAGAGGGCAAGGATGACATCTGTGATATGGTCAGTGCCGTGAGCAATCTGCTTCGTATCAGCATCAGCAACAAGGAGGCTGTATTCACAGTGGAAAAAGAGCTGCGGTATGTAAAGGATTATCTCTATATACAGAAGACACGGTACCGCAACCGCTTTGAAGTGGTCTTTGACATAGCCCCTGAAATCTATCAGCAGCTTATTCCAAAGCTCACCATTCAGCCTTTGGTGGAAAATGCCATTGTCCACAGTGTTGAAGTGAGCAGAGAGAAGGCGGAGCTCACAGTGAAAGGGCACAGAGACGGCGATGTGGTTCTGATCTGTGTCTCGGATACCGGAGTGGGTATGTCGGAGGAGACAAGGAAGGCACTGCTCATGGAGCCGGGCAGCGCGGACAGGCAGAATATCAATACAGCCCATACGGGACTGGGGGTCTATGCCGTACATCAGAGGCTGAAATATCTGTTTGGGGAAGGGTATGGGCTGGCTGTCCAGTCAAGTCCCGGAGAAGGGACATGCATCACAATACGGATTCCGTTCCAGATGAGTACAGATGAAGTTTACGCGCGGGCAGAAAATTTAGCGGATAGGAGGCCTGAAAATGGATTTGAAAGTCCTGATTCTTGATGATGAATATATAATACTGGACGGCTTGTGTTCCTTTCCCTGGGAGATGTATGGCTGCTGTGTGGTGGGAAGCGCGGAGGATGGCGCGGAGGGGCTGGAGCTTGCGGCCAGGCACCATCCGGATATTATTCTGAGTGATATTAAAATGCCGGGCATGAACGGGCTGGAATTTTCAGAGCAGGTAAAAAAAGAAAGCCCGGATACGGAGATCATCCTGCTGACCGGGTATGATAATTTTTCGTTTGCCCAGCAGGCACTGCGCATCGGTGTCTGTGAATATCTGCTGAAGCCTGTGAACTTTAGGGAGATGCATGCAGTCATTGAACAAGTCTGCAGCCGCATCCGCCTGCGCAATAAGCAGAAAAAAGACTATTCGGAAATGAGAAAAAAGTACCAGCAGACACTGCCCATGGTTAGAAGCAAGCTTATCTCTGATTTAATATACGGCAGGTTTCGCGATCCGGCTGACATGGCTGTGCGCATGGAGCTTCTCAATATCAGAATGGAACAGCACGTCTTTGTCTATGCCCGCATTACAAGCGCCGGGGATGGGCAGACAGCGGATCTGGAGCCGGGCCTGTATGATTTTGTGGTGTGTAATATCTGTGAGGAATTTCTGAGGCAGACCAGTGTACAGGTATATTCCGAGACAGACACCCTGGGATATTGTTTCATTGTGGTCTATCCAAAATCCATGGACGGAAGAGACTGTGTCAGCCACTGTGTGCAGGCCTGTGAAGAGATACAGAAAAATATAAAGGATATCACTATGGGGGATATTTCATTCGGGATCAGCCTTGCACAGACAGATCCCTACTCTGTAAACATGTCTTACAAACAGGCAGTGGAGGCATGTGAACAGTGTGTGTACATGGGAGAGGATTCCAGTATACTGGAGTATACGGATGTTGCAGATGTGCAGATGAATACCTGGAATATCACGGAGGGGGAACGAAAACGGCTTTTTTCAGAAGTTGCAAGGGGAAATATTGAGACTGCCAGGAATTTTGCCGGGCAGATCTTTGAGGGGTGTGAGGATCTGGATGTCATGCGGTATGCGGCTATGGAACTGCTCATCAGCTGCTTTCAGTATCTGGGAAATGAATCCCAGAAGTTTCGGACCGCTGTGGAGCGGACTTCTGTTCTGACAGAGAGTATTGAGAAGATGTATTCCTGCCATACACGCCGTGAACTGCTTGAATATCTGAAAAAGTCACTGGGTTTTCTGGCGGACCAGAACAGGGGGGTTAAGTTGGACAGGAACCAGCAGACCGCACAGCGTATTTTAACATATATTGAAGAGCATTACAGGGAAGACCTTTCCCTGGATTCCCTTTCCGAGTATTTTAAGATCAGCAAGACATATATCAACCGGCTGCTGAAGAACAATACAGGGAAAAGCTTTCTGGAAATCCTGCTGGACTGCAGACTTGTAAAGGCAGAACAGCTCATTTCAGAGAACCGATATAAAATATACGAGGTAGCGGAAATGGCAGGTTACCATGACCTGAGTTATTTCATACGGGTATTCAAGAAAAAATACGGAGTGACTCCCAATGTATATCGCAGGATATAGGAAAAATGTGCACACTTATAATAAAGTGTGTGCATTTTTTTTATTGTTTTGTTTCCGTATGTCTGGTTTTTACCACTTTTTTGCATATAGATTTTTCGCGTGTAAATTTATAATATGAGTATCAATAAAAGAGATACACAAACCGGTATTTCAAAGGAGGAAAGATATGAAAGTAAAAAAAATCGCAGCATTGGCACTGGCCGGAGTAATGGCATTTTCCACATTACTTACAGGATGCGGAGGGGAAAGCAGCTCCCAGACGGGAGAGACAGGAAAGAAGGCAGCAGATGCATCAGAAAAATCATCGGGTGAACGCAGGAAGATAACAGCGCTCCTCAGATGCAGTGAGACATCCACAAAATACATTATTTTGAAGAAACTGCTGACGGAGTTCAGTGAGGAAAAAGGATTGGAAGCTCCGGAGTTTGAGCTTGTCAGCAGTGATGCAGACTATGTGACAAAGCTGCAGCTCTACATCAACAGCAATGCGCTGCCGGATATTTACGGATGCGCCAACGGCGCTCTCTCCAAAGCAGCAAAAGATATAAATGCGATTGTGAATGTGGGAGAGGAGCTGGAACGTATTGGGGTGAAAGACAATATGAACGGAGCTGTGTATGACTTTTTCAAAGATGCAGAGGATGGTAATGTGTATCTGTTTCCGGAAAGCCTGAACTGTGAATTCTTCCTGTACAGGAAAGATATTTTTGAAAAATATAACCTGGAAGTGCCTGAGACATGGGACGATTTCCTGGATGTCTGCAGGACTTTGAAAGAGAAGGAAGAAATTCCGCTGATTGTGGCCGGAAAAGAGAACTGGCAGCTTATGAGATATCTCTCTTTTGCACCATGGCGCATGACAAAAGACCGGTTTATCATGGACTACATTGGGAAGAAAGAAACATTTTCTGAAAACACAGCGGCAAAAGAAGGCGTGAATCTGCTGTATACACTGGGAACAGAAGGTTATTTCCAGGGAGGATTTCTCAGCACAGATTACACGGCAGCTACAGACCTGTTCTTTGGCGGCACGGGCTGTATGTGGTACAGCGGCTCCGGTCAGATTTCACAGGCAAGCGACATGTACAGCAAAGGTGAGCTGGGATTCTTCCCGGTGCCGGATGTGGCAGGCCAGGAGAATATGGAGACAAATATTCCTATTCACGGCGGATTCGGTACAGCCTTCAATGCCCAGACCTATGATGATACCATGAAAGAATTTTTCCAGTATATGTGTGAAAATTATTCTGACTCCTGTTATAACGATGCAAAGGTGTTCTCACCGTTCAATGATGAGATTCCTGAGGGATTAGATCAGATGTTCTACGATCTGCAGCCACTGTTTGAGACAGCAACGGACGCCTGGGTATCCTGGGATGACAAGCTGGATTCCGCTACCTTGACAAACCTGGTGGATGAGCAGCAGAAATTAGCACAGGGTAAAGAAAAACCTGAAGAATTTGAGGCGGCAGCAAACCAGTTCATCATCAATAACAGTAAATAAGAATTGCAGGAGACAGGTGCAATTTAAATATCAGGCGCCTGTCTCATTTTCTGCCTGTAAATGCCAAAATAAGGAGATTTTTCGGTAACGGTTCACGGAATGGACAGCAACATTTTCTCCCGGCATATGACAGAGAAAGGAAGATATTATGCAAAAATCGTTTGGACGTAAAAAAGTGATCATGATGTTCCTGCTGCCCGCCTTTATTGTGTATACCCTGTTTGTGGTAGTCTCTGTTGTCTGGGCAGGATACTACAGCCTTTTTGATTGGAGCGGAGTGGGAGAAAAGAATTTTTTGGGGATTCAGAATTACATACAGCTTTTTACAAATGACCCGACTTTTTGGGCGACAGTTGCCCACACATTGCTCTATACCGTCATCTGTGTTCTGATCCAGGTGTTCGGCGGGCTGCTGTTTGCCGTGTTTTTGAGCAGAGTGACAAAGTTTAGGGCAGGGCTGCAGACCTTGTATTATGTGCCGGTAGTAATCTCCTCAGTGGCTATTTGCCAGATATTCACAAAGCTGCTGTCTGTGACACCGCCGGGGGTCATCAACTCTGTGCTTGGTTTTTTTGATCAGAATCTTCTTTACATGGAATGGATATCCAATGACTCACTTTCCCTCCTTGTTGCGGCATTTGTGGAGGGGTATAAGTATCTTGGGCTTTATATGGTTATATTTTATGCCGCACTTATCGGCGTTCCGAAGGAACTGGAGGAGGCTGCGATCATGGACGGTACCAATGTGGTGCAGCTATACCGGCACGTGAAAATTCCGTATATCAGACCCGTCATCATCGCCAACTGCGTTCTGGTGCTGAACGGCTCTCTGCGTTCCTTTGATATCTCCTTCCTTCTGACAAAAGGCGGGCCAGGAAATTCATCGGAGCTGATGTCCACATATATGTATAAGCAGGCATTTTCCAGTATGAAATACGGGTACGGAAGCGCAGTCGCCATGGCGATCGTGGCGATCTGTCTGCTGGTTGGCTTTGTATTCAGAAGAGTTACGGAAAGGGGGGAGGAAGCATGAATATGAGGACAAAAAAGAATATCTTTACCGGATGCAAAGTGCTTGCAGCCGCGCTGCTGCTGGTTTTCCAGGTATATCCCATCTTTTACGTGATCATGTCGAGTATGAAGACAACGGAGGATTTCCGGCACCTGGCCTCCTATGCGCTTCCTGGGGCGATCAATTTCAGCAATTATATAAAAGTATTCACCACAAGTCCCATGCTGACTTACTTTAAGAATAGTATCATCATCACAGTTGGGGTGCTGATCCCGCTGCTTCTGATCAGTTTTATGGCGGGATTTGCTCTCAGTAAGATCCGATTTAAAGGGAATAAGAAAATATTATCCTATTTTCTTTTGGGACTGATGCTGCCGTTTCAGGTAGCGCTGATTCCGCTGTTTACTATTTTCAGCAAGATGAATATGCTTAATACATATCCTGCTATTATACTGCCGCAGATCGCGTTTTCTCTTTCCTATTCCATCCAGCTTTTTTACTCATTCAGCAAATTTCTGCCGGATGAGATTGTGGAGGCAGCCATTATAGACGGATGTACACCTATGAAGACATTTTTCAGGATCATTTTCCCCATGTCAACCAATTCTATCCTGACAGTGGCTACCATGCAGGGAGTCTTTACCTGGAATGATTTTATCAATGCCTATACCTTTACACGTTCTACGGATATGAAAACAGTGACACTGGGACTGAATGATTTTGTGGGATTTATGGGAACTACGGACTGGGGTGCGACTTTTGCTGCCATCACGGTAACTGTTCTGCCTACATTCCTGTTCTATTTTTTTACCAATAAATATATGTTAAGCGGACTGACAGCCGGTGCTGTCAAAGGCTAGAAAGAGAGGATTTTATTATGAACAAGCTTTACTATCAATTCCCGGATACCTGGTTTGGAGATTGCATGCCTTTTGGCTATAAGGACAAATTTTTCCTTTACCATCAAAGAGATACCAGAAAGCCGGGGCCCTTTGGCGAACCCTTTGGCTGGGACCTGGCGACTACCTCGGATTTTGTAGCGTATCAGGACTGCGGTGTGGCAGTGCCCAGGGGAACAGATGAGGAACAGGACCAGTTTATTTTTGCTGGAAGTGTGTTTGAAGCGGAAGGAAAGTTTCACATTTTTTATACAGGATACAACAGGGATTATCCGGCACAGGGAAAAGCGTCCCAGGTGCTGATGCATGCTGTGAGTGATGACCTGTATCACTGGACAAAGACACAGGAGGCGCTTACCTTCTGTCCTCAGGAGGGATATGACCCGGATGACTGGAGAGACCCTTTTGTCATCTGGAATGAGGAGGCACAGGAATACCTGCTTATATTGGGGGCACGTAAAATCGGGCCTAAGACAGAACAGACAGGACGCACTGTAAAGTTTACATCAAAAGATTTGAAAAACTGGGAATTCCAGGGGGATTTCTGGGCACCCGGACTATATACCATGCATGAAATGCCGGACTTGTTCAAAATAGGAGACTGGTGGTATCATATCATCTCTGAATACAGTGACAAGAATAAAATCATCTACCGCATGAGCAGAAGTCTTGAGGGGCCCTGGATCGCTCCGTTGGATGATGCCTTTGACGGCAGGGCCTATTATGCCGGAAGAACGTTCTGCCTGAATGGGCAGAGGATACTCTTTGGCTGGGTTCCCACAAAGGAAGACGGTGATGACAGGAAGAACTTTGAGTGGGCGGGAACCTTTGTGGCACACGAGATATACCAGCGCCAGGATGGAACTCTTGGCGTAAGAATACCGGAAACTGTATGGAATGCATTTGGGGAGCGGGAGTACATTTCCGATGTAAAACTGGATAGTCCCTATGCCAGGACAGAGAAAGTGCTTGCTGAGACATGCGGTGATCTGTATTCTTTTGAGGCTGATATTACCTTCGGGGAGGGAACCAGATCTTTTGGAATCCGTGTTCTGGAAAAGGAGGAGACAGCGCAGTCTTACCAGTTTATTTTCCCTGTAGGGGAGAATAGATATGTCTTTGAAAAGAACCCCAACTGGCCCTGGTTTGGGTGCATGAACATCGGCCTGGAACGCCCGATCACGCTTCGGGCAGGGGAGACTTATCATGTGCGGATGATATTGGATGATACTATTGTAACTCTGTATGTGAACGGTGTGGCTCTTAACAGCAGAGTTTATGAAAAGCCGGGGGATGCACTCAGCATATTTGTCACAGACGGCACCATGGAGGTAAGTAATATTTCCATTGCGAGAGGACTGGAGTGTGTTTGAAAATGAGTAACCGTTCAGACAAGCTGAACCGTTACGCATTCAGTCATTAAAAATTGCTTCGCGATGCACAGATATGGAGCATTCTGCTCCATATCGCGCTGGCCGCCTCGGAATTTTCATGTCCTCGGTCTGAAAACACCTCCCGGGACAATAGCATGTGAACGACGGCAGCTTTTCCTTGCTTTACAGATAATTTGAAGGAATACTTTGGGTTTCGTATGTAATCTTAAGGAGTCTGACTACGGTTTTTTCCCGCTTTACAGATAATTTGAAAGAAATCTCTAATTTTATTATGTAATTTCAAAGAGCTCAATCAAGTTATTAGCTTGTTTTACGAATAATTCCGAAAAAATTTGGGGGTTTGGTATGTAATCTTAGGGGATTTGCTTGCTAATCCTCCTATTTTTACAGATAATTCCGAAAAAAATCTTGGGATTTATATGTAAATCAAGAAATTTAGCTGACAGGTGCCCTTTCTTTACAGGTATCATCTCAAACTCAGGTGCTTTTCATATGATATGTGAACTGTAAGTGCACAATCTGCAAATGCTGATTTTTATATGGTGTAATAAAACAGACTGTGCTATAATCAAAACAGAATTCCTCTGCCTGTGCGGAGGTTATATATAAATCAAAACAGAAAACCGGCACAACTTTTATTTAAGGATAATTTTATGTTCGATGCAGTTATGGTGCATGAGGAAATCTGCCGTGATTTTCTGGAATTAGCTGTAGGCTTTCCAATCGAGAAGGTGGAGATCAGCAAAGAGAAAAGCATGATTTACCATCCGGAATACCGGGGCATACGGCTTGACATTATCGCCCGGGATGAAAACAGGACCCACTATAATGTGGATTATTCCGATTTCCGGTTTATTCCGATAAACCGTTTTGAAAGCCGTATTCTCACGTATTCTGAACAAGTTTATCGGAATAATTCTTTTAGTAGCCTCGCACAAGCCGACCGATGATATCAGCATCTTCCCAAGCCGGGAACTCCATCTCTATATCTGTGAGCGGAAGACTCTCGGACGCTTTTTCCACAGCCTGTCGTTTCATCTCCGTGTCTGCATAGGCATAAATCAGTGTCGTTTCCGGGTCTTCATGCCCTAGGAATTCTGATAACACTGCGAGCGGCATACCGCCCTGGTATAGATGCATTGCACGGGAGTGTCTTATCATATGTGGATGAACGTTTTCTGGCACATGAGGGTTCTGGCTGCATGCCTGGATGGCATATTTTTTTAGGAAACGGGCGACATTGTCATCAGACATGGGAGTCTTTTGTCCTTTATGCATTGTATAAAACAGTGGGGAACTCCTGTCACTGCCCTTATGGAAAGAGGTCTTATATTTCGCAAACATGGCCATGGTCTCCCTCGTCAATGGGACCAGCCTCGGCTTGGAGCCTTTCCCAAACAGACAGATGCACGCATTGTCTGTGCTGATGTCCGATAGTTTTAGCCCTAGCATTTCCCCGTTGCGGGCTGCGGAATCATACATCAGGGTCAGATAAAAGCAGTCCCGCAGGCCTTTGGGCGATAAAATATCAATGCATCCTATGATGGAGGCAATGACATCCTTTGCCATATGGCTTACGACCCGTGAACTGTCGATTCCCTTCTTTAACGGGATCGTGCGCAGATCCTCATGCACCACGTATGCTTCCGGGCATGTGCAGGACGCATATTTAAAAAATGCACGTATGCAGCTGAGGCGGTTATTCCTCGTGGATGTTTTCCAATGCCTGACTGTTTCCATTCTGTCGAGGAACGCTGTCAGCAGTTCCGATGTAAAGGATTCAAACTCCAGTGCGCCTGCCGTCATCCCCCGTTCCTGAAGGAGATACCGGAGCAGTAAGTTCCATGCCATATGGCTGGTGTCTATTGTTTTTTCACTGCTGCTGCGCTGTTTTGGCAGATATATAGAAAAGTAATCTCTGAGCTTTTTCCAGAAAGGGTTATTCTTCATAGGCCGCCTCCGGTACAACATCAGAGATATCCATGCAGTCCATCCGGGAAAGGCGGTCAGGCATAAGGTGCAGGTAATAACAGGTCTCATGGAAGGTCTGGTGCCCCATGTAGGCACTCAGGTAAGGCATATATCGGTCAAAGTCCTTCCCATCCTCCATCCATCCGGTGATACGCCGGGTAGCAAAGTTGTGCCGAAGGATGTAAGGTGTGCAGTATTCAAGTCCGTCTGGGTTTCCTGCCTTTTCCCAGCACTTGTGGAAAAGGGTCTGGATGCTTGCGGCATTGTGTTCCTTTTTGTTTCTGTTAGGAAAAAATACATTTGTTTCCGGATATATCCGGCGCGCGATCCCATCATATTTCCTGCACATGACCATAATCTTGTGGGGGACCGCAATGCATCTGTCCTTATGCCGTTTGGAATCCGCAATGTAAACGGTGTCATGTAAAAAATCGAAATCCTGCCTTGTAAGATGCCTCGTTTCCTGTGGCCTCATGCCTGTGGAATACTGGAGCCTGAAAATGACAGCCGCAGTGTATGTCAGGAGCGGACAGCATTTATTGTACGGGTACTCATCAGCCGCTTTAAAGAAGCGCTGCAGTTCCCTGTCATTCATGATATATGGCATGCGCCGCTTCTTATGGCTGAAATAATCTGCCGGAAAGATGCAGGCTGCCTTGCCGGCCATGGCCTGGTATCTGCCAAGGTTCCTGAGTGCAGCCACATCCGTCCTGACTCCCCGTCTTTCGCGGATGGCATTGAGGTAAGAAAGGGATATCTCCCATGTGAGGATACTGGTGTCGGGAAAGTTCTTCTGACAGTAGCGGTCAAAAGCTGCCAGCTCCTGCGTGTAGCATGATTCCGTATATCCAAGGACCCCCCGCCATTCCATCATATCCCGGATGTCGACGGCAAACCCACTGTGAAAGGAAGGTTTCATACCAGCCCCTCCTTTTCTGTATGCATTTCACCAAGATCCAGGGCACATTCCCTGAGTGTTTCCGTGTCCAGAGATATATACCGCTTGGAGGATTCCATGCTGCCATGGCCAAGGATTTGGGATACCGTGGAAATGGGAACACCGGACATCACCATATTTGTTCCTGCTGTCCTGCGCAGTGCATGGAATGACCTCCCGTCCCAGCCGGTGCGCTCAATTCCTGCCTTTTCCAGGTATCTGCGCAGGCAGCCGTTAAATGCTGTTGGGTTCATGGGGGTGATTGACGGTGAGTTCCTGAGCCTGAGAAAAATATATGGGCAATCTGTCTTATACCTTGCGTGCAGGATATAGTCTGCAATGGCATTCCCCACATCGACAGGCAGTGGCAGTTCCAGCACTGTGTTCGTTTTCTTTTGGACAACCCTGACCGTTTTTCCTGCCCAGTCGATATCGGTAAGCATTAACTTTGAAATATCGGAAGCCCTGAGACCGATCCGAAAAGAGGTCACAAATATGGCGTAATCCCGCCGGCCTTTGTCGGTGGAACGGTCTATCTGTGCAAAAATGCGATGGATATCATCATCCGTAAAACAGGGCAATGCTTTCTGTCTCTGTCTGCCGGCATTTTCAAGGAAACGGTCCACATCCAATTCCACGATGCCTTCCGAACGCAGGAAACAGACGAATTTTCTCATTGTCCTTAAAAGCTTTGCCATGCTGCTTTTGTAGTTCGGGGCTTCCTGGCGGACAAAGTCCAGGACGTTTAAAGCGGTCATGCGTGCTGCGCTGGTCACTTTGGACTGTTCAAGGAAATATAGGAATTGCCGGATGATGCCCGCTCCTCCCCTGACAGTACCGGGGCTGAGTGTTTTTAACAATTCCCGGCAGAATCCTTCCAGAAGTTTTTCATAGTTCTCACAGACCGGATACAGTGTAAAGGTGATGGATTTCCACATGAAATACCCATTTTCAAAATATCCTGCAGTCGTGTAAGCTATCTTTGCGGTTTCCTTTGCAGCGAACTTTTTCAGGGAAAGGCATTTTATCCTGCAGAAATCCTCTGCATTCCGATGACCAAAGGCATCAAGATGTTTTTCGACACAGAATAGAAAAACATCCTCATAATGCTTCTTATAGCGTTCCAGAACATATTTTGATAATTGAAGTTTTTCTGTACTTTGGATCAGATAGTCAAAATGTTTCCTTAATGTGTTTGCTTCCATGTATAGGGCCCTCCTATTTGCCCAATATCATGGAAACATGGCGTAACTATATCTGCAAGAATTATTCCGATTTTTATTTGTGAAACACGGTCAAGGAACAGAGCTTGATGATACAATCGGAATAAACCGGAAATCGGAATAATCGATATCATATTCTACCTGCACTTCATCGCTTGCGTAAATATCCAGCCGTACGCTTCTGAAATCAGAACTGTACAAAATCGTATGCTCTGCATGGACTCTTATTTTCGCAATCGGTCGTCCGAGTATCATCTCCAGTATCAGACGGCATATCACCTCATCTTCCAGCGCTGCTGCAAATAAAAACGGGTCACATAAATCCAGTTCCTCAAATTTCTTCCTTGCCATATGTTTCCTCCTGCGGAATATGACATGGAAGTTACCTGTCTGTAATATGATTATAGCTGAAAGCCTCCGGATAAGCAACCTGTTTCTTTGCAAAACACGATTCCATTACCGGGGGCTGCCTTGCGGGACAGTGACGTGTGAGCAGTAACCGGCTGCCGTCCTCTCTGCGTTTAAGGAAATCTCCCGGTTCACTCTCCCCCTCAGCCGGAGCAAAAAATCATGTTCCTTTGGATACCTCTTAAAGGTAATATCCATTCCCGCTGTTTCACGAATAAGCGCTTCCACAGAATCCCGTGACGTATACTGTTCCAGCGCCTCAAGTGCCCGAAGGTCCTCCATGGCATCTCTTAAAACTTCCAGCCGGATTGAGGAAAAGGGATGCCCGTCCGGTCCGGGGTAGACAAGGAATGCGTCTCCTGACGGAAAACTTTCACCACTGTCTGTCACAGCAAAGGGATCAATGTGCTGCAGCGAAAATCTGGTATTGTAAAAATTGTACCCCCACTGAAGGAATCCCTGCATCCGGTACAGATAGAGCTGGATACCCAAAATCCTATTTCTCTCTGAAGGCATGGCAAAAAAGCGGTTGCTCACATCCACTCCCTGGACACAGCAGTAATATGTCCACAAATCAGGAATTTCCGCTTCCAGAAATGGCTCCAAATGGTCAGAGGCAACCACAGGGTGCTCCACCAGTCCCAGACGATAAAATTCAAAATCACTCAAAGCATCCAAAAACCTGCAGTCTCCCAGTCCACTGTTCATACACTGTACTGCGCTGCGGTAGCTGTCCAGATCTTTCATGCCCGGCTCGTCGGACACATGAAACCAAGTATGCTCCAGCACATCTTTTTTCTGCAGATACGCCTTTAACCGGGGCAGAAATTCCATCAGAAAAACCCGGTATTCCTCCCCTGCCGCATCCGTATCCCAGCCAAAAACCTGCTGCTGCCTGCCCTCCTTCAAAGCCATGATCTTCGGAGCCGCGGCGGCACCCCACTGGGTAAATAAAGGTGCCATTTCCAACCAGACAATGCCGCATTCCCGGCACATAGAAATCCATCTTCCCAGCCTGGAAAAGCCGAATTTCCACCCCTCTTCTGTCAGCTCTGCATCTACGAGCTGAACGGTAGTCCGCTCTCCGCCCACAGCAGTATCCATGGGTGGTGTAAACAATGGTGTCAAAATCATATTGATTCCGCTCTCTGCTGCAAGAGTGACGAATTTCTTCAGAATCTGCCAATGTTGTTCGGAAAAGACAGGGACTCCATAATAATCCGCCAGACAGTCCGCATGGAGCCACTCCGTATGGATCAGCCGCTGTACCGGCAGTTTTCCACTATGTACCATGATTTCAGCTTCTCTTTTCCACAGGATTTCCCCATCTTTTATCGATACGGAGACAGTCACCGCATAGTTTCCGGGTCTCATATCCCGGTCAATACATATCTGCACCCAAAGTGCTCTCCACTGTCCCGGCACTGCCCGCACGGTACTGGCAGGCAGCGGTACCAGCACATCGGGAAACATGCCCGGTTCCTTTGTCAGATAGTCATCATCGGACAGACCGCTGCATGGGTAGGCACTGGGCACCAGGGCTGCCCGGAATACTTTAACCTCCATTCCCGGAGGCGTTTTTATTTCAAACTGTATGTCCTCCTCCAGCATATGGGAATCATGGTAATCTATTGTATAAGCAATCTGAAATGCAGTCCGCTCTCCCGCAAAGCATCCCGCACGAAAGGGATTTTCCCGGTCTTTTGGCGGCCTGCCCGGAAAAATCTTATCCAGGCTGTCCCCCAGGCAAAAATGATACTGATGCATCTGTCTTCCTCCTCATAAAATGATACACTGTCAAATCCTGCTTCTCGCAGCCATACATAATCTGTCTGCCTATACTGCAGTATTTAAAAAATTTCCTTCCGCACCGCGCAATTTTAAAAAAATCCAATCTTTCGCTGCGTCATTCAAAAATCTCCACCTCCACTGCGTCATTCAAAAATCTCCACCTCCACTGCGCAGTCGGTAAAATCAAAGCGGAAACGCACTGCGGCGTTGTCTTTCTCCACCGTGAACGTCCCCTTATTGGAACTTCCGCTTCTGGGATATCCGTCCCCGCAGTAGGTTGCCGACAGTGTCCCGTAGGTCGATACGGCAAAATCGTATGTCCCCGCATAAGGGATCACCACACTCAGCGTGTATGTATTATTTCCTATATAATACATCCTGGTCACTTCGCTGTTGGAATCATTTTTTACAGCTCCCACATAAGGCTGAAAGCTTCCGTAAACTACCACCTTTTCAGGAAGCTTGATCCCCGTTTCCGGATCATAAACCTCCTCCGCTCCATATGCGATCTGCAGCTCCGGGTTGGCAGCCAGTTCTCTCAGACGGTGCCCCTCCTGCCACAGCCGCTTTACTGTATCCTCCTGACCGAAACCCATAGGGCAGGAAGAACTCTTTTGGTTGATCTGATAAAATGTCTGGATATCTTTTGCTCCGCTGTCCCCGCGCTCCATAGCTACCGGCGCGTCACCCAGCATACGCCGGAAGGGAATCTCAAAAAAGCCACACACGTTGTTCACTTCCAGCCAGCGGTAAGTATATTCCAGAAAATGATTCCGCTTTTCAAAGCTCTGATGTGCAAACCATGCGATCTGGTCATACCCCCACCAATCCTTTAAAGCCAGTTCTTCTCTGGAATACCGGGCCGGGTCATCCACCGCCAGACCACCCCAGTTGTCATATTCCATCAGATAGGGCATCGCCTGTGCTG
>OASX01000668.1_pt1 | contig 25047 bp, 32 predicted proteins | sample 1516531 | NCBI WGS metagenome assembly OASX01 (sample SAMEA2579911, study PRJEB22360) | human gut metagenome | biome: human gut; feature: human-associated habitat; material: faeces | place: Denmark | collected 2008/2010
AACATGCTCTCCTTCCCGCCTACCAAGCTGCTTTATGATATAAAAATAAGACCGTTTCCGGTCCTGCTCTGATCTCGTTATGTTTATCCACGTCATCTGCATCGGCATATGGCCTGCAGTAGTATTCTGTCAGGTCTAACTCCTCCTCGATCTGGGACAGAGTTTTATTTCCCTGACCCCTGATAAGGAGTCTCAGGTCTGTAATGTGAGACCAGAGCCTGGAGATGATACTTAGTTTCGTCATCATTCCCCAACCAATTCCCCCATGCCGGAATCTGCCAGAATCTCTTTTACTTTTTCTTTCAGCAAGCGTGGAACCTGCTCATAAGTTTTCTTTCCCAGCATAATCTGCTGTGCCCATAACATTGCCATCATTTCTTTACCATCCTTTCCTGTTATCATAATCATGAGATTGGTTAATAAGTTACACATAGACCGCCTCCGACATTTCCAGCAGGCACTCTGTCAGCATCTGGATTGTTTTCGCTTGGCTCTTTACCTGCTCTTCCAAGCTTTGCGGCTGATCTGGAACGTATTCCAGATAGTGTTCCGGGTTTGCTTCAACTATTTCCCGGCTTATGTTCTCAGCTTTTTCCCTAAACTGGCGGAAATCATATTCCCAGTAGGCGTCCTTGGTTGTGTGCGTCTCTCCAAACTCGTCCACCTGGGAACTTTCATCAGTTACCTCCTGACCGTTAAGACAGATCGTCACATCTACCATACCCTGATCAAGCGGCTGCCAGCGTACTGCCGGCTGTTCTGTTGTGAATCTTGCTTTCAATGCTTACCCTCCTTTTTGCGTATTTCATCAGCTGCTCTATTCCATACTTCTTTTTGAAGTTTGTGGAATCTGAATGTTTAAACCATCCGAAATATGAAATGCAGCGGTATGCCAGATCCAGTGCTATCTCCATGCGTCGCTGCACCTGTTTCCGCAATCTCAGATATGCCCGTCTTGCACGTAGGAAAATGCTCCGGCGGACTTCTGCGCGGTCCCTATAAATCTTGTAGCCCATCATATCAATGCAGTCTCCGTGATGCTTTCCGTCTTTTCCTATATAATCAACCTGGAACAGTTTCCAGTTCGGTTTTATCTCCAGGTCCAGCTCCTCTCTGAAAAATTGAATCATCATGAGCATGGCCTTTTTGACGTCTGCCTTTCGTGGCCCCAGGATCAGGATATCATCCATATAAAAGATAATTTTATAGAACAGTCTTGTCCGTTTCTCCTGTCCACGCCGTTTCTGCACCTTAAAGAGTTTCTGTTGTGCGTATTGATAGGCAAAACTGAGGTAATAATTGCATAGCCACTGGCTCAGGTATGAACCAATGGACAGCCCCTGCTTGTATGAGCCGATCAGCGTCTCCACTAAATAAAGCAGGTCCTCATTCTTGACCTGCTTTCTCAGTAATTTCATTAGTTTTTTCGTATTGATTGATGGATAGCAATGACGTACATCTGCCTTTGCTCCCACTCTGGTTTTGTCCGGATATTTCCGGATCCATTTCTCTATAGCTTTCTTTCCGTATACCTGTCCACGTCCAGGTACACTTGCGCATTGATATTTTCCTATCTTTCTTTCAAACAGCTCCATTAGTGCGTTGACCGCAACATAGTCGTATATCTGCTGTTTGATGCTTTCCACGCCTATCTCTCTGAGCTTTCCTGAGTTTCCATCATATCGCACAGAGTAGCGTATTTCGGGAAATGTTACCTTTCTGTTTTTGATTTCCCATTCTATTCTCTTCGCTGCTTTATCCATCAGCGAATCCGCAAGGCTCACATTCTGCTGGAGCATGTGTTCCATCTGCCTCGCTGTCACATCTTCGGGATAAAATTCTGTCAGGAAGTCAGCCACATCCAGCCGGCTCCATTTATCTGACAGACACTCCCTCATAGATGCTTTTATCCATTCTGCATCCAGCTTTATATTTTTACAGTATCTTTTCAACTGAGAACCTCGTTTCTTGATTTAGTGGTTTTCGGTTTTTCTACTCACCACATCCATGGCCATTCCGCCATGAATCCATGTGTCAGGCATCTGTGTTCCCAATCACACGGTTTGGCTACAATCAAATTTCGGGGATATGCCCCACGCACCGGTTTCCCGGTGGCTCCGTCTTGCGGAGCGAAATACAACGCTGAGTCTTTTTATTTTCAAGAAAATCCGGAGAGGATAAACCAGTTCACATTCGCCAGCCCATTGTTCGCATTGAGAATCCAGAGGCCAGCTTGATCGCCATTGTTCAAATTGCCCAGGGCAAGCCACTAGGAATACCGCTCAGTTTGCGTTGTAAGTCCGTTTTATTTATTCTGTTTTTCCTTATAAGGGGAAAGCCCCTCTATCAGGCTGTCGCCTGATATTCACCCCTTGTGCCGTTCGGTGAAACGCCGGAGAGGACAAACCAGTACACAGACGCCAGCCCAGAGTACGCAGAGAGAAGCCAGAGGCCAGCTAGATCGCCATTGTTCAATGGGCCCAGGGCAAGCCACTCACGCTGTCCGGACGTGCCTGCATCAGTATATAATCCATCTGCGAATCCTGTCTGTGATCCTGCTGCCGTTCCGGTCGGAATCATAATTCCCAGATTTGTGTCCACTGTTTCCTCCGAAATATATTTCCATGAAACTGCTGTGTATGGCACCTGTGCGATTGCTTTCTTGTACTTCTCCTTGATTGTTGCAATAGCTGTTGTCAGGATGCTCGCATCTTCGCACACATATACGTCTCTTGCCGGATTTCCATCCGAACCGGTTACAATGTCCATGACCACGTTTCCAAGCACTTCATATCCACCTACACATGTCTCGATTCCCTGAATCTTGTATGCGTATTTTCCAGATGTATTATCTCCCAGGGAACCATCTGAGCCGGCCACTTCATCCGTGGATCCTGTTCTCCACGGCATTGTCGAAATACATGTTGTGAGTGTTGTGTCAAAGATCGGTGCATCCACATAGACTGCAGCGTTGCTTTCATCCACATCCTCGACTTTCAACACTTTCACGATATATGCCAGGCTATGCATGTATGACTGGTATCTGTCCATGCTTGTGGCTTCTCCCATTTCTCCAACCGACACATAGGAACCTACGATGTAATTTGCCGCTTTCGCTTTTGTGAGAATGACTCTGCTCACTCCCGTTTCCGCAACCACCGCTTTTTCCTGGTAATTGTACGAGATACAACCAGCCATCTTGCTTGCACTGTGTGTGGTTGCGTATTTTATGATCATCATCAGCTGACGATAGAACAAATCCCAACTTGTCGTTCCACAGTAGTGGCCGCCCAGCTTGTGCATATAGGTAATCATTCCTGCATAGCTGATCGGGTTCTTCGCCTGTGTGGCCTGGCATCCATTAGCCGGAGCCAGTCCCTTTGAGGAGTATGGCATTCCATCGATGTCCCCGGCCGCATATTTTGCGTGTATCATAAACGGACTGAGTGTTCCATCCGGATTGACGGACTCTTTCATAGGGTGCGGCGTGAGTTCTGTCTGGCTGTCAGAATAGTGATACAGCACTGCATCCCCCGTGTCCTCAATTCCGAACCATGCGCTCATGGTTACTTCTCCCACCTGTACCTTGCCGTACTTTGTAAATCCAGTCTGTCCCTCCAGGGCATCCACATGGTTGAATCCATTTTCATCCACGGAAAAATTGCAGGTGAAATGATGGAACAGGCCGTACCGTTCGTAATCATCCCGGCCTTTGTTCCTGCCTACGGACGGCTCACAGACCATTCCCTCATTGGCGTTCATTTTTACGCCCACCGGACTGGTTGAGGTCGTGTATTTATAGATTTTTGTGGTAAACACCAGTCCATTTCTGCGGAGGGCAAAATAGTTAGAGAGAGCCTGCTCCACTCCGCCACCCGCCTCTTTGATGGCATCAACCTGGGCTTTTCCAATCGTCTCTATATTTTTGACTGACTCTGCCGCGGCTGTCTGGACGTTATGTACCTGTGCCTTTGCCTCATTCAGCGTCTTGATCGCATCCTGTCCCAGCGCTTCAAACATTCCTTCCAACACCGTTGATTCATTTTCACTCGGTATTCCGTCTCCTCTGGCACTTCCGTCTATGCAAAGATTGAACGGAAATGAAGATACTACGTCATCACCGCTGGCAAACTCTATTATGCATATAGCAACGCCAGATTCCGCAAGCATCTGATTCGTCAGAGAAAAAACCACTGAATTCTCCATTATATTGCCATCGATATACACAACTTTTTTCGACGGCTTTACTACCCAGACACGTGCTGTAGCACCTGCAGGTATATCCCAGTCAACTACCGTACACTCTATTTCCCTGCCAGTGTCTCCCTGCATTGTATAGACAGCCAGAGGCATAGTCCGCTTATGTAATACACTAATCTCAATTTTTTTTACTGCTTTCATATTTCACCTCAACAATCTTGTATCCATATGGTTGATTTATAATATTATGATCTACACTGGGCCAATTGCAATCCACGCTAATATTGTTTCTGTTGTGTTAGTTCTTGTTATGTAAGCGTCAAAGCCAGCACTTGTATTATTTGTAGCGCCGGCCCCTAAAATATTAGTACCGGGAACGGATGTTACTGGAGTGACTACAACACATGGCTGTCCTGCAAAGGTTTTTGGAAATTGCACGTGCTCCATTGTTGGTTTATTTGCGACTGGATTAATACTGACACGACCATATTGAATCATAATCCCTTTTAAAGTGGAATCAAATTCACGATTGAACATTTCCTTTAATGTATTTACTTTTATTCTTCCGGTCTTTGGTTCCCCTGTAGTTGGTGATGTTTCAATGAGCAGATCATCTGAATCATTTATTGTTGTTAAAATGGGTAATGCTTTTATAGGCACGCCATCAACTTCCGTCACTGCATCCAAATTCGCCATGTGTTATACCTCCTGATTCGCCAAAAAATTATCATTTATAAACTTTTCTATATCGTCAACTTTTGCTTTTATCTCATCATCTACCAAAATGAAGTTACCTTTATTATTTTGGCTCATAAGTTTCCCCATATCGTCAACTTCAGAAAAAGTAAAAGCGATCCTCATTCCTTCACCGGTTGTAAGTTTTGTAAAACTTGTTAATTTCTTCATCCTGCATATCCTCCAAACCTTCATAATATTCTTTCACCATAGTAGCTGCTTGCGCTTCGTAATCAATCTCTTCTGCATTAGACGGTATTAACTCATCATCTGAAAACAGTTCCAGTCTTTCGAGTTCAAAACCCAATTGCTTTATTTTGATTTCCCAGGAAAACTTAACATTAGGGGTTCCTTTTACCACAAAATAGGACAATGTTTTGCTTTCTACCCATATATCTCCCTGATCTTCTTTCTGTAGAAATACTTGATAACATGCCTCTGTATTTACGGTTTCGGAAAAGACATCATCCAAAAAGATATAACACTCACCCATATTATCTGTACGCCCCTCTCCTATGTCACCAAACATGGGAGCTGGCATTTCATAGCAGTACAATTTCACGTCACCATAATTTCGGGTTTCCGCAATCCTGCTTTTCGTTCCGCTGCACGAAAGCGAACCCGTTGAATATATGTTATTAGTCAAAGAAACCACTGTCTTACCAGTGTCTGAATTGAATGTTGCTATGTAACCGTAATTCAGTGATGTGCCCACTCTTGCATATGCCTTTCGTACAAAGTCGTCGGTTCCGCCTTTGTCGTTGTAAACGAATATAGAGCCCTGCGCGATTTCACAAGATGTTGTTTTTTCTCCGGAAGTATATGTTTCTTTTATCACTGGATAGTTTGTCCGCCCGTTGTTGTTATATCCAACCAACAAATTGTCATTGTAATTCAAGCCCAGATTATCCATCTGAGCTATTTCGGCGCCTGAGGCATTTAGGATTTTCAGCATACCATTTTGATTATTGTCACCGCCCAGTTTCATGGTCCCGCCGCGTAACCAGTCAAAAATTAATCCTCTTGCTGTAATAATGTTAAAAAGAGCATTCCCGTTTTTGTCTACTGCCCACGTAGTACCCCCATCGAGTGAAGCAATTATTCCGTTGCTCGTCCAATAACACGTATAACTAGACTCTTCTATGGTAGGCTTATCGTGCATGTAATAAATGATGCTTCCGTCTTCCTGCTCTACAGGGGTAAGATACATACCGCTTCCCTGACTTATTAGCTTTGTGATCTGCTGTAATATTGACTCATAATTGCCCAACTGCTTAATACTGTCATTTTTTGCATTTACATAAGCCTTTGTCGCTTCGCTCGTGTATTTGCTACTGTTCCTAAGTGTATCATTTGCGCTGTTTGATAAAGACGTATATCCGAATACATTAAACACTACATCAGTGATAACTGTCATATATGTATTCCTTTTATCTCCTCTTGTAGATGTGATATAGGCCAGATCCATAAATTCAATCGTTGGGTCTGCCGTATGATCGCCAGAAAATTTTCTGAATCTGACACCGATCAGCTCGTTAGCGAGCCATGACACCACCTTTTTCTCTTCTCCCGTGATAAGTGGATTAGAAATTGATAGCACATATCCTTCATTTCCTTCCATTATCTCATTACTATTCTCGCTATTCTCATCTACAACAGTTTTTATGCCTGTTATTATGATATCATCTGTTCCTACTTTCATATTGCTGAAAAAGTTTTTTAAGTCATGTGCCTTATTCTTTTTCCCCCATACACTTAATATCTGTTTTCCGTTTGTGTCCAGGATGAACTTACGATCAGCACTCATTATTGGTGCTGTATATTTTCCGAAATTATAAGTTTGAACATTAAGGAATCCGTCAACATCAAATCTGGCATTCCCGCATGCTATCATAGCGATATATCCTAAAATCTGGCGCTCAGTCATACCCTCAGGCTTAGTTTTCACTACAAAATCGTCATGTAGAAATGTGCTAGATCCCATCATGAACCCTTTACGTTCACAGATGTCTCTATACATTTCTCCTATTGTGGCTGGGAACTTAAGCTTAGTTGCATAATCCTTATCCGCCTTATACATATCATCAACGGCTTCTACAATAATCGTACTCCCATAAGATTCGGGGGTAATTACGGTGTATGTGCCCTTGTTTACCGATTCTATGGTACCCGAAAGCTGTAATTTCAAGGTTAAATGTATTTCAGCCATAAGGAAATCATAGTCTGCGAACTGTTCCTTATCATTTATGATTTCGAGCTGTATACTCTTTGCTATTGCCGCACCAAGAGGAAGAGTGTTCATTCCGGCAGAATCAGTTATTGAATTATTTGACAATGCAAAATCTTTCGGACCTAAATTAATAGTCCTACCGTCGGTAAATAGAATATCGGCATATTGCAAAAAATCTCTGCGAATTTTCATTACTTCTCTAAATTCATTGCTTACATTGATCACTCTGGATTCACACTCCTGAAATTAATTTGTAACCCTTCCCAAATTTCAAATCCTTCTTCAAGGGTTTGCGCATCCATATTAAAATTAGAACAGTAAAATTCGCCATCCTGCCAGCGGCCCGGGATGCGCGGATTGGGGTAGTGAAATAACACACTACCTCTGCCAACACACTGGTTAAGGATATTTGCTATCTCCTCCCACCTAAGGTAATCCCAGACTATATCATAACCCCCAATTGTAAACATAGGAGTATTGTGCATAACGCCATCCTGCGATCTGTCACTGTCTTCTGTTGATGTGGTTGCAAAAACCGGACTAAATGTAGATGGGGCGGCAATTGCCACCCCGTTTATCCTAAATTGTTCCATGTTGCCCTCCTATACTAAATCAAATGGATTGACGCCGGATTGGGTCCGTCTCATTTTTGCTTCATCAATAACGAGTTCAAATAATGTTCTGCGCTGTACATCGGCTTTTACATTATAGGTTCTTGCGCCTGAATTTCCTCCCATTTCCCTGTACGCTTCTTTAAATGCTTTCTTCATGGTGGAAAGGGGTGAGACAACTTCTGTCTCTTTGTTGTTATCTCCCAAAATAGCGGCGAATTCACCGGACCTTCTCGGGACAACTGTACCGCTTGCCAAACGCGGCATAGTGTAGCTTCTGGGACGGTATGAATAACTGCTAAAGCTTAATCCAGACCCCATACCGGTTATAGAGCTAAAACTATACCTGATGCTGTTTATGATGCTGGATATCCTACTTGCTAAACTCGACGCTGCAGAAACAATCTGTTGGAACGGTCTGGTCACGATGCCGACAAGACTTGAAAATGTACTTTTGAATGATTGAGCGATCATTTTAAGCGGTGATATTGCTCCGCTCTGCATATTCTTCGCCCCATTTGTTACACTTTCTTTTATAGACTTCCATTTTGAATTTGTTTCACTTAAAGCCTGCTTCCACTGCTCTGCAATACCACTCTTTAGCTCTGTAATTTTGCTTTTAGACTCTTTCGCAAGTGAAGAAGCCGATTCGGAAACCGAAGCTTTTATACTCTGCCATTTGCTTGCCGTAATATCCCTTAACTCATTCCATTTCGTTGATGCAGACTCTTTTAAATTGCTTATCTTTTCCACGGCACCTGATTTCATACTTGACGCAATGTTTACGACTTTTTCCTTTGCCGCAGCCATTTTGTTCTGAGCAGATGTCTTTATCACCTCAAACGCTTCTCCTATATTTTTCTTTAACGTATCTATTTGCTTTATAGTTCCGTCTTTTAATTCTGTAGATTTCTGTACCACCCAGTCTTTTGCCGCTGTGAATTTAGGGGCTACAGATGAACTCCACCAGTTAGGAAGGTCTTCAGTAAAGAATTTCTTTACTTTGTCCCAGTTGCATATAACAGCAATAAGAGCCGCGATAGCAGCCACTATAATGATTCCCCAAGGGCCTGTTGTTGCCAATGCGCCACCAATCGCTTTTATTCCATTTCCGAGAATAGTTGAAACTGTTCCGAGTCCGCCCGAAAGAGCACCCATTATTTTTCCATCCTTAGCAAAAATCCCCGCTATTCCTTCCTTTCCGCCGAGGAATTTTGTTAAGAGAGTAATCGCTCCTCCGAGTTTTCCAGTGGCCTGTGTGCCGCCTAGTGCATAAGAAATATCTCCAATAAACCCTAGAATCTTTGCACCAATATTTACCGCAGCCAATATTCCGGCCACGACGGCTATAATCTTTCCTGGTGCGGTTTCTAATATTCCTGAAAGAAATCCACCAAATCCTTCAACCAGCACTGATTTTGCAAGTTTCCATATTCGGTCAAACACACCCTTCCAATCAATCGCGGCCAGCATGTCACCGATATTTCTGCCAAACTCTTCCCAATTCGTCTCCTGTACTGCTGTAATAAGGGTATCTAAAATTCCTTTTGCCGCATCGCTAAATGTAGCACCAACATCTGCCCAGTTCACTGTACGGAAAAAATTATTCAGACTTGCGGCAATCTTCTTTCCGACTTCTATCCACCTAATTTCCCCGATAAAGTTATGCAGCATGTTAAGTGCTCCAGTCAATGAAGAACCCATAAGTGCGCCAAACGTACCGAAGTCAATGTTGTGTATCATATTCATCAGGCAAGAGCCTATCTGACTTCCTATTTTTCCCCAATCCACGCCTGTGACAAACGTGTATAGGCTATTTAAAACACCCTGTAAGCCAATTCCCAATGCAGTGCCGAGCAATGGAAGGTCAACGCTTTCAGAAAGCCCCATAATGCAGTCTGCAAGTGCCTGTCCGATTTTATGCCAGTCTGCTGTTGTGACAAATCCATACAGCATATTGACTACCATCATGAACCCGGCCCCAATCATAAGCCCAAGCTTCTTCCAATTCACTGTATCAACAAGCCCATTAATTCCCTTCGCAAATGCCTTTCCGCATTCCATCCAATCTATTCCGGTAAACAGAAGATACAAGGTATTCACGAGTGTGTTGATTCCAGTTCCGAACATTCGCCCTATTGCTTCCCAGTTAATAGTCTTCACAAGGCTATTAAAAAGATCGCAAAATTTATTGATGAAGTTCGTGATAACTCCACCGCAGTTTTTCCAGTCAATAAAATCTGTTATCTTCTTAACCGCACCGTTGATTTTTTCTCCAAGGATACGCCCTATCTCCTCAAAATCACCTGATTTGATAAGGTCTTTCAATCGTTTTACAAAATCCTGGATCGCATTATCTATCGGCACTGTTTCAAACATGTCCTCTGGCTTTAGCCCAGTATCGGGTGTACTGATCCCGCTGTCATTACCGCTGTTTTTAGATGTATCAGTGATCTTCTTTTGGATTTTGTTGATCTCGTCAATGGGGGAGAGATAGCCTTCTGCCTCGTCCGCTGCGTCTTTCAGCGCATCAGACTGGTCATTGATAGAATTTGTAGCCTTATCCGCGTTCTTTGCTGTCTCCCCGTAAGTGTCGGCGAAGTCCTGCTGTACTGCCTTTGCCCTTGTGAAACTGTTTTTTCCGGTAAGCGCCGCGATAAACATTCCAACATATGTTATAGCCTGTGACAAAAGATTGATAAATTTTGTCAATATAGGAGCAACTGCGCTTATAAGTGGTGCAAATGCCGTAGCGACACTATTTTTTAGGCGTGTTAATGCAGATAGCAGCATGGACAAACTCTTATTTGTCTCATCAGAATACTGAGACAGGCTTACAAGCCCCTCCTTTATTGCCGTGGTGATTCCATACAGGACTTTAAAAACTGTGCTGTACATGATAGACATTCCCAGCATCCTGCCCATACCGAATTTATTCGATTCTTTGTTCGTCCTATGTAATATACTTGCAAGCTTCTTAAATCCAGTAGAAACACCATTAACAGCGCCGCGCACGCCACGCAGCATAAGAGATTTACTAAGAGTAAACGCATGGAACGTCAGCTTATTTACGCGTTTAGCCAAACCGCCAAGTGCTACTGCCAAAGTTTTTCCAGTCTTTGAAGAACGCTTCTGCGCATTGCTGGTACTATTAAGACTTTTCTTATACTCCTTTTCAGCAGATCTTGCTTTTTGAAGTTTTTGGTATACGCTGTCGTATTCTTTGTCTCCAAGCCCTAGCCCCTGGCCTGATAGTCGTTTCAACTCCAGTTCGTAATATCTGGTTTCCTCTGTTAGGTTTCTAGTCTTGGCTCTGAGGGATTCCAATTCAGTCTCCATGCTGTCCAGTTTACCGCCGTAAGCCATATCATTAAGATTCTTCTTATACTCCCTAATCTGTCCATTTATGTTCTGCAACTCAATATATACGTCCTGATACTCGTCACTGTTATCGAAATATTTTCCAGCTTTTTCAAGTTCTTTCAGTTGCCGTTTATAATCCTCCGCTTTTGCTTTTAGGTTGTCTATTGCGCTGGATGCTTTATTTGCATAGTTTTCTATATACTCTATAGCCTTAGGATCATATCCGCCTTTTCCAGACCATTCTATACTTTTGGGGAGTTCACCTTCTTTGATATCGTCAGCACGGTCTATATGGATATCGTTTAAATCTTCTGCCTGCTTTTTTGCCTTTTTTTCCGCGTTTTCTAACTCTTTTATTCCATTAGTAGCCTCTTTTGCACTGCCGCCGGCACTTTTAAACCCTTCTGACATGGATGCAGAGAGCGCGTCTATTGATGCGCGCAGCTTGTCACATGACAGTACCAGGCTTTTGAGTATGTCCTTTATATTATCTGCCCCAGCTTTTACGCCATCTGTATCAATCGACGAATCAATGATAATGGAACCATCTTCCAATCCTGTCACCCCCCCTGCTATCCAAGCATTTTATTCAGCTTGTCCCGTTCTTCCTGCTCTTCCTTTGAGAGCCGTTTGTCCAGATCACATAATTTACGGTTTTCGTTATAAAATTTCTTCTCCCATTTTTCCATCTTAGACTTGCTGTTTTTTTTCTGTCGGATATTTATTACCTGTAAAAATGTACCGTCTGGCATTTCCATAAAGTACCCCAGGAACGTCCACCAGTGCATATATTTCATTGCCCTTACGTCATGCCCGATCATTTTATTTACAGATGGAAATATCAAAGGAGCGTCTTGTTCCCAGTCCATAATGCGCGGTTTAGGCTTGTTATCCCCTTCAGTTCCCGCGTCGATAAATTCCACGCCTTTTTGTATAGCTTCTGTAACCTCTTCTTGCGACAGCGGTTTCCCATTGGACAGAACATATATTTTCCCCATATTTTCAACAATTTCAATGTCGGTATAGAGTATGTCAATCATTGTCAGAATCTTGTCTGTGTCATTTAACTCAGGGTCATTAAAAGCTCTAAGAATATCAACGATTTCGCGAAAATCCGTGCGTATCTTATGCTCCTTGCCACAAACGATTAAAGATTTTGGAAGTTCCCATACATCCATTAGTTATGGTACTTCCTTGTGTATTTATTTACCTTTGTATTGGCCCTGTTCACCCTGATTTTGCTCTCTTTTTCGACCAGACTTGCGATTTTGTCTAACACCTCAAAAGCAAATACATTTCCGTTGGCCAGCATAGATAAAGGCGCAACTCTGCTGAATAAAGATGTGCTTGTGTCCTCATTCAGCAGATATGACATTTTCTCCACGATTCCTTTATCCGCGTCCACAATGAATTTTTCTGCATCCTCTCCTTCTTTCAGATCGAGGCTGTTAAAATATTCAACCACGTCATTGTACCGGCTTAGTATACCGGTATCAGACGGGTTCCAGAAGAATTCACCCATAGGGCGCCTATGTTCGTCTTTGATAACATATTTCTTTGCACCGGTGTTAATAATCAGTTCTTCTTCATTTCTGTTCATTGTCTGTGAATTTGGTTTCACTAATTTGTTGCTCATACTCTAACTCCTTTTCTGGGTCAATTAAAAGTTCATTATTACTCAGCGATTCAAAATATGCTTTTTTAACTGCGTTCAGTAACGTTCATGCTTCACTACTGGACCCCGCTGTGAATTTCTTAGTGCTTAAATCAAATTTACCTTCCACACGATTTCCGGCATTATATACAGTGAATGGGATCTGCACTCCTGTTGTATCACCGCCTACAGAATCAGGGATTACATACACATCTTCACGCCACGCCTTAAGGACTGAACCGTCAGCCTTCAGCAGTACATCTACCTGTGAGGTCTTACATGCATCTCCCTTTTTCCTGCTCATTGCTATATCCATGATCTTTTCGGATAATTCATCATCGTATGAGTAATAATAGGGCGAAACCTCTGAACTTACCTCATACCCAGAATGCTGTACGCTCTGGCTTCCTAATATATTTTTTTTCGTTTCGACTTCTGGGTTAAGCTCCTCGTTAAATTCTTCCAGATCATCCCCCAGCCTAACATAAGTGCTCGCTGCATAAGTTGTGTCAAAAGCAGCATCAATAAAGTGTGCAAGGTACTGTCTTTCAGCTTTCATATTGTCATTCTCCTTTACTCAAAATAGTTGTTTTCGTATTGCACGGTTATATAAACAACCCAGTCGCAGATGCCATCATCATAATTGTTTGCATTGTATGATGGTGTAGTGCGACGGATTGAATTTATCTTGCGGCCCCCTATTTCTGGGTACCTATCCAGCTTATAATTCTGTCTGGATACAGTTATCTCTTGCCGTTCTAACCATTCTCCCAGTTTATCAAGCTTCTCTTTTACATTTATCCGCAAATGCTCAGATGTTGATGCGGTACGATAAAGCACATAAAACGGATATTGGCAGGTTTGCCGTACCTCACCAACGATTGTCTTTTTTTCTCTCTCTATTACCGCTCCGGATACCGGATACCATGCCACTCCCGAATCATCACTGATAAATGAAAAAACAACCTCTTCCTCTTCTGTCCATCCAGGGAACCGGTTTATCAGCTCATCTATGGCCTTTGTCATCACTGCCGAGCCGCCAGTGTCATATTTTATACCTGCCATACTCTTACTCCTTTATGGCGTTCTGCGCCTGCGCAATCCATCTCTTAAGGTCTTTCTTTTTTGCTGGGATGAACCATTCTTTCTGCACATCAGGATTATGTAATTTGCTATTCTTAAAATCCAACTCACGCTCTGTCGCCTTAAGTTTTGTCCCCTTTTTATATCTCAGGCCAACTCCGGGTATATTCATGGGGCCTTTTCCGGTTTTTGCATCAACCATGACTTTTCCCATATATAGATATCGGCCTTCCGGTCCTGCACCAGCATAGACGGTTCCTGTACCTTGGACAGCGGCACTTTTTGCAACAGTGCGTTGTATAAAGTCCCCGGTAACTTTTGGCATAAAAGGTATCATACTTTGCATTATGGCACCATCAAGCGCGTACTGTGCACGGCGCATAGCTTTTTCAGCTCCGCCCATGTCAAGTTTGATCTTGACGCCCATTTCCTCTATAGAGAACCCCTTGAAATGCTTTCGTGCCATCTACTCACCACCGATCTCGAAGTGTGGGATAAGGCTGTATTTCCCCACAGTGTTAATTTTAAACACATTATCATATTTAGATTTCATATAGGATAACAGGCCATTCGTATAAATGCTTTCATCCTCAACAATCACTTTCTCAGCGTATTCGCCATCAATAAAGAAGTCACATCCCTCGTTGAATGTGATTGAGGTTGCTTTTTCCTCATCTGACTGCGTATTCCACTCTTTCGGCAGCATGTACGGTTTTCCGACCACCAGTACCTTTCCGCCTACAGATATATACTGGATATGCAGGTTAGCCTTATTCGCTTCTGCCAGCCCAGTTTTGACCATACCAGCACCCTTGTCTATGATAAGGTATACGCCATCAATGACAGTCGGGAACCAAACAAAGCCATTCTTTTCGCTGCCACTACGATTAAATACAGTAATCGTTCTATTGTACATGGGAACCACCTCACATCACATCAGCTTTTGAAAATGCTACAAATATTTTTGGAAGCTGAGCGGCCATCCAGTCAACCATCTCTTCATTCTTCGCCCATCCTTCTTTACATATGAAAGTATTATCGGAAAGCCCACTTTCTTCAATAAAGGCATGGATGATTTCATGTCGCGCTACTTTCTTTTCGTAAACCTCAAGATTCTTGACTGAACCTAATTCTGGTTCATGAACACAGATCACAAGTTCTTTACTGGTTTTGTCACAATACCCATCATTTTCTTTTAATCCTTCGTCCTCATCTCTCTTACGGAAAAATAGACTATATTTTGTCCCTAAAACATTAATTTTACAATCCTGCATATAGTAGCAACTCTCCTTTATCATCTTTGACACCAGTTAGATATTCCTTCACCGTGTCATATTCCAATCGCCTACGGGCTTTCATATCTTTCACTGCTGTAGTTATGGTACTGGTTGTTGTACCTTGTCCCACAGCATAATGTATAGACTCGCTCCCGGATGACACGGCGGTTATCTGCTTTCCTATCACCGTTCCGTCCTCTTTGTTGATAATACCAGTAGATTTCTCTGCCTTTCTATCTTCTGCTTCTATCCGGTAAAACAATTCAGCCAGGGCGCATACTGCTTTCTGCACCCTGGCTGCCACTCTTTCATTAGTCGGAAGTCCATCTATCAACCGGTTGAATGTAAAAATGTCAATCTCATCACAAGACCGTTGGCAAAATTTTTCAAAGGCCTCTTCTGGGATTGCGTCTCCAAAATAGCGTGTTGTGTAAAATTCGTATGTGGTATACATAACGTCACCTCTTATCCATTGGACTTAATCATACCCATGCGGATGTTCTTCTCCTTGTAAGCCAAAGACCAGTTTGTCTTTGTCCCGAGTTCTACATTGGTTGGGGACTCCTTTTTAATTCTTGTTGCGGCAATAGAAAATCCATTTGGATGCATGACATACCCCTGCTTCGTATACAGTTTGCGGATGCCCGCTTTTGTCTCTGGGTCGTAGTCTGCGTAGTATGGGTCTTCATAGTTGGTCTTATCACAGGTAAGTATAGAGCCGGAGCCAATCATATAAGTCTTATATACCGGCGCGGAACCAGAAGTATCTACTGTAAACCGATCAGACACTACCGGGATGAAGCCTCCGATCGTCGGCATTTCCACATCACCAGCCAGAGCATTCGGCACAGTATATTTGTTGTAATCCACAAGCCCCATAGCCTTGTATCTGGCATACATATAAGAGTGCAGGAACAAAAGTCCCATATTCTCTGCAGAATCCCCGATTGCTTTCTGCTGTGCGTAAATAAGCGTAGTCTCATCTACTTTATTTGCCTCCGCAGGGTCCCCTTCTACAGCCGAGATATCTGTGATATGATTCGCCATCCCGTCAAGGCTTAACACAGCATCCACAATAGACATCAGGTCTTTAGCTCTCACCTGACGATAGTATCCGGACACACTGTTCGCGACATGTGTCATAGGGTCCGCTCCAGTCAGTTCTTTTGTAAAATCCTGTGCCTTCCATGCTTTCATCCTCTGGATCAACATACAGGTCTGTTTGCTTCCAGTAATCTCGGACGGGGTGTTGTCCGTTTCTCCATCATTGTTCAGCGCCGGGTCCTCTTCGGCATCAATCGGCACATAGAAAGGCAGTGTTGCCACATTTCCCTTGTCACCGATCAAATCCATAATCGTATTATCCTGTACCAAAATACCGGATGCTAAAATTCTGTCATTCCATGTAGGCTGTTCTGTCATATATTCGGAGAATACCTCCGGGTCAAATACAAAACCTCCAAATGTTCCAGTCATTGCCATAACTTATTTCCTCCTATTTTCATTTTCTCATTGCTTCGTACAGTTCCGGGTCACTCTGTTTCAATTTAGTACGTTCGTCTAGGGACAGCTTCCTGAAATCATCTTTTGTCATGCCGCCATTTCCAGTACCGGTGAACTTAGTAGTGAATTTTGCCTTATTCTGTTCAGCCTTCTGCTGTCCCTCATCCACGACAATATTCGGGATCTGGTTCCCGTCTTTGTCTGTGATAAGTCCTTTGAAGATATCTTCAATAGATTTTCCTTTTGCGGTATCCTTGTCCAGTTCTTCCATGAGTTTCTCCCTGATACTGTCTGCGGTCAGGGAGTTCACGAATTTCTTGTCTCCCATGAATGTGTCTACTGTCTTCTCCAATGCCCTGCGTGACTCTTCGGCAGCACGCTCTTCCTTCTCTTTCTGCAATTCTGCTGTTAGGGTTTTAACCTGGTTTTGCAAGTCTTCCACATCCACCTTCTCAAAATCTTCAAGTTTTCCCTGCACGTCCTCAAGAGACTGTTTGTATTCGTCCCTTTTGGCTGCCGCCTTCTCGAATTCAGCCTTTGTCCGGTAATTTTCTTTCCATGCCTTGTCGAATCCATCCTTCTTGCCTTCCGGGATCTCAATTCCGAACTCTTTCATGATTTCATAAATGTTTTTCATTTTCCTTGCCTCCTGAAATGATTTTATTGACCGCTCTTTCTGCGGTTGGATTCTGCCGGATTGACCCCCGGCCAGGTAACACGTGTGAGGGGAATCGAACCCCCTTGTATGTTCCCGGAGAACCACACGCACCTCTTATGTAGATTTGTTATTGTATCTATCCACAGCCGCTCTGGCCTTCATCTCCTCTGGAGGCCCCCACTTTGCAATATGCAACCTTTCCTGCAAAGGTTTTATATTATGCATATCACAAAAATTCTTATATTTAGCATTCTGTCTTTTAAGGGTGGCAGCTATATGGTCATATTCTTGTTGTAACTCATACTTCAACTTTTCATCCCCTGTGCTCTCAATTGCCGTTCGCAAACCAAGCAACTCTTGCTTTGTTTTACGGATATTACGTTCCATTTCTCTCATGTGCTTGTTAATATCCTCAATCTTCTTGTTTGCTTCGGAATCAATGTCTCCATATGGATTATGAATGCCATCTCCAGGTCCGAAAGAATGGCGGCAATTTGCACCGCACAATCCAGTTACGGAACCATATCCTGTTGAAGTGCGAAAATCAGGAAACCTTTTATCCTGACCAGTACGGCTAAAAAATTTCCCCTGCCACCAATAATGATTACCTGGGTTTTCCCCGCCATCTCCAGTACGTGCCCCATAATGTGCGCTTGTGAGTATAATGTCCCACTCCATTTCCTCCATGCGCGCAATCTGTATATCTCCTGTGGCCTGCGCCACACCTGTTCTTACTGCCCTTGCAACTGCTGTCTCTATGTAGTCCTCATGACCGGATGGATACACAATTTTCACGCCAGTTTTCGACACATTATCAACTGCTTCTCTCACCGCTCCCGATAACGGTTGTACATTTCGAGTGACCTTCTCATACGCCATATCACATTCCTCAATAAACGTCTGCTGTGCGGCATTGACGGTTGTCCGTGTAAGGTTCCGCAGTTCCCCATTAGTAGCTTCATAATTTCTTTGCATAAGCCTAATCAGGTGTGGCGCTTGTTTTAGTGGCGTAGGGGACAGTCCAGCAGCTTTATACACTTCATTATCATACTCAATAGCTTTTATACCTGCCTCTTCCATCCTGTTTTTGACCTCATTATATTGGATTCTGAGATGGCTTGATATCTCCTTCTGGATATCCTCTAGCAGGTATCCTGACTCCTGAATTGTTTCTATCTGCCATCTATCAATTGGAGTGAAAAGATAATCCTCTCTCCTTTCCAGTCTCCTGACCATACGAGAGATGATAAGGATTATAATCTTCTGGTGTAATTTACTGGCATTCTCTTCTGCCCCTTCTGTTATCTGCCTTAAATAATCCGGTGACAGCATAAGCTACTCTTCCTTTCCAAATAACGTCGGTTCATCCGGCTGTGCCTCTGCTGTGAGGGCTTTTGCTTCTTCCTCTGTCATGTTTTCAAACTTCACAAAATACTTCCATGCCGGGATTTTCCCTTTTACCACATACTTCCACCAGTTTGCCTTGTCCTCTTCGTAGCTGTATATGATATCCCCGAATCCGTATTCCACCTCATACTGCCCGGAGGGTGCCAGGCCATACAGCTCCGCCATGATCTGCAATGCATATATCAGGCCGTCCATACAGTTTTCCAGCTTGTCCCGGCAGTCCTTTATAAATTGTATTGTCCTCTGCTGGTCTGCTTCTATCTGCGTCGCCGTTACCATCCCCGTTTTTTCATCAAATACGAAATAACCGTTGCTGTAACCACATTTATAAGCAATAAATGAGAGATACATGTTAATTCCCACTTTTCTTGTCTCTGTATTTAATTGTGGGTTTATTTCCTGATAGAATTCGTTTTCACTATTCCCGAACACATTTCTCACAAATTTAGGAAGCCTTATGTCTTGTTTACTTCCTATTTTCATTCCGCTTTCTTGTGTCAATCTATCATCCAGCAGGGTTATTTTTTGGCTGATGTCAATTTCATACGCATTCCTGCTATATGCTATATCCAGGTCCTTTAGTTCCTCAATCGCAGTGGAAAATATAGGTAGTCCCAGTATGCTGCTACTATCTACATTATTTGCGTCAGGTGTACTGAACACTCCAAATAGAGGGCTGTCCAGCCTCTCGTTATTTTCCTTGGTGATATATGCATCTGGCAACAAATTCGACCAGCGTGTCTTTTCCAGGTCTATCTTCTTTCCAATTTCATCTTGGCTGTCAGACACATACGCTCTATTAGAAATGGCATACACATAGTCAGCTTCAAATCTGTGATACTCCAACCTGGTATAATACCTATTACCATTCTGGTAGCCATCTTTGAATATAATCCCATTGATATTACCGTTATCGTCCGTAGATGTGATGATGAAATCAGCCGGGGCAAATACATCCACACCGCTGCCATTAGGCTTGAGAATCGCTGTGCCATGCGCCAGCCCCATCTCTACCCACTTACGTAGGTTGAAATAGCACTTGTCTATCTGCCCCTGCAAATATTCCCCCATTGGCGATCCGCTAACAGAAATGGAGACTGCAAGCGTTATCAGCCTGGCAGTCTCCTCACATATGGTTTTAGCAAAATTGATTGTCCGAACATTGTCCTTTTCATTTACCCACGCCGGATAACCTCTGTATATCATCACACACCTATTGATAAGAGCGTCCATTTGTGGGGACGTTACCGGGCTGACTTTAAACTCTCTTTCTGCTTCATTCTTGAACAACATTCCCCACCACCTCCTAATCGTTGATATAATCCCCATAGTTTAATCACCTTTTCCAACGCCAGATGCTATAAGTAATACTAAAAATCACAGCAATGGCGGCTATAATCACTTTTAATGCAAGATATGTTTCCACTGTCATGCGCTGTTCCCCCTTCTGTTAAAGAAGTCTTCGTACGCATAGCGCAATGCCGCTATTATATGGTCTTCCTGTCCCTCTGGATAACCACTCATGACATTGCCGTCCTTATCTCTGGCATACTCATATTTGGTTATCTCATTGTATGCATTCGGCGTCCTGCGCCTATCAATCACTATTGTTTTGCCTTGTAGCCACTTAAATCCGTACTCTACACTTCCAGGGCCTTTGATCGCACCTCTTGCCACAATCCCCATATCTCTATAGTCATTCACGGATTTATTTTCATTACTATCGCATGTGATCAGGTAATCATCATACCCATGTTCCTTAATCCATGCCGCAGTATTCTTATTTGGCGTTTTATTTACATAATTTTCATCTATAAGATATATTTTTTCCTGGTGTCTGTCATAATAAGACCGGATAAATGCATACTTATCTGGGTACCAGCCCCAGTCAACACCCTGGTAAATCCTATCCATGCGGCTAATTTCATCATCTGTAATCTCCCGGATCTCAATGTATTCAAACACGTTTCCACCTGAACCATTAGCCACGCCGTCATACTCATTCTCATATGCTTCTGGGTTTACTTCGCGCAAATGTTCCGCGTCGTCAATAAACTTCTGTCCCAACCACTCTGCTGGCACATCTTTATATGTACTCCTGTACACCACAGCATCCAGGTTATCTCTCTCTGTTTCCGCCACATACTCATTTGCCCAGTTATTTTTACTCTTTGGAGGATTGAACGATTTAAATTTATATGCCACATCACCTCCACGGATGGCAGACTGCTCAATGCTTCGGATTTCTTCCGGTCCCGCAAACTGATCCAGTTCCTCGAACCATACTATCCCGATATAACCAAATTCCGGTTTAATTGATTTTATTTTCAGTGGGTCATCCGCACCACGGAAATATATTTTCTGCCCAGTAGGTTTGTATATAATCTCTAGTGGAGACAACTTATATATAAACTCATCCTCCAGTCCCATCTTCTGTATTGCCCATTTCATCTGTGCATAGACTGAGTCCTTCAAGGTATTTCCTACCTTTCGCAGAATAAGGGCGTGCATATCACTGTTGTTTTTTATCAATTCTCCGACTATACACGACACTGATGAAGATTTCGTGGAACCTCTACCACCGGGAAAGTCATATTCCGTATGTTTTCTATTTCTTATGTCACGGATAATTGGGTGAAAACCATCTGCGATGATATCTAAGTCCATATGCCATATTCCGGCATTACGGGCTGCTTCTGCAATACGCTGTCTCTCTTCTTCCTCTTCCTTGATTTTTAAAGCTTTTTCTAAATCATTCGCAGCTTTTAATCTTTCTGTGAGGGCAGCGTCAAGTTCAAATTGGTCTTTTTCTTCCCCACGAACAACACGGGAACGAAATTCTTGTATCTCTTTCAGGCTACATATTCGCTGTGAATCAATTTCCTGCTGTCGGCTGGCTATATATGCCTTTATGCCCTCGTTTGCCATCAGCCTTCCCACTCGTTTATTCAGGCCCTTTTCTGCATATCCGGCATCTCTCGCCGCCTTTGTCATATTGCCGCCATTTTCTATGTAATTATCGGCGAACGCCTTATATTGCGGTTTTAACTTTCCTATAAGCTCGTCTTGCATTAAGTTTTCACCGCCTTATATATGTCGTTCAGGCATTGTATAGCCTCTATGCCAGATGTAGACGAAAGTATCGTCATCTGCTCATCTTTTAATTTCCCTGTTTTCTTACGGTGTGATACTGGGGTGGTAAGGCGGAATATTGTTATCATACGTTGCTGATCTTGAGCATAAAACTGTCGCGTATCTATGCTTACTACTAATCCTTCTTTTAGTATAGCTGTCTGTAGCTTTTTCATTATGCTTCGTGTATTCACCTTATCCCCTCCTCTATTTTATTGCATTAAAAAGAGACGGTCCTAAACCGCCTCCTAATCAATCACTTATATTCTCCCATGTAATCCAATTCTTTTGTAAGGCGATATATCGCCTCTTCCAGAATGCTCACGATCCTATTAGATACTTTTCTTTCCTGCACATGAGCAAATCCATTCCTTTTGCAATCATCTAGGCCGTCTTGATATGCCCTATGTACATCAGATATCCTATATATCGTTCCTTTACTGGATTCCAGATAATTTGATTCCTGGGTTATTTCTTTTCTCAGCAGATGGTATCTTCGCAATACATCCTTTTCATTACCACCATTTCCTGCAATGTATAACTTAGCCTCCCATTGTAAATCCCGCATCCTTTTTTCATATTTTTTTGCGCGTAATACAATTTCATCGTCAGTGAACCTTCTTAGATTCTCCATATGTAGCGCCTCCCTTCTGGTATATGTTACCCCTCGGGATAGGCATATTCAATGGTTCGTAGCTTATTTCCAGTATTTTACTAATTTGCAAACTGTTATAAACCATCAGGATACAATAGGCATAACCGGAATCGAACCGGTGACACACGGCTTATAAGGCCGCCGCTCTCCCTCTGAGCTATATACCCATAACAAAAGCGCCCAGCCAGTTATCTGACCAGACGCTCTCTATTGCTTACCCCGGGGGATAATCCCGGAGGCCACGGCAGCACATAGTGCACATCATGCTGTCGTACTCCCTGCCTCTACGGTGATCCGGCGGCAGATAAGCTATAGTGCAAATCGGACTCGAACCGATACTTCCCAGCGCATGCCAGTTATGCTCCCATTTACACCACTGCACTACCAGTCATTTCAATCAACGACCATTTCTTTATCCCAGACCTGAGACATGCAGTTTAGAGTATATGCACTGCTAACTTACCCCGGACACCAGGGAATCTTATGCTCTCTATAAACTGCTTGCACTTCCAGAGCACTACCCGTAATTGCCGGACTACTGCAATCACCGGCCAGTCTCATCTATTACGGATAAAGTTTTTTACAGCTTTATAGCATTGCAGGACTTCAAGCTGTGCAGAAAATTCTCGGCAGCCTCGGAATGCTTGACGTTAATCTACTCCTTCACGGAACCGCACTGCCTATATGCCCTAATGCGCCATACCGGACATCCCGGCATCCATGCTATGTTTCCCACTAATGGGGCAAACCTGCTGGATTACCTGAAACCGGCTAATCAGCTGCGGAGCTGTGACACCCCACAGCCGTTCAAAGGGAGGATACCATGTTATATCTATTATAGAATCTCTATTATAAGTATATCATATACCGTCGCGGTCATTTCGGTCATTTCGGTCATCTTTTACATAATTCCAAAATTTTTTTGATACCTGCCTCCGGCTATACCCAACAAGCCCTCCAATATCTTCCCAGCTCAGATTATTAATTGCGCGATATCTGATGATATCACTTTCTGGATAAGGTGCCGCACTGATATATTCCTCTATCTTCCGCCTGTCCTCCTGCACCTTCTTCTTATAATGCTCTATCTTAGATTTAATCCTTTCCTCTTCCTCGATATACCATTCAGAAAAATTCTTTGCTCCGCCTCCCTTTGGCATATCTGTTATAACGTTCCCTTTGTATGGATTAAAATCCTCATGCCTGGCAAGCTCTATGTATAGTGATCTGAGTTTGTTGTCATCAGCCTGCAGGCTGAATAATTCTTCCACCGTCATTCTGGCACCTCCATAGCAAGACCTTTTTTAGCAAGACTTTTACCTGTTTCCTCCTGTATTTTTTTGATTATTCTTTCCCCGTCTATGCTGCAAAATGCCGCTATATTATCTCGAAAAAAGACTTCACATTCTTTTATGGTGTCTATAAGTTCATATTCACAGCTTTTACGCTTTGAGGTATTATACTTATACAGGGCGGAGCGGTAATCCCTGACCGCCTGCATAACCGCCGCGCATTTAAGCCGTTTAACGCCTTCTTCGTTCAATATTTTCTCCCCCTTTATTTTTCTTGACATATGGTCTTGTACTCTCCCATACCTCCTCAAATGTCTTTATTTTATTTCCACAGACAGGGCACTGCCGCCGTCTCATTACCACAAAACCGTCCAAACTTTCCTCACTGTCCGTTACCTGCGTTTTGCCGCCGCATTTTTTACACTTCATGATTCGCCTTTCACAAAATTACAAGTGCTGCCAACATTCCAAGCGCTACGCCAGCTCCTATCCATATACCTACATTTAAATATGCCACTGATTCCTTTATGTATTCTTTAATTACTTTTTTCATGATATACCTCCATTGTCACCTCTAAATTTAATTGTCGGTACTGGCTCCCAGCTTTGGCATACAGCCCAATCAATGCCCCCGACTGGCATCCGCATATGGCGCGGCACTCCCGTTGCGTTCCGGCGCGTTATCTGCTCACCCTCTTTTTTATTGCCTATCTGGTTTTTGCTCCAGAGATTTTTTACAAGGTCCCTCGTTCGTCCTTGCCCCGTATTGCCGATAGGACAGCATTTAACTTTATCTCCCTGTACGCTCTCATATAATTTCGCATATACCACCGTTCGCAATCTTTGCAATAGCTGTTCCGGCGGTTCCGCTTTTTCATCATTCGGAACTCTGCTTCCTCTTTCTGGGTTCGGCATATGCTACACATCCTCAACTTGATAATCCTCCATAAACTCCCGAATTATCAGCATAACCAACGGGTACACCGTCTGGCTGTACATTTCCGCATCCACGGCAGTATCTTTTCCCGGCTACTATCCTTACGCCTGTACAGTTCTTTACTTCTTCACACTTTTTTTCATCTACTTCGACAAATTCATTTTTATTCATTTTTATTTTCCTTTCACAATTCTTTTATTTTTTCACCACAGTTTCATCACATTTTCCCGGTATAGTAATACTCAACAAAGGGCGATAACCTTTTTCATATAGACTTTTCTTTTTCATACTGCCGGGCCTGCTGACCCGG
>OASX01000670.1_pt1 | contig 25000 bp, 18 predicted proteins | sample 1516531 | NCBI WGS metagenome assembly OASX01 (sample SAMEA2579911, study PRJEB22360) | human gut metagenome | biome: human gut; feature: human-associated habitat; material: faeces | place: Denmark | collected 2008/2010
GGAGTCCCTCATGGAGCTGGCAGTCCGTGGCAACGCCTGGTCCCATGATTTCGCTGAGGCCGTAGATATCGTGGGCGTGGATTCCCAGCTGCCGCTCAATCTGGGTTCTCATTTTCTCAGTCCAGGGCTCTGCTCCGTTGATGGATGCCTTCAGTTTGATCTTATCCTTGACCCCCATCTCCTCGATGGTTTCCGCAATATGAAGAAGGTAGGACGGCGTACACATGATTCCTGTCACCCCGAAATCCACCATCATGGTCACCAGCTTCTTGGTGTTGCCTGTGGACATGGGGACCACGGTGGCCCCCATCTCCTCCGCACCATAGTGGGCTCCCAGGCCTCCGGTAAACAGACCGTATCCGTAAGCCACCTGGATGATGTCATTGCTTCCCAGTCCGGCCATGGTAATACACCGGGCCACGCACTCACTCCACACGTCAATGTCCTTGCGGGTATATCCCACCACCGTGGACTTTCCCGTGGTGCCGCTGGATGCGTGGATACGGGTAATCTGGGAATTAGGCACCGCAAACATGCCGAAGGGGTATGTATCTCTCAAATCATCCTTTGTGGTGAACGGAAGCCTTTCCAGGTCCTCGATTCCCCGGATGTCTCCCGGCTCCAATCCCACTGCCTGCATTTTCTTGCGGTAATACTCCACACTGTGGTACACCCTGTCAACTAATTTTCTCAGCCTTGCGCTCTGCAGGTTGGTCATCTCATCCCTGCTCATGCACTCCTTTGTCTCATTCCATATCATTTGCCTGTAACCCCTCCAACTCTCACACGACATATTTTTATATCCCTTATCTGCTTACAGTCCATTCTCCGGTTTACTTCCCGGCTTCTGTCCGTCCGGCTTCTGTCCGTCTAAACAGAAAGCGCATAACCGGTCTCAAATGCCTTTTTATTAATTTCCACCGTCTTAGGCGGAACCGTTGTCTCGATTACCTTCAGCCAGTCTTCCTTCTCAAATCCCATGTGCTTTGCAGCTGCTCCCAGGACAATGACATTGAATGCCTTGGGCGCGCCCATCTTTTTCGCTTCCTCCGTGGCCTCCACCACAATGGTTCTGCGGGCTTCCTTTAACCGGTCAATGATTCCTTCCGGATACTGAGCCACCCCTGTCACCACCGTAATGGGGTCAATGCGCCAGTCATTGACAATAACCACGCCGTCTTTTTTGAGGAAATGCAGATACCGCAGGGCCTCCAGACGCTCAAAGGCAATCAGCACGTCTGCCTGGCCTTCCTCTACAATGGGTTCTGCCACTTTTTCTCCATATCTCACAAAGGTTACCACGCTGCCGCCGCGCTGGGCCATGCCGTGCACCTCGGACAACTTCACGTCAAAGCCCGCCCCGATTGCAAGCTTTCCAAGTATGCGGCTGGTAAGAAGGGTTCCCTGGCCGCCTACGCCTACTATCATAATATTCTTTGATGTCATTTTATTCACCCGCCTTTACCAGATTGATTGCGTCAAATTTACACAGCTGTTTACACAGTCCGCAGCCATTGCACATGGTCTCGTCAATGGATATGGTGCCGTCCTCATTCTTTGTCAGGGCAGGACAGCCCGGTCTTAAACAAGCTCCGCATTTCTTACACTTATCCGGCAGCGGCCTGCACTTGTTGGGGAATTTGATTCCCTTAAGCAGGGCGCAGGGCGCCTTGGTGATGATGACGGATACCGCATCCCTTGCCACTTCCTCTTTGATTACGCGCTCCAGCTCCGCCTGGTCAAAGGCGTCCACCTCGCAGACATGCTCAATGCCCAGTGACTTGCACAGACCGTAAATATTGATGGCAGGAACCACCTGTCCTTTAAGTGTCTTGCCTGTGGCGGCATGATCCTGGTGGCCTGTCATTCCCGTGGTGGAATTATCCAGGATGATGACTGTGCCTGTGGCCTGGTTGTAGACCATGTTCATGAGAGAGTTGATGCCTGTGTGCATGAAGGTGGAATCACCGATTACAGCCACCCAGCTCTTAATATACTCTCTTCCCTTTGCCTTCTCCATGCCGTGGAGAGTGCTGATGCTGGCTCCCATACAGATCGTGGTGTCAATGACGCTTAAGGGCGCCACTGCCCCCAGTGTATAGCAGCCGATATCTCCGGCAGCATGTATCTTCAGCTTGTTAAGCACAGCGTATACGCTTCTGTGGGGACATCCCGGACACAGTATGGGAGGTCTTGCAGGAACCTGGGCCGCCTTATCCACCTGTGATGTCTGGCCCAGCACACGCTCCCTGATCAGGTTTGCGCTGTATTCGCCCTGAACCGTGAATATTTCCTTGCCCACTGCCTTCTGAATGCCCCAGGCTTTAACCTGCTCCTCCACCACCGGCTCCAGCTCCTCAAATATGTAAAGCTTATCCACCTTGGCCGCAAATTCCTCAATGAGCTTCCTTGGAAGGGGATTGAGAAGCCCCAGCTTCAGGACAGACGCCTGGGGCATGGCTTCCTTCACATACTGGTATGCAATACCGTTGGTGATAAAGCCCACGGATAAATCATTGTATTCCACCCGGTTGATGGGCAGGCTGTTGGCATCCTCTGCCATTTGTTTCATGCGCGCTTCCACCACCACGTGGCGTTTGATGGCATTGCCGGGCATCATGACATACTTTGCCATATCCCTCTCATAGGGGATGTCAAAGGGCTCTGCCCTCTCCTCCAGTTCCACCAGCCCCTGGGAATGGGACAGACGGGTGGTACTGCGCAGAATAACAGGGGTATCATATTTCTCACTGAGGTCATACGCATATTTCATGAATTCCTTGGCTTCGGCACTGTCGGAGGGTTCCACAATGGGGACCATGGCGGCTCTGGCCACCATCCGGCTGTCCTGCTCATTCTGAGAGCTGTACATGCCCGGGTCATCTGCCACCACCAGCACCAGTCCACCCCTGACGCCGGTGTATGCCGCCGTATATAGCGGATCCGCAGCCACATTCATCCCCACATGCTTCATGACGCACATGGAGCGCACGCCTGCTATGGATGCACCGATGGCCACCTCTGTGGCCACCTTCTCATTGGGAGCCCACTCCGCGTAAATCTCATCGTACTGGACCAGTGACTCGCTGACCTCCGTACTGGGGGTCCCAGGATAGGCTGCGGATACCTTTACCCCTGCCTCATAGGCACCTCTTGCTATGGCTTCATTGCCAAGTAATATTCTTTTCTCTGACACGTTTTTTCCTTCCTTTCAGTATGTATTAACCGCACCGGACCTCTTAAAAACCGTCCTGATGCCTCATCAGACTTCCTTTCGCAGGTCCGTGACCCTCTTTGCCTTTCCCTCAAACCGCTGAAGGGTGTTGGGGGATACCAGCTGAATCTTGGCATCCAGACCAAGCATCAGGCGCATCTTATCCTTCAAAGTGTCTTCCAGCCGCTCAAGGGCAGCATAGGAGTCCATCATACTCTCAGCTTCCACCTCAACCTTGATAATCAGGATATCGGAGTGGTTCTTTCTGTCCACCACGATTTCATAGTTAGGCCCGATTCCCTCTGTATTAATCAGCACTTCCTCAATCTGGCTGGGGAATACGTTGACGCCCCGAATCTTTAACATATCATCCGTACGTCCTGACAGGTTCTCCATCCTGGCGGTGGTGCGGCCGCAGGCACAGGGCTCATACATAAGCCTGGTAATATCCCTGGTACGGTAACGGATGAGAGGCAGCGCCTCCTTGGAAATGCAGGTGATGACCAGCTCTCCCTTTTCGCCGGGAGGAAGCACCTCCCCTGTGGCGGAGTCTATTACCTCCGCAATAAAATGGTCCTCATTGATATGCATTCCCTTAAGTTCCAGGCATTCTCCCGACACGCCGGGACCCATCAGCTCGCTCATGCCGTAATTCTGGGTCAAATTTACATCCTCTCCCCATACCTTGTAGAGCTCATTCCTCATGGCCTCCGTCATCAGCTCGCTGCCCAGTACAAGAGTCTTTACCTTCAGGTCTTTTCTGGGATTAATTCCCATCTCCAGGGCCACCTCAGCAATGCGCATGGCATAGGAGGGAGTGGCCACCAGCAGAGTGGTCTCAAAATCCTTCATATACATCAGCTGCTTCTGGGTATTGCCGGTAGAGGACGGAACCACCGCAGCGCCTACCTTCTCCAGTCCATTGTGAAGTCCCAGGGCGCCTGTGAACATGCCGTATCCAAAACAAATCTGGGCCACATCCTCGTCCGAGGCGCCTCCTGCCACGGCCAGACGGGCCACACATTCCTTCCACACCTCCAGGTCATTCTCCGTATATCCCACCACAGTGGGCTTTCCCGTGGTACCGCTGGATGCGTGGATTCTGCGCAGTTCCTTCTTTGGAACCGCAAACAGGCCATAGGGGTAATTGTCCCTCATATCCTGCTTCGTCACAAACGGAAGCTTCTGTAAATCCTTCAGTGTCTGTATATGCTCCGGCCTTACACCTGCCTCCTCCATCTTGGCGCGGTATGCCGGTACCTTTTCATAAACCCGGTTCACCGTGTCTTTTAGGCGGCTCAGCTGTATCGCTTCAATCTCCGCCCTGGACATTGTCTCCTCTTTTGCCCAAATCATGTTGTCTGACCTCCCTTTCCCTGCACCCGTATCTCCTGTCTGGTTTCCTGTACTATCTCACTTTGACGTGACAACGCATTGGCGCATTATATTGTCTGGCGACATTATACCATCTTTTCCCGGGTTTGTCTGCTGTTTTCATGCAAATTTCATATGAGTTTTCTGTTCGCGGCTTTTACAGCGGAAGCATCTGCACAAAACCTAACAGCATCCATAACTACATCTTATCAAAGTTTCATGACTTAGGCCATATTAGGACGTATATTAGGACGGGGACATATTGACCATGCCCCTGTATATTAACAGGGAACCATGTCTCCCGCCTTATGGCGTTTTCCATGGTTCCCTGCAATCGCACAGCCCTCACCGTGCCGGACCTCCCTGTCCCTCTACACCAGGACTCCCTCCTGGCTTCGCAGCTTTACCACTGCGGACAGGTCCGTCTTTTTATGTTCCTTTCCGCCCTGGTCCTGACACTTCTTGGAACGTTCCTCGGCGGTTTCGCACTTCTGGTAAAAATATTTGATGATGTCCTTTCTGGTAATGATACCAATGAAACTCTTCTGATCATCCAGTACCGGCACAAAGTTCTGGTTCAATGCCTTTCCGATCAGATCCTCCATATCTGCGTCTGCTTTAACCGGACGGTTGTCACACCGGCGGCGTATGGCTGTGACAGGTATCCTCTCAGCCCCTTTCAGATCCAGATTGAACTGGTTCTTGATTCCCCATAACAGATCACCCTCTGTCAGCGTCCCCACATAGCGCCCTGTCCTGCTGACAATCGGTACCGCGGAATACTTGTGGTGCTCCATTTTCTCCAAAGCCTGCCTTAACGTATCATCCTCACTTATATACGCCACGTCACTTTTAGGAGTCAGGAAAAACAGTATGTTCATTTTTTCACTCCTTTTTCCCGTATTCTTAATTAAGTATAATGCCTGCCTCTGAACCGAATGTGAACAAATTATTATAAAAATCTGAAATTTCTTAAGATGCAGGAAATATAGATGCATTTATTGGTGCATTACACCTGCGGGAGCCGCCGTACTCTGTCTAACCACCAAATACGGCTGAAACATAATATTTTTCTTTGTATCCTGTTTCTGTTTCTGGCGGATAATCCGAATCATCTGCTGGACTGCCTCTGTTCCCATCTCTTCCACAGGCTGATGAATTGATGTAAGAGGCACACTCAATATCTCTGAAAAAAAGATATCGTCATATCCAATCAGCGATATATCTTCCGGAACAGAGATTCCCTGCTGCTTTAAATAATGAAACACGCCATACGCCGACATATCATTATAGGCAAAAATTGCTGTAACGTCTTTTTTGAGCAGATATTCTGCCCCACGCACACCGCTGCTTAAGTCATAGTCCCCATAAAATATAAGGGACGGGTCAAATTCCACTCCCTTTTCCATCAGTGCCCGTATATAGCCCTGCGTCCTCCGGTTGGAATCAGCCAGATCCTTTGGACCGCCCACGCATCCAATCCTGGTATGGCCCAATTCCAGCAGATGTCTGGCAGCAAGATATCCTCCCTCATCATGGTCCACAATCACGGAACAGCCTTTAACCTCAGGATAAAAGCGGTCCACAAGAACAAAGGGTATGTTGAGTGAATCCATCAGAGCCACCATTTCCTCCACTTTCTCACTGTCATTCTCCCTTGCCATACAGATTAATACTCCGTCCACACCCTTGTCAGCCAGCATCTGCAGATATTTCATCTCGCGCTCATGGAGGTCATTGGTATTGCACAGTATGAGATTCCAGCCGTTCCTGCGGCATTCATCTTCAATGGACTTAGCCATATTAGCAAAAAAGCTGTTTCGGATGTCAGATAAAATCAGGCCCAGGGTTTTTGTCTGCTTCTTTACCAGTCCCACGGCTAATTGATTGGGCCGGTAATTGAGTTCCTTCGCAGCCTGGAGAATCGCCTCTTCTGTTGCCTTGGGAATCTTATGTGCCTTTCCATTTAGTACCAATGATATGGTGGTAATAGAAAAACCTGTGTACTTCGCTATATCCTTAATTGTTGTTCGCAAATTCTGCCCCCTGTTAAAACATGCTCAAAATCTTACATTTCATTATATCATAAGTTTACTATTTAGCAATGTACCAGCAAAATTTTTCCATGACTCTAATTGCCTCAAAATACTTGGATATCTCCACGTATTCATTGGGCTTATGACACATCTGAGGCTCTCCCGGACCAAAGAGAAGTGCCGGACTGTCCGGCCAGGCTGTCAGGAAAATGGAAGCGTCTGTAAAATAGTTGATACCTGTCTCCCCTGCATCGTCGCCTATAAACCCTTTCAGTCTGTGAAGCCACTGGTTTTTTGGACCGGTCTCTACCGGCATCCTGTAATTTGATATTTCAGGCGCAAAGGACAGACCTCCGTTATAAACTTCACACCGCTTTTCTATAAGGCATTTCAGACGGTTCAGAACCTCCTTTTCATTTAAAGGCGGTACAATGCGGATATCAGCCAGAAACTGCGCCCTGTCCGGAGTCATATTTGGTGCAATTCCTCCCTCCGCCATGGTAATCTGGAGTGTGCTGCGTCCCAGCACAGGGTGTTCCTCCCTCATAAGCTCCTCTCTCAAATCCGCAAGCAGGCCAAATCCCTGCTCCAGGGCATTGATTCCCTGCCAGGGCTCTGCTCCGTGGCTTGTCTTGCCTGAAACAGATAGTTTTAACCAGATGCATCCTTTCTGAGCCACACCAGCCTGACATGAAGTAGGCTCTCCAATTAAAAGCAGCTTTGGAAATAAATCAGGATATTCCTTTATGATTTCCTTTGCCCCCAAACCGCCACGCTCCTCATCACAGGTTCCCGCAAAAACAATTGTTTTCTGCGGGACGCATCCGCTCTCCGCCAACTCTCCCAGAACAAAAGCCATGACTGCCAATCCGCTTTTCATATCACTGGCGCCTCTTGCATAAAGGCGTCCATTCTGTTCTGCGCACACAGCCGGATTGGTATTCCATTCGTTTATATCTCCATATGGAACTGTATCCAGATGTCCGTTAAAAAGTATAGTCTCTTCAGTTTTTCCTCTGAGCACACCAATCACATTGCCGTGATGCTCGTCAATCAGCTGAACCCTTGTTTCCATACCTTTTCTTTTTAAATATTCTGCCAGATAAACAGCTGTCTCCTGTTCCCTGTCCTTTCCGTTGACACTGGGTATTTCCAGTATGCTCTTTAATAACTCCAGAGCCTCTGTTCTTTTCTGTTCCTCTGCTCTTTTCTCTGTTTCCATCTGCAATCCTCCTGCAAAAAGAGGACTGCCGCCCATGGAATCCTTGATTTCAGGCAGCAGTCCCCATCCTTATTCTTACTTTGTCAGCCAGTTCATGATTCCCTGCCACATTCTGTTATAATATTCCCACTCACAGAATTCCGGCGGTGCCCAGTGAGGGGCGCAGTCCGTGGTTACTACAGCGCTCTTTCCCTTTCCATATTCCCCAAAGGCAATAAACGGATCATCATCTACCACAGCGGCCACAACCGCTTCCGGCTTTGCAATGGTCTTGTTATATCCCAGTACCTGGGGGAACTCCCCGGGAATCCCGTTCAGGGCCTCATGCTGAACAACTGTTACAGGTGTAGTTCCCTCGCAGTGCTCCATACGGTCATCCACAGTAAGTACCTCTACCGGCAGAACCTCCTGCACTGCAGTATCATGCCACTTTCCTTTTGCATCCACGCCTGAAAAGGTAAGGTAGCCTCCCACCATCATAAGGGCTCCCCCATCCAGCACGTAATCGCGAATCAGATTACATCTGTTTGGCTTCTTCTCGCTTCTCATAAATGTGGCAGAGGGAAGAAGAAGCGTATTTGCTCCAATGTCAGAGAGAATCACTGCATCGTATTCTTTTAATTCTTCCATTGTAAACGGAAATTCCTCTCCTGCCAGATGGTTAGGCATAAAGGTAACCTCATAACCGCCTTCTTCCAGCGCTGCTTTCAGCCACTTTTCTCCTGTCTCGTATACGGAGGTATAAAAACTGTCAAATCCTTTCACATGTGTAGTGTAACTCATCCAGGACTCTCCTGCTAACAATACTTTCTTACTCATCTCTCTTCTCCTTATTTTTCATTCTATTTATTTGCCTTACACCATTCCAGTATGAGCTGGGCATAAACGAGAATGGCTTCCAGATACGATTCTGCCTCCACGTATTCATTGACTGCATGGCACTCTTCCAACCGGCCGGGGCCGAACTGCATGGTGGGGCATCCCGCGATATTCTTCCATAATCTCGAATCACAGCCTGCCGGAGAACCGACCAGACGCACCTGTCTTCCAAGGGCTTTTTCGTATCCATCCATAAAGCAGGCCACAAAGCTGTCACCGGATTCCTGTTCAAAGGCCCCTCCGGCCTGATACATGGTTATCACCGGCCTGTGCCGGCACAGCCATAAGTCGCTGTCAGCCACCCGGTTCACCGCATCTGTAAACTCCTCTACAATTTGATCATAGCTCATCTGTCTGGGCAGATAATGGATACATGTCTCGAAATAACAATGTCCCGGCACCGTTGACCCGGCGCTGCCTCCGTGAATCGTACCTATATTCAGATTGGGAGCAGGAAGCAGGGGATGTTTATAAGTCAGCAGCCATTTGTGTTCCAGCTCCTCCAGCTCACGGATAACCTTAAACGCCTTATCAATTGCACTGACTCCCTTCCACTTTGCTCCGGAATGATTGGCTTTTCCCTCAAACTCCACTTTAAAAAAGACAAATCCCATATGGGCCAGAATCAATTCATCGGAAGAAGGCTCGCATACAACCACTCCATCGGCTTTTTCTCCCGACATGATTGCCGCCATAGAACCATTGCCTCCGCCTTCCTCATCGCAGACTGAAGTGATATGTATATCTCCCGGCAGTTTTATCCCGGCATCCTTAAGCAGCTGCACTGCCATAACAGATGCCATAAGTCCGCCCTTCATATCAGCCGCGCCAAGGCCGTAAAGCCTGCCGTCCTTCATGGTTGGCGTGTGCGGCGGTGTATTCCACTCATTTTCATTTCCTGCCGGCATGGTATCAATATGACCGTTAAACATCAGGCTCCTGCCGTCTTTGTCTCCTTTAAAAACAGCATACACATTATAGCGGTCATCGTAATTATGTCCGATGTTTCCTTCCTGATATTTGGCCAGGCATTCTTTAATGGCTTCCTCTGTCATAGGATCCCGGCGGATGATATCCGCTCCCATATCCTCGAACAATTTCACCATATATTCCTGCCCCGGCTTTTCCAGCCCCCCTGCTATCCCATGGCCCAAATCATGGGTGTCGATAGCTATAAGGTCCATCAAACGCTGTATATATGCCTGTTTATTTTCTTCCAAAACTTCTTTTAGCGGCCTCATAATTTCAACTCCTTTTTCGGTCAGACATGGTTGCGGCATTTCATTACTCCATTAACCATATTAACCGTAATTGCGGATTCCCTGTTCAATGATATCCCAGAACTTTTCAACATCCACTTCCACTGCCACATTGCTGTTGGGCTCCTTCTTGAAATATCCGAAGAAGTCACAATTCGTACGGCCGTAGCTCTGAACGCTGCGGATATCTATTTCCGTAAACATTGCTTTCGTAGTCAGGACCGTCGGGTCTATCAGGTATGCTATGGTCAGAGGGTCATGAAGAGGTCCTCCCTCCCATCCGAATACAGCTTTTTGGCTCTTGCTGAAAAACCGCATCAAATCTGCAAACAGCGTTGCCGGCGGCGTTCCTATTTTTTCCATTCGTTCAATTACGGACGGATAACACAGCACTTTTCTGGTCACATCCAGTCCCACCATGGTTATGGGCCTGTTGCACGTGAACACCACATGAGCCGCGTCCGCGTCCGCCAGAATGTTAAACTCTGCCGCAGGCGTCACATTTCCCAACTGATAGCAGCCGCCCATAAGCACAATCTCACGAATCTTAGGAAGAATTCTCGGTTCCATACGTATTGCCATGGCAATATTGGTCAGCGGACCTGTGGGTACAAGTGTAATATCGCCGTCCGATGCCATCAGCGTATCTATTATATACAGCACCGCATGTTTCTCTTCAGCTTTTTTCCTGAGAGGTGCAAATACCGGTCCGTCAAGTCCTGTCTCTCCATGTATGTCATCTGCAATAACCTGCTTATCCCGTATCATGGGCTGTCCGCATCCTGCGTATACCGGAATATCCAGTCCCAGATATTGACACACATTTAACGCATTGGCCGTTGTTTTTTCCAATGTCTGATTTCCGGCAACCACCGTGATGCCCAATAAATCAATTTTCGGGCTCTTCGCCGCCAGCATTATGGCAACCGCGTCGTCATGGCCCGGATCGCAGTCTAAAATAATCTTGCGCTTATCCATATATTGACCTCCTGTTATTCAATCGTAACCAGGGAACTCTTTTTCTTCTCCTGGGCTTTTTTCTTGGATATCATGGAAACTGCCAGTACTGCAATGGTCACCACATAGGGCATCAGCAATACAAACTGGGATGGAACACCATACGCCTGTATACGGGCTCCCAAGGAATCTGTAAATCCGAATATCAGACAGCCCACCGCTGTAAGAGCAGGATGAGCTCCACCAAAATACATGGCGGCCACACCCATAAAGCCTCTGGAATTCGTCATACCCTCTGTAAAAAGCTGGCTGTATCCAAGGGACAGATGAGCTCCTGCCAGCCCCCCAATCAGACCGGATATGGCTATTGCCTGGTATTTCATGGCATTTACATTAATACCCGCTGTTTCTGCAGCCATTGGAAACTGTCCCACTGCCCTCAGCCTCAGTCCCCATACTGTCTTATAAAAAAGAAACATCATAAGAAATACCAGCACGATAACAAACCATTCCGTTACACTCCAGTTGTTAAACAAGCTGTCCAGGACCGGCACGCCGTCTAAAAACGGCATATGTACCTTAGGTATACCTTTAATCTGCGGGCTGGTAAAGGAGCCGCTTACTCCAAGCACGCTATTAAGCATGAACTTGGTAAAGGCAATGGCAAACAGATTAATACCCATACCGATAGCACAAATCTCTGCCTTGTACTTAATGTGTCCCACAGCCATAATCATAGCAATGAGAAGCCCTGCCACCATTGAAATAAGGATTCCCAGAACCCAGCTTCCAGTCAGATAACTAACGGTTACAGCTGTAAATGCCCCTGTAAGCATGATACCCTCGGTACCAATATTAAGAATATCCGCCTGCTGGGTAATCGCTGCACATAGAGCTGCATATATGATGGGCGTAGCTGAACGGAACGTCGCATATATTAATGAAATATCAAAAATCTTATCAAATTGCATATGTCCTCCTCCTACTGCGCATCTGCTTTTGCCTTGCGTTTTTTATTAAACTGGAACAGCAATTCCATAGTAGCCACGATAATAAAGATAGCTGTAATGGTATCTACAATGGATTTTGGAACACCTGTATTCTGCTGCATACCCAAAGCACCTGAGCGGAGCACTGCCAGGAAAAACGCGATGAACGGGGTTGTAACCACATTGTTCTTAACAATCAGGGAAGCCAGCATTCCGTTTGTTCCCAGGTTCGTGGCAAAGTTATTCAGGAAGTATCCGTATGTACCCAGCACCTCGATACAGCCTGCCAGGCCGCCAATGGCGCCGCTGAGCATCATGGTACGGATAAACACCTTCTTGGGATTGATTCCCACATACTCAGCATTGGCCGGATTGGTTCCCACGGTTCTGATCTTATAGCCCAGCGTTGTTTTGTTCAGCATCCAGATGACAGCGATGACCGCTACAATAGCTATAAACAGCCCAGCGTTGGCATTACTTGGTTTCAAGAGTTTGGGAAGCGTCACATTCACCGGTATGGACTGGGGATTGGCAACGCCTGCACTGATTGGTCCGCTTACTAAATAGGAAGTGATATACAAAGCCACACTGTTCATCAGAATAGTGGTACACACCTCACTGACGCCGTAATACGCTTTTAAGAATCCCGGAATCCATGCCCATGCCGCACCTGCTGCAACGGCAAAACATGCCACTAACAGCAACGGCTTTGGAAGCCATGTACAGTAGATTCCCACATAGGCAGCCGCCATACCGCCTAAGAATACCTCGCCCTCAACACCTACATTAAAAGCTCCTGCCTTAGCCGCCACCGCAAATGCAATGGACGTCAAAAGCAGCGGGGTAAAGTTGGCCAGAGTTGTACCAATTTTCAGTTTCCCCACAAACGCGCCCTTAAACAAAGCCGCATATGCCTCCAGCGGGTTTTCATGAATCAGAAGTATAAAAACAGCTCCTATGCCTAATGCCAGAAGAGCCAGCAGTAAAATCCTCCTCAGGCTTTTCATCACTGATTCTACTTTTGGATTCATTGTCTGCCTCCTTCCTGCTCCTGAATACCGCAGCCTTCCATATCATGACCGCCCATCATCAGAAGTCCCAGCTTTTCTTCATCTGCTTCCTCCGCCATCATGCGCCCTGTAATCCTGCCTTCATACATAACCACAATACGGTCAGACAGAGACATGATTTCTTCCAGGTCCGCAGATACCAGAAGCACTCCCAGTCCCTTTTTCTTAACATCCTGCAAAATAGTGCGGATCGATTCAATGGCTCCTATATCTACACCTCTTGTAGGCTGGGATGCCACCAGAAGTTTTCCGCCTATGGAAACCTCTCTGGCCACCACTACCTTCTGGGCATTGCCTCCCGAAAGTGATGATGTGGGAATTTCAGTATCCCTGGGGCGTATATCAAATTTCTCGGCCATCTCCTTGGCAAACGGGTAGGATGCAGAATCATTTACCATGATTCCCTTGGCAAAGGGAGCTTTGTCCTCCTGAACTGCCACCAGATTCTCCCGTATTGTCATGGTACGGTTTAAACCTCTGGTATTTCGGTCTTCCGGTATATGGGCAAGCCCGGCTTCTCTGGATTTCTTTGGAGAAAAATTAGTTATTTCCGTTCCTCCCAGAATAACACATCCCTTCTCCACCTTTCTCAATCCGGTTATTGCCTCTATAAACTCACTCTGGCCATTGCCATCTATACCGGCAATACCCACGATTTCCCCTGCCCTGACTTCCATGGAGACACCGCGTATCTTGGATATCTCTTTTTCACCCGATGTCCACAAATCTTTGACTTCCAGGACCACATCTCCGATATCAGCCTTTTCCTTTTTTATATCCAGGAAAACTTCCCTTCCTATCATCATCCTGGCTAAATCTGAAGGGGACGTATCCTGTTTATCTACGGTACCGATAAAGCATCCCTGTCTCATTACGGTGATACGGTCCGATATCTCCATTACCTCATTGAGTTTATGTGAGATGAAAACAATGGACTTGCCATCCTTCCTCAAATTCTCCAGAATCTCAAAAAGTCTGCGTGTTTCCTGAGGCGTCAGCACAGCTGTCGGTTCATCCAGTATGATTACATCTGCTCCCCTGGTCAATATTTTAATGATCTCCACTCTCTGGGCTTCTCCCACGGAAATCTGATTTATTTTCTTACTCATCTGTATATCCATGCCGTACTGGTCTATATAGTGCTGCACTGTATTTTTTGCTTTATCAAAATCTATGGTGCATCCCTTTCTGGGTTCAAATCCCAGGATAATATTCTCCAGCACTGTAAGTTCGCTTACCAGCATGAATTCCTGGTGCACCATTCCTATTCCTTTTTCTATGGCAATCTTGGGGGTGATGTGGCTCATATTCTCACCTTTGATTTTTATATCTCCCCCGTCAAAATCATATAGTCCGTACAGCAGTTTCATCATGGTGGATTTTCCTGTTCCGTTTTCACCAATCAGGGAGTGTATTTCACCCTTCTTCAAGTTGAACTGCCCATCTTTTACCGCCTGTACGGAGCCAAATGATTTCCTGATATTATTCATTTCCACTACATATCCGTTCATTCCGGTCACCTTTTTCCCTGAATCTTTGCCTCTAAAGATTTCATAAAACCCGGGGCGGGAAGACATATCCATGTCCTGCCGCCCCTGAAGTATCTCCGCGCTTTATACTGCCTTACTGAGCGTCCTTACCGAATCCCTCATAGTTATTTACCACAATCTCACCAGAAATGATTTTATCTTTCAGTTCCTGCACCTTGTCCTGAATATCAGCAGGGAACTTATCACCTAAGTGCTCTTTAATGACTGCGAAATCAGTTAAGTCCACACCGTCGTTGGAAATTTCCAGATAGCTGGTGGTATCTCCTTTGAAGTTACCCTCCACTACGGACTCAATCACGCTGTAGCAGGCCGTGTCAACCCGCTTAACCATAGATGTCACTACGTGTCCCGGCTGGTCGTTATCCTGATTTAAGTCAACGCCAATCGCATATTTTCCAGCTTCCTTGGCCGCCTCCAGAACGCCTGTACCTGTACCAGAAGCCACATTCATGACAATGTCAGCACCCTGTTCATACTGCGCCAATGTCAGCTCTTTGCCCTTAAGAGGGTCAATCCATGTTCCTGCGTAAGACTGAAGAATGGTAATGTCGGGATTAATATACTTTGCTCCCTGCTCAAATCCAACATAGAAATCGTGAAGCACCGGAATGTCCTGGCCTCCGACCCAGCCTATAATAGCATCGTCATTTACACCTTCAATCTCGGAGTGGGTCGTGAACATAGCTGCCACTGCACCTGCTAAAAATGAACCCTGATTCTGAGCAAAGCTGATGGAAACCACATTTGGTCCTTTTACAGTTGTATCAATGATAGCAAATTTAACGTCTGGATAGCTGTCTTTATATTTTTCAAGATATTCCTGGAAATTAGAGTTAGAGCAGATGACCAAATCATATCCGCCCTCGCAGCATGCCAGAAGGTTGGCTTCCCACTCGTCTGCGGTAGTGCCTTCCAGGTTCTTTACCTCCACGCCAAAATCCTTGGCTGCCTGCTGTGCACCTGCATTACAGGAATCATTGTAGGATTTGTCTCCCAGATTACCAGAGTAAACAACAGCTACCTTTATGGGACTTTTGCCTTCAGAATCTGCCGCCTCGCCTGAGCCCTCCGCTGCAGTCTGCCCGCTGTCCGCTTTGCTCTCTGCCTTAGCTCCTGTACTGCTGGAACCACACCCCACCAGACTTAATCCTAATACTGCCGCCATTGTCATTGCCAAAAAACGTTTCTTCATAATAAAACTACTCCTTCCTTCACCTAAAATATAATTGTTTCCTTTTACCAGGAAAAAGCTTTTAGTAAAGCGTTTTTCCAAATTTATTTCGTGATTTAATCTTATTACTATTTTTTAATTTTGTCAATACATAAATATTGCACTATATTAATAGCATATTTTTATGCATTATTTACAGCTTTTACACATGCCACCTCCTTGTGTTCTGATTGATATTTTCTTTAATGGTAAAAGGCTTTATCTTCCTCGACGCTGTAAATTCCAATCAGATATCACAGTTTTTTCAACGCCTCACACAACAGACAGTTGGTTCTGAGTGCCAAATAAGAAAACGGCAGGAGATGGGGCGCTTCCCGCACCGCTATATCTCCTGCCATATCCGCTCTATATTTTTTTTCCTTCCCCATACAAATTCCTATACTGCCCCGGCGTCATATTCTCTGAACTCTTAAACCTCCTTGTAAAATTGGACAGATTGGCATATCCCGCCTCCTGGGCTATCTGGGCTATCTGCTTATCTGTATGAATCAGACAATTCTTGGTGTAATCCAGACGTTTTTTGGATATCAGTTCGGAGAAACTGGTATTCAGGTTCTGGGTGATGAATTTACTCATATAGCTGGATGAATAGCCAAAGTGTTCCGCCATCCCCACCAGACAGAGACTGCTGTCCCTGTAATTATCTTCTATGTACGCAAGCACCTGCTCAGCCAAATCATTGCGGGCGTCCTGCCTGGAAGCCGCAAGGATGCCGCTGATTCTTGCAAGAGCGTCTCCCAGCTTTTCACCGAATTCTTCCACGGTCCTGAACGCAGTCAGCTGGTACAGCTCCTTCTCTGTCAGCCGGATGTCATTTTTCTTCACTTCCTTCAGGAGATGGCTTACGATATCATAACAGCACATCAGCGCCATCTGTCCCGGAAGCTCCTCCAGACTCAGCACCACTTCCTGCACAGAGCCCTCCACGCTCTCTGGCGAACCGCTTTCCAGACACCGGCTGATACACAAGAGACATTCTGTCTGATAGCGGCTGATGGTAGCGCTGTACTCCTCGCCCTTTCCCTGCTCCATGCTCTCAAAATCCAGCTCCTTGTGGGGATTTAGCAGACGGAACTTCATGCTGGTAAGAGCCTCCAGATAGGACAGATGCACACCTGATGCATCCTCATGAATATTTCCTGCGGAAATGACGCACTCACAACAGCCGAATACCTCCTTCAGGCGCTCCCTGGCCTCGATCCTGTGTTCCTCAGTAAGGACCTTGCGGCTGAGAATGACGGCAATTGCCCCGAAATAGTACAGGAAACTTGTGTATACGCCGTAATCCGTCTGGAACTTTGCTTTTATGGGACCTTCCTTCTCCTTATAGAAGGCGGATAACTCCCTGGAAGACATGTTTCCCCCGGCCGCCAGAACCACCATATGATTCCGCCCCTTCATCTGTTCTGTCAGAATGCCGTTCACCATGTCGTCCTCCCGGATGCCGTCCTCCCGGGTGTCATCCTCCCCATAGAGCAGCTTTGTCACAAGCCGTTCCTCCACCAGGGGCCACTGCTTCTCAATCTCCTTTGTCAGGGAATCCTTGACAGAATTCAGGCTGTCATACTGATTCTTTATAAATACCAGCTCATCCCTGCTCCTGTCCTCACTGTTTTCATTGTCCTGCTTCATATATTGAGCCAGCTGGTGTATTGGCTTGTAATAATGGTAGGCCATGTAGATTGCCATAAAGCATCCCAGGATTAAAAAGATTAAAACTCCGGTGACCAGCAGGCTGTTATTCTGTACCACATCCGCCAGCAGGTCGGGCATGGTTATCTTACTCAATATGATAAGAGAGGGATGGTCCATGGGGTATACGATATAACGGCCCTGTCCGGCTCCCTCCTGAAAGGTGGTGCAGCTTCCCGGAACTGCCTCCAGGACCCGCCCCATCACCTCATCCAGCCCCATATCCTCTCCTTCTGTTGCCAGTATCTTCCCCTCTCCGTTCAGCACAGCGATCCCACGGCTGTAGCTGCCCGGGGACGTGGTCATACTCCGGCTGATTTTGGAGGGCTGCAGTTCCAGCACCACCCAGGATTCCACCTTATAGGAATAATTATATACCGGATAAATGAATACCATCTGCGGCCTTGTTATGATTCCGTCCTTCATATGGTATTCCTTGTTGATAACATCGTAACCGGGATGATCCATATCATACAGTTTGTCCAGAAAGGGCTGCCTTTCTTCCTCCGGCAGCCTCAGCTGGCCTGCCAGAAGAATATCCTTGGCATACCGGCCTTGGGAAGAAAAACTCATATCTTCATTTTCATAAAGGATATATGCCTTTGTTATGTAGGGATTGGCTGCATTTTCCTCGCGCAGCATGTCCACCATCTGAATCTGGTTTTGGGCATCCCGGCTTCTGGATACCACAGGGCCGCTGAAGCTGATTCGGTTCCCGGCCTCCATAAGGCGGCCGTTCATGGTTACCAAATCATCGCCCAGGCGCTCCAGAATATTTTCATTGTACCCGAGAATCTCCCTGGACAGATTGCGGTACATAATAATTTGCAAACAAATAGAAAGCACCACCATCGGCACCAGAAAAAACGAGGTAAAACCCAACAAATATTTATGAAAAATTCCCCTGCGCAAATCCGTCCCTCCCCGCTTCATGTGGTTCTTCACATGCCATCTTTACATTATATATTATTTTTTCATGATTGGAAAGGAGATAAATAGGCAGGTGCGTCTGTGGGTAAATGAGCGGAGCGCGTCTGCAGCGCCGTAAGGAACTCTTCTGCCAAAGCATTCCCATCAGCAAAACAACAGGAAAACGCATGCTGCTTCTTACCTGCGTTTTCCTGCTGTTATCTGTACCTATATGATTCCATAATCCCGCCGCCCCGAAACCCATCCTGTACCTGTTCCGGAAACAGCCTTACACCGCAACGCAAAACCGGTCTTATATCCGCGCCAGAACTTCATTCAAATCCAATGTTCCGGTACCGTCCTCCAGTTCAAAGTACGGTATGCCGATACCTCCTGCCCGGCGCACAGATTCATACATCTCATTCTGTTCCCGGACCGCCAGATACCGCTTCAAATCCGGAAGGCTGGCAGACAGGTTCTTAAAATCAATGTCCGCCTGCTTCTCTGTCAGTTTACATAATGCATACAGTGTGTCAGGACATAAATGACTTCCTATTACAGTTACTTTCATGCTATAAATCTCCTTTTCTATCATATGATTCTATTTGGTTTCTGCTATAGCGGCTTGTGCCGCGGCAGTATTTCCCATGGAATTTTCTTTGTAAATCCGTTTTTCCAGCCAGTCTTTTCCTTCCACCAGCCTGGTCACCATCATGGAAGCAATGGTATCGCCGCTGGCATTGAGGCAGGTTGCGGCCGGGTCCACCAAAAATCCTATGGTGGCAATCAGTGGGAATGCTTCTGCCGGAAAGCCGAAGAGACTGACAATGAGCATTTCTCCCACCAGGCCGCCCCCGGGAGCACCGGACAGCACAAAGGCGCTCAGGATGGCAACCGCCATGGCCATGGCATAGGTACCGATTCCGGTAAAGGACTGGCCGAATATACCAAACAGGAAACTTATCTTCACTATGGAGGAGAGCACGGAACCATCCATATGCATAGTCGCCCCCATGGGCAGCACAATATCCCGGATGTCCCTTGGCACCCCTATCTTGTCACACGCCTCGCAGTTTACAGGCAGGGCGGCAATGGAGCTCTGAGTGGCAAATGCAGTGACCGCAGGATTCAGTATATGTTTGAACATACGCCTCACCCCCTCTTTTCCTCCGGCGAAATAGGAATATGCCGGAAATGCTGCCATGAAATAAAGGATGCACATGGGATAATACACCAGCATGGCATGTCCGTAGTCTCCGATCAGTCCCGGACCGAACTCTCCCACCAGGGATGCAAAATACGCTCCCAGGCCAATCGGCGCGTACAGCATGATAATACTCACGATTTTCATGATAATTGAATTCAGGTTATTGAGCATCCTTCCCACAGGACTGTCCTCACCTCCGCAGGCGCTGACGCAGAAACCGGACAAAATGGCGAATACAATGATGGGCAGCATGTTCTTCCTGCTCATAAGCCCTGAAAAATCGTCAACCGTCAGTGCGCCTACCACCATTTCCCCGATTCCGCTCATTTCCTCCATCTCAGCGCCGGCAAAATGGATGCTGGTGCCTGCGGCCGGCGGAAATACATTCACCACCACCAGCACCAGGACACCTGCGATGGCACCGGTAATCACAAATACCATCACCAGACTGCTCAGTATCTTCCCCAGCCGTTTCATGTTCACCATGTTCCCCACTGCGCTGGATATGGAAACAAAAACCATTGGAACCACAATCGTAAACATCAGATTCAGAAAAATATCTCCCAGGGGAGCCTGAACCTTAGCCTTTTCGCCAAATATCACCCCGATGACGGCGCCAATCATGATGCCTGATAATAAAATGATTGGAAAACGGTAATTCTTCCATATTTCTGATTTGTTCATCCCTTACTTCCTCCTTCTCCTTTGGCGCAGCCCGGTCTACAGACTATCCACTGCGTTCTTTAACTGTCCCAGGGCCCTCTCCAGTACACTCCTTGGGCAGGCGGCATTCAGCCTCATGTAACCGGACAGGCTCCGTCCGAAGGTATACCCCTCATTCAGTCCCAAACCGGCCTTCTCGATCATAAAGGTACGCAGGGTCTCATTATCCATATTCAGTTCACGGCAGTCCAGCCACACAAGATAAGTGGCGTCCGGCACCGTGGGCTTGATTTTGGGTATATTGGTGCTGCAGTATTCCCTTATGAAGGTAAAGTTCCCATCCAGATACGCAAGCAGCTGTTCCAGCCACTCTTCCCCCTCATTAAACGCTACCTCCATTGCCACGGAACTGAACGCGTTATTTCTGTGGACATCCATAGCCATCCAGAAGTCATCAAATTTCTTCTTCATCTCCAGATTGGGGAAAATTGTGGTGGATGCCTGAAGACCTGCCAGGTTGAAGGTCTTTGTGCCGGAAATACAGCTGATTACCCTTCCGGCTGTCTCTGCGGACAATGTGGCTGTTGGAATATGTTTTTTTCCATGGAATACCAGGTCAGAATGTATCTCGTCGGATACCAGCAGAGTGTTGTTGGCCATACAGATATCTGCCATTCTGGTCAGCTCCTCCCTGCTCCATACAATCCCCAGTGGATTGTGGGGGCTGCACAAAAGGAATATCCTGGCTTCCTTAGCCTTGGCTTCAAAATCCTCGAAGTCAATTCCCCATGCACCGTCCTTTTCCACCAGTCGGTTTTCCAGCACATTCCGTCCCCACGCCTCTGTTACATCATAGAATTCCGAGTACACAGGCGTCTGAATCATGATGCTGTCACCCGGTTCTGAAAACAGCTTTACAATGGATGACAGGGCCGGCACCACTCCCAGGCTCCAGCTCATCATCTCCTTTTTTATATCCCATCCGTTGCGCCGCTTCTGCCAGCCCCGGATCGCCTCAAAGTAGGAATCCGGCCTGGAGGTATATCCCCAGATCCCCTCTTCGGCCCTCTCTTTAAGGGCGTCTATGATGGGCTCAGCTGTCCTGAAATCCATATCGGCCACCCATAAGGGAATCACATCCTCCCTGCCGAATTTCTTCATCCTCTCATCATACTTGGCTGCCCTGTTGTGGCTCCTGTCAATGACTTCGTCAAAATTATACTTCATGTCATATACCGCCTTTCTTTCATTGTTTATGCTGGCTGTGCTTTTCCGCGTCTGCCTGTGCTTTCCGCGTCTGCTTGTGCTTTTCCGCATCTGCCTATTTAATAAGCAAGCATCATGCCAACTTTTACAATCATATTGAAGTCCACGCAAAAAAAGGACTTGATTCCTTATTAAATCAAATCCTTTTACGCTGTATTTAAATTATTCCGCAAACCAAATCAAATGGTTATATTGGTCTTTAATTGGTTGTATTCTTTTATTTTTGGTTGATAATATGGTTTATTTGGTTAAATTCATACCCTTCCCATATCTTCCTGCCCAGGGATGTTATACGGCTTCCGCCTCTTCCCCGTCCGACCCTGGCCAGGCCATATTCCCTGAATATTCCCAGGATAGACCTGACGGCCGGCTGGGAGAGAAGGAGCTTTTCTTTTCTGGCAGCTTCCAGAATCCGCTCCCGTCCCACTGTCTCTCCATTTTCAGAGGAACAGTATAACATTTTTAGTACAAACCAGTATTCCTCCGGTTCCAGCCCCTGTTCCCGCATTGCCTGTTTCCACGGTGCGGTATCAGGCGTCAAATCCGATTCCGGATATTCCGCCTTTTTGGACGCGCAGTACGATAATCCTGTTCCAATCCCATCATACTGAAATGTGGGGGGCAAATCCTTTACAGTGATAACCTGGCTGCCTGTAAAGCAAAAGTACTCCGCCAGGTTGCGCAGCTCCCGGATATTCCCCGGCCAGCTGTACGTGCGGAAAATCTTCTTTACCTCCTCTGAGAGCACAAACTCTCCCTTCAGTTCCCGGCAGAACCGTTCCATGAGAAGGAATACATCCTCCCCCCGCCGGCACAGGGGAGGAATGAGGACCGGCAGTGTGTTCAGGCGGTAATACAGGTCCCGCCGGAAGCTGCCGTCACGCACCTTTTCTTCCAGTGACTCATTGGTAGCTGCCACGATACGTACATCCACGCTGATAATCTTATTGCCGCCCACCCGCATGATCTCATGCTCCTGAAGCACCCGCAGCAATTTTACCTGGAGGGCCGGACTCATGCCCTCCACCTCATCCAGAAACAAGGTGCCGTGATGGGCGAATTCAAACAGCCCTGGTCTTCCGCCTTTTTTTGCCCCGGTAAACGCGCCCTCCTCATACCCGAAAAGCTCGCTTTCCAGCAGATTTTCCGGCATAGCCCCGCAGTTTATGGCCACAAACGGTCCCTTTTCCCTCCTGGAAGCCAGATGCACTGCGTTGGCAAACAACTCCTTGCCAGTGCCTGTCTCGCCAATTAAGAGTACCGGTGATTCCGTGTAGGCCATCCGCCTTAAAATAGCCTTTGTCCTCAATATCTCCCCGGACACCCCAATCACATCCTCAAAGGTGTACTTGGCCCGGTACCCCTTGTGCATCAGCTGGTTGCGCAGCTCATGCTGGCGGTTCTCAGCATCATTGAAGGGCTGCAGGATGGCAAACGCGCCGATGCAGTCCTCCCTGCGCAGCACCGGAACCACTGTGACGCCAACATTCACATTGTTGATGCGGATTACTCTGGGCTCTATCTTCTTTTTTGTCTTAAGGCACTCAATAAACGGCAAATACGCCAGGGAGGCAGATGCCTGCTTATGCATCACCAGCGTACGGCTCAGCCCCGTAATCGTTTCCGCCTTCCTGTTCATGGCAAATATCTCGGCCCGTTCATTGATACCGATGATTCCCTCGTCCAATATCTCCATCAGTATGTCAAACTGGCTTTCCAGCCTTCTGGACCTGGCGAACATCATGTCAAAATTGTAGGTGCTGGTGACCACACTTGAAAAATATGCCTGGAACTTAGGTGTCTCCAGCAGTTCCTCCAGGCCCAGCTTTAACGCTACCTCAATCATGGTCTCCGAAGTCAGACAGCGCTGTCCTATGTTGACCACCTGCTTCACGCTGTCCGGGACATACCGTTCTTCGTCCGGTGTGACAGCCAGGCCAATGCCCTCCACCGGCTCCGCTCCCGGATAAAAGGGTATAAATTCAATGTGGTTCACCCCCAGCTGGTTCAAACCCGATGTGGCTTCCCGGACCATTTTCTCCGTCATATTCACAAACAGTGCCCTGGTTCCGGCAGGAATGGTCCGCAGCAGCCGTATGGTTTCCCATAGATAGGTCACGTGAATCTCGCTGATCTGCGCTTCAATGGGGATGTACTGGGGCACATCCTCCCGGTTGTCAAATGCGTCTGTTGACATGAGATACAGATCCGCCCGCTCCATATTGGAAATCGTTCCTTCTCTCACACTGTATGAATTCACCTTCACGTATTCCCCGAACAGCTCCTGCACCTGTTTTCCGTAAAATGCGCTGGCTCTTGGGTCCAGGGCAATGACTGCTACCTTTTTAACCATTTTATTCCTCCATTTCAACCATTAAAACCATTATAAGACCAAAACCCGCCTTTCTGCAAGCTGAATTTTCAGGCATGAATCTTGCTTGTAATGAGAGATAGATAGGATTTGCGCTGAACGCCCTGTCATTGGTCAGGGCTGCATGGTGCGGGAATTGCAAAGGAGGAACATCATGAATAAAGAAGAATTGATTGCATTGTTAAAGCAGGAGGTAGTGCCTGCCCTGGGCTGTACTGAGCCAGTGTGTGTGGCCCTGGCCGCGGCAGATGCCGCAAAGGCTGCCGGAGGAACCATTCTGTCCGTCAGGGTAGAAATGAATCCAGGCATCTATAAGAACGGTATGAATGTAGGTATTCCCGGTTTTGACCGGGTGGGACTCAAATATGCCGCTGCCCTGGGCGCCTGCCTGGCCAATCCTCAGAAAGGACTTAAACTCCTGGAGGACCTTTCCCCTGCTGTCAGCAGCCAGGCCATAAACCTGGTGGAATCCGGAATGGTCACACTTAAGCTCAAGGAGGACGAGCCCCTGCTCTATGCCCATGCAGAAGCAGTGTCCTCTGCCGGTACAGGAGCCAGCACAATAAGAAATACCCATTCCAATATTGTCTGTACCGCCCGGACAGTAAACGGAGTTCTCACGCCTTTCTTTCAGAAGGAATACTCCCTTACCGGCAGGACGGCTCTCCATGAAAAGCTGGCCTCCATGACCATTTCGCAGATTGTATCCCTGGTCGAAAGCTGTTCCCCGGAGGAACTGGCCTTCATGGAAGACGGAGCCCGGATGAACTCTGCCCTGGCCGATTACGGCATGCAGCACAAACTTGGCATCGGAGCCGCCTCCTCCCTGGCAAAATACTGCCGGACCGATATTATGGGAAACTCCCTTATGAGCCGTATCATGACCCTTATGGCCAGCAGCGCGGAAGGCCGCATGTGCGGCTGTCCCTATGCAGTCATGAGCAGCGCAGGCAGCGGCAACCACGGCCTTACCACCATACTGCCCGTAGTGGAAACAGCCCGGTATCTTGGCTCTGACAAAGAGCATCTGGTAAAGGCGCTGGCCATATCCCATTCCATCAATGTGTATATTAAGGAATTCACCGGCAAGCTGTCCGCCACCTGCGGATGC
>OASX01000671.1_pt1 | contig 24947 bp, 22 predicted proteins | sample 1516531 | NCBI WGS metagenome assembly OASX01 (sample SAMEA2579911, study PRJEB22360) | human gut metagenome | biome: human gut; feature: human-associated habitat; material: faeces | place: Denmark | collected 2008/2010
GAGGCTGCGGCAAGAGACGATGGTAAGAGGCTGCGGCAAGAGACGATGGCAAGAGGCTACGGCAAGAGACGATGGCAAGAGGCTACGGCAAGAGACGATGGTAAGAGACTGCGGCAAAGAGGCTACGGCAAGAGACTACAGACAGACATTATAAGAAAAAAACAGACAGAGATTATAAGAAAAGATCAGGAACGTACAGCGGCCATCATATAACCCAATTTTATGAACAGCAGAAGGAGTAATAAATACATGAATCACAAGGAACAAGATATAAAACATACTGATACGTACATAAACCATACCGCTACAGAAAAATGGGAGTTCGCTTTACAGAAACGCCTGAAGCAGTGTGCTCCCAGCCTTCACAGAAACTATCTGGAAGCTTCCACCGGAGCCTGTATGATGCTGGACCGGTACAGGAACGTATTCCCCCAGTACACGGACCACAGCAGCCTTCATTGCCTGAATATTATGAATCTGGCCGGACAGCTGGTGGGAGATTGTCTGCTGCAGCTGAATGGAAGCGAGCTGTATGTGCTTTTGACGGGAATTCTGTTCCATGATTTGGGTATGGGGATTTCAAAAGCAGATTTTGAGGGACTGGCCCCTGTGCTGTGCGGGGAACTATATCCTGTTAAGGGCAGAGAAGCAGAGTTGATTCGGGAATATCATCAGGAATTCAGCGCCCTGCTTGTGGAAAAATACAGTGATATTTTTGAAATCCGGAAAGAGTATGTATTTCCTGTTATGCAGGCAGTGAGAGGACACAGAAAAACGGATTTGTGGGATGAAAATGCCTTTCCCGCAGCATTTCAAATAGGGACTGAGTCTGTCTGCCTTTCTTATATCGCGGGCATCATACGCCTGGCGGATGAGATGGATCTGTGCCGTGACAGGAACAGTACTCTTGGTGGGGAGGAACAGATGATTTCAGATTCATACAGCCGGCTGGTCTGGAGAACCCATGATACGGTAACCGGAATGGAGCTTACAGAGAAAGAATGTATATTGTATGCAGAGGGAGGAGACAGAGATACCTGGGAAGAATTGGGAAAATGGACACGCAAATTGCAGAAAACAATGGATGAGGTGGAGCAGGTCATTACATGCAGAACGCCATTTTTCCTGCCGAAGAGGATGGTGCGAATTGATAAAATCACACCCTGGTTAGAGCAGTGCCATGATATTTCATCAGAAACATAATATGGTTTCAGCATTTAACAACCATTCATGCCGGTAATCATTCAAAGGATGCCGTCAAGGCGCAGTGGGCGCCATTTCAGCGGTATGATGGCTTTGCAGTCATCCGGAGGGCTGCGTTGAGATAGATAGAATACAAAATAATCTAAGAAAAGGAGAGCAGCAGAATGGAAAACAACACATTAAAAGCTTCAATAGGTATTGACTTTTCCCTGATTGGGACCCAGCTTCATGCCATGTATGAAAAAAATGAGGGAGGATACGCAGTTCTTTTGATTCCGTCAGAACAGACACCGGACAATGGGATTTCGGTAAAGGATCTGATTGACGATATCAAGAAGATGGCCAAGGGTGTGTCTGGCAGTGATACTGCCGTGGATACGACCCAGCTTGAGACCGCTATGACCGAGGCCGCCAAGGAGGGCGGTGGCTCCACATCCATGAAACTGGAAGATATTGTAATTAAGCTGCAGATGGCGTATCTGTACATCTGTAAAAAGGGAGAGAACTCTGTTCTGGAGTATGCGTTTCAGCTGCAGGTGGTAACAGAAGGTCTGGTACCGGAAACCATTAAGCCCATTGTGGATGTGACCAACCTTTCCATTTCTGTCTGGAATACGGACAGAAAGAAGGTAGTGGACAAGATGGCCCTGATTACTGTGGACGAATACCTGGGCGTGGCCGCACTGCCGGACAAGAGTCAGGCCGCTAAGTAGCGCAGGAAACACAGTTTGGGAAGTTGCAGATAAAGCAGCATTCAAAGTAGCATTCAAAGCAGCATTTAAAGCATTACATTAAGCAATGGACAAAGCATCATGGAACGATTGCAGGAAAGGAGCGGCAGGAATGAACCAGAGGCAGATGTCGTGCAGTATAGCCGTGGAGGGCGCCGTCAGGGGCTGTCCGGCCAGGCTGGCTGTCTGGTATGATAAGAACGAAATGTCATTTTACGGAGAACTGCAGATGGACCAGAGGGGGCCCGCAGGATTATTGGAGGCTGTGAACAGTGAAATGGCTTCTAAATTCGGGGCGTACGCCTCCGGCCTGGTACATGCTTCCAGTCAACGCGCCACTCTTTCCTGCATTCATGGAATCACAGCCCTGGGTTATGGAGAACCGGGGCTGTATTTCAAGGCAGCAGCAGGCAGGGGAAGCGCAGCCATTCTTTTTTCATTTTCAGCAGACAGTAATGGGGGAAATGCCCAGGTATCATCCCTTATGGATGCAGTAAAAAAGGCAGCGGACTTTTTTGGGATGGAGGAGTTTTATTTCTTTGGACGTGTGGGAAAGGGGCTGAGTCCCCGGGACCTGATGGCTGAGGCGCCGGGAGCAGGGGCCTTTCCGGCCCAGATTGACAGGTGCAGCCTTCTTACCTACTCCCATTTAAAACTGAATGGAGACAGCGTGTTTGAGAAAGCGCTCAGGGAATTGTTCGGCCTTAAGGAGGCGCAGCTTTTCCTGGGGGCGGGGGAAGAAGGATTTCTGTGTATGGCGGCAATACCTGCATCTAAAAATAGTTTCATGGAGAGCAGGAATATGTGTCTGGCAGTTGAGCTAAGAAGCAGGGCCTTGTCCCTGGCCCTTCAGGGATCCTTTCGGTTTGCTTTTGTGCCGGATATGGAGTTTCATGTTAACTGCGGCATATCCAGAACCCGCTTTATGGTGGAGGCCTTTGGAGAGGTCAGGGACCCCATTCCCCTGGCTGGTCCCTTTTCTATAGGGGATACCTGTCTGGCCGTAGGGTTTGACCGGGGGCCGTCCTTTGCCATGTTTGCCAATCTTTATATAAGGGAAATCCACTTGTTTGGGGCTGTAATGCTTACTGTGGCAGGGTCGGTCCCAAAGCTGGATTTGCTGTCCGCAGCAGTCAGTGACCTGTCCATTCCCATTTTGGTGAGAAATCTGCTGGGACTATCCTTTGACGGTCTTGACAGCATTGATTTTATACGTATATTGGGGCTTCCTTTTCAGGACATGCAGGCATTTGACCGGGAAATGGTTAAGAGTGCGGACGGAGCCCGGCTGGCTGAGGCATTTAACCAGAGAATCCATGATAACAGCCTGGTATTGGAGAGGGATCAGGTAAAGGCGTCTCACTTTGGAGATGGAGTGGACCTGGTGGACCAGCGGCGGATGCGGCATTATTACATAGACGGTTCAGGCAATATAAAGCTTACGGCCCAGTTCTACTATGCGGATGTAAATACCAGGCTGGGCAGTTACACGGTGGAGCGGGGAATCTTTGTATGCGGAGTCATTGAGATTTTCAAGGTCCGGTTCGAGGTTCTGTTTTCCTTCCGGGAGGGGGATGGGGTGCTGGCGTATGGACGCATACCGGAGGTGAATCTGGGATTCCTGAAATTAGGTCCCTCCCAAGCAGGGCAGGAGTCCGGAGAAGCCCTTCCCGTGCCGGCGGACAGTGTGCTGAGGCAGTTTATGGGTAAGGAGCAGAGGGGGATTGTATTTTTCCTGTCCGCAGGCAAGAAGGATGTGACCTTCTATCTGGACGGACGGATTGAACTGCTGTCCATCCTGTATTTTGAAACCAGGATTATCTTCTGTAAGGGGCTTATATCCATTGATGTGCGGTTTAACTGGCTGGCGATTTTTGATGTAAGCATTCATCTGAAGGTGAATTACCAGGATTTTAACCGGGGCGGGTTTGAATTCCGCCTGGTGATTGATACGTCCAAGCTGGCGGAAAAACTGAAGGCGGTGCAGGAGAGCATAAACAGAGCCATTGACCGGCTCAGGGATAAGATTAAAAATGCTACCAGGGAGATTGACAGGGCCCAGGCCCATGTGAATGAACTGTATGGCCAGATTGATTCCCTGAACCGTAAAATTGAGGACTGCAAACGCTCCATCAGGAATGCCAAGTGGTGGAAGAAGGCATTTGTGGCCATTGCAAAGGGAATTGAGATAGGAGCCTATGAGGTGGCCAAGGCCGGCATATATGTGGCAATTGGAGTGGCCACAGCCGCCCTTCAGGTGGCCAAAGCCGCGGTGCAGTTGGCTGGTAAGGTGGGAGAAGGTGTCATGAAAGCGGTCAATGCCGTGATACAGGGGGCATTGTCATTCTTCTATATCAACCGGCTGGAGCTGTACGGCAAGGCTAATATGAGCGAACAGGAATTCAGGGCATCCATGGAGTTTGTCGCCCTGGGAAAGACCTACCGGTACGAGACAAAGATGGGCCACTCTGCCCTGAAATCCGATGCGGCAGGCGCGGTATCAGGTAATATGAACGGGCAGATGAAGAATGATTTGGACCACATTGAGGACGGGGCTTTCCGCAGCAATTTCAGGCGGTACAGCCATGAGACGTATACCATAGAAGAGCAGTGCAGGCGCCTGGCAGGTGCCAGGGAACAGATGAAATCTTCCACAAGGCTGATGCGTTCCATGCAGGAAGCCTATATCAGGGAGTTTAGCGAACCCATGTCTGACTTTGACCAGATGAACCAGGAGTATATGAATGCCCTGGACTGTGTGGGCGGTATTCTGAGTACGGGGGAACAGGCCGGGGATGTGAAGGCGCTGTCCGGTTCCATGGGGGGATTAAAGCGTAAGATTACCCTGAAAGAAAAGGAGGGCGTGTTCCGGGATGAGGAGCTGTCTGAGCTGAAGGATGTCATTCGCAATTACGACCAGGCAAAGCTGCTGTACGATGAGGTAAAGAAAAGCATGTCCGCGGTGGAGAGCCAGAGAAAACAGATGCTGGCGTATGCAGAGCTTCAAAAGCAGAAAACAGGTGAGCAGAAACAGAAGAAGGCGTTGTCCGCGGCGGAGGGGAGTATGGAGCGCGTGCTGAATAAGACCGAGGAAGCCATGTACCGCAGCTTTCCTGTGGACCGCAGCGGCAAGAATTACATTAATCTTTCCCGGGAAGGATTGATTCACCAGTATATGGACGAGGCCAGGCAGGAATTTGGGGCCCGGACTTCTGAAAATGTGCGCGTAATGAGGAACAGGAGCCGCAAGGGCAGGTATGACAGCAGGCTGTAGGCTGTGAACAGGCAAGATGCGAGGCGTTAAAACACGAAGCAGAAAAATGATTTTGGACAGATAATGAAAAGGAGATTGGCAGATGGATGAAAAAAGAAAGAGGGTCACTGCGCCGCGAATCGCGGCGGCCCTCAGCGCCCTGCTGGCAGGTGCGGCTCTCTACACGGTGAGCGGCTCTGAGCGTCAGGGCATACAGGTAAAGGAGTATACAGAGGCCGCAGAGGCGGCGGACAGTACAATCATGGTTTATATGAACGGAAGCGACCTGGAAGGGGATTACGGAGCAGCCACAGCGGACCTCAGGGAAATGATGGATGCCCTGAGGACGGCGGGACAGGAGGAAAATTTCCCCTCTCTTCATGTGGTGGTTGAGGCGGGCGGTTCCACCCGGTGGGAGCTGGATGAAATGGATGGTGTACCCTATGCCAGATTTTCTCTGACAGAGGATGGGATATCCTCCATGGAACCCATGGAAATCAGGAACATGGGGGATGCAGATACATTGACGGATTTTGTCAATTACGGCGTCCAGTCTTATCCGGCCAACCATTATGGGTTGATACTGTGGAATCATGGAGGAGGTCCGGTGGGTGGATACGGAAGCGACAGTCATTTTGACGGGGATGGGCTCTCGTTAGAGGAGATAAGAGCGTCTCTGGACCATTCTGTTATGGCAGACAAAGCGTTTGACTTTGTGGCATTTGACGCCTGCCTTATGGGAAGTGTGGAGATTGCTGACTGTTTGGAGGGAAGGGCCGGCTATGTCATTGCATCTCCGGAGCTGGAACCTCAGGATGGATATGATTACAGCTGGATGACGGCTCTGGGAGACAGTCTGCCGTCTGATATGGAATGGGGAGAAGCAGTGGGCCGGTCTATGGTGGAGACCTATGATGCCTACTATGCCTCAGGTACTGCGCCTGTTGCCATGAGCCTTTTGGATATGAAGGAATATCCGGCGTTTCATGAGGTATTTCACCAATATGTGGATGGGATACCCCAGGAACTGCGGGAAGAGCTGTACAGGGAGCTGGGAAAGGACAGAATGAAAATGCTGGCATTTGGCAGCAGACAGGCGGGAGGTTCTCCGGAACTGGTGGATGTACTGGAATTCCTGGATGCCTGCCAGAGCGTATATCCGGATGAAAGCGCCTTTCAGACATTGAAGGAGGGGATGGGGAAGCTTGTGACGGACCAGTGGGCCAAAGGCTATCCCGGGCATCCAAGCGGTCTGACTATATACCTGCCAAGCGGTTCCAACCCCTATCTGAGCGAGGATCTTGAAACGTATGATACCACAGGATTCTGCAGTGTCTACAGGCAGCTGACGGACGGATATGCGGCGTATCTGGCCCGGGAAAGCGGCGTGGAATGGGGGAACATAAATGCGCATAAGGACGGCACCGTGGAAATCAGCATAGCCCCCGAGGATGTTTCCGACGTGACAGGAGCGTATTTGGCTGTATTCTGTCCTGTGGGGGATGACGGGAACTACTACCTTCTCTGCACAGACAGTGATGTGGATATTGGCGTGGACGGTACCCTGCAGGCAGCTCCGGAGAACAGCTATATGGGAATGAAGGGGCAGGTACTTTGCCTGATTGAAACCATGAATCTGGATGCATACACGGAATATATGGCCCCGGTGCTCTATAATGGGGAGCTGTGCACGATGCGTATAGGGTTTGACGAGGAGCATGAAGACGGGCAGATTCTTTCCGTGACACCCGCAGGGCAGACCTCCGAGGCCGCAAAGCAGATTTATGAGTTAAAGGAGGGGGATCGGGTGACTCCGCTTTATCTGGTTGAACATATGGAGGACGTGGAGGAGGAAACGGAAGATGGGGCAAAAGATAGGGCCAAAGATGAGGCCAAAGATGAGACCATAGATGGGGCCAAAGATGAGACCAAAGATGAAGCCGGCGATGAAACAAAAGATGAAATCAGAGATGAAACCGGAAATACTGCCGGGAGCTCTCACGGAGAGACGGGGCATAATCCAGACCAAATCACGGAGGACAGGTACTACACGGACAGCTACTATATGGGAACTGAATTTTATATAAAAGAACCGGATGATATGCTTTTAGAGACAGTACCTGTATCCGGGGATGGATATTTCTACGGTTTCATGCTGATGGATGTACGGCAGAATATTTACTATACGGATTTTACCGGCATAGAGACAGAAGATACCGGTTCATGAACAGAGAGGAGAAAATAAATTATGAGCAAGACAAGCAGGGAATTGATTGAATTCTGCAAGGGAAAGCTGGGCACACCATATGTGTTCGGCATGAAGGGGCAGGTCCTGACGGAAGCGCTGCTGAAACAGCTGGCAGCGGAAAACCCAAAGGTCTATACAACCCAGTACATAACTAAGGCCAGGAGTTTTATGGGAAAGCACTGTACAGATTGTTCCGGCCTGATTACCTGGTGCACCGGTATATTGAGGGGAAGCGCCAATTATAAGGAGACTGCCCGCGAGATACAGCCCATAGGAGCGTTGAATGAATCAATGGCAGGCTGGGCTCTATGGAAGCCAGGGCATATCGGGGTGTACATTGGAGACGGAACATGCATTGAGGCCAAGGGAATCAATTACGGTACGGTGGAGACAAGGGCGCAGGATACACCCTGGGTCAGTGTGCTGAAACTTAAAGATATTGACTATTCAGAGCAGGTATGTGAATCAGCGGTTCCATCAGTCCATCCCACGGGATGGGTCAAAGAAGACGGAGGGGTCCGTTTTTATCTGGAACCGGAACGGTATGTGGCCAATGACTGGTATCAGGACAAAGGCCAGTGGTTCTGGTTCGACGGTTCCGGTCATGCTGTGCGGAATAACTGGTATCTTTATAAAGATAATTGGTATTATTTTGGGGCGGATTTTGCAATGGTTAAGGGCCTTCAGCTTATCAAAGGAAAGCCGTATTACTTTAACCGGGATGGACAGATGGCAAAGCTTGGGACACGGTTTATGGTACAGGTGGACAAAAACGGCGTACTGCATTTTCCGGAAGAAGAATCCGCGGAGATTCCCATTAGTACGGGAGGAATATCGGTGGAAAATGGAGACGGCAGGGAGCCGGAACATACATCACCTGGCAAAACAGAAGGAAAAAACCCTGCGCTGGCAGCGTACGAGGGCAGCGAATATACGGCTGGGGCCGGGCAGCCCCCCGGCCCAAAAGCAGCACCTTACCTTTGTAGGGCTGGTGCAGTGCAGCCTCCGGTCACAAAGGCAGGAACCGCTTCAGAAGCAGATCGTAAAGCGGGATATGCCCAGGGAGAACGAAGGATATCGGATGCAGGTATCTGCCTGATTAAACAGTTTGAGGGCTGCCGTCTGGAGGCGTACCGCTGCGTGGCAGGAGTCCCCACCATTGGATATGGGCATACGGCCGGCGTGGCCATGGGGATGAAGATTACCCAGGCACAGGCAGAGGCATATTTGAGGGAGGACCTAAGGGCCTTTGAGAAGGCTGTAAATAAGGTGCTGGGGTGCAGCGTAACCCAAAACCAGTTTGACGCTCTGGTAAGCTTTGCCTATAATCTGGGGGCTGGCGCTCTCAGGAACAGTACGCTTTTGAAGCGTCTGCACGCAGGTGATGTGAAAGGGGCAGCGGATGAATTTCCTAAATGGAACAAAGCGGCAGGAAAGGTACTGGATGGACTTACCAGACGACGGATGATGGAACGGCAGTTATTTTTATCATGACAGGGGACAGAAGGGCGGTGGTTGGTACTGCCCCAGGGAAATGTCAGGTAATTATAGATAGATGTGAAAGGAAAGGGCAGATGTGGGAAACTCTGCCCTTTTAATGTGCTCGGCATAAAGTGTCCGCCTTATGTGTTTCGGATAGTCTTTTTACTGCCGTATTCTCTCCCTGCCGCCTTCCCGTCACCCGGGTCCCCTTTCCGCCATATCCCCTTCCCCATGCACATGACGCGGATGCCTGCGGAAATAATCGGACACATCATGCCTGCAGCTGCGGGAGCAGCAGCATGAAATACCGCCTGTAAAGGAAAGAATGCCCTGGTTTGGTTCAAAGGACCGGACATTTGACAGATTGGCTATGGTGGATGCCCGGACCTGGCGGAAGGGCGGCTTCAGCTTTTCTGACAATTCTTTTATGCCGGAACGGAAGGTATATACTCCGTCTGAGCAGTGTATATTGCACATATGAGTTCCTTTTACAGTTTCTATATAATAGATGCTGGAAAAGGAAAGCCGGGTGTCACAGCGGCTGCCGTGCACGATTAGAAATCCATCTGCGGAAGTTACACGGCGGTTCAGATAGGTCAGGATGTTCAGGCAGGATCGCTCTAGGTTGTCATGGACAGGATGGATATAACCTGCAACGCCGCGGACAGAGTGGCTGTTGATGAGACGGGCTGCGGTGCTGTAATCACTGCTCACTATGCAGACCATGATTTGACTGCTGAAAGATGTAAGCCTGTCCAGGACATCCGGCCAGTCAGACCGGCTGTCGCTGTCAAAGAACATGAGCCACAGATCTGCGGGAGAGCCGGCAGCTTCCTTGATGAGTTCTTCCGGCGTCAGGCTTCTGAAGGCATATAGCTCCATGCCCCGCAGATGCCGGTTGGAGATGGCTGTGTCTGCAGCTGCGTAAAGTTGTCTGAAAAGCTGATTATGTTCAGTTGATATAACAATATTCAAACCAGATTCCTCCTTTGTTCCGGTTAAAAGCATTCATGGGGTGGTTACAAGATTCATCCGACATACAGAACGTGTGTTCGATTAAAACCGGATAGAAAAGGCCGTCCAAAGCCGACAGGCATGTGAAACAAATACCTGAATGTCGGCCCGGGCGGCCTTTTGTTCTAAATGACTGTGAGAATCTGTGCAGCACCTTCCCTTCAGGCCATGAGGCTGCGCAGTTTGCGGAGGATCTTTCCATGACGGTAATGAAGGGTGGTTACGGGAACTCCGGTTTCCCTGGAAATCTGGCGCAGGGACTGGTCGTAACAGTAAATACGGCGTATGATATCCTTCTCTCTGGGGTCCAGGTCCTTCATGGCCTCAAAGAGCAGAGAGCGCTCCAGAGCTTCCTCTGCCTGTTCATCCACAGGCTTGGAACGGGTGTCCTGAAACCCCAGCCGTTAAAATCTTCTGTGTCCAGTGCATTATAATAAAATGTCTTGTTATGAATATCTGATTCCCGGAAATACCGCTCCTTCCGCTCGCCTTTGCAGTATAATTTATAAATTTCTTCTGAGACGTATACATTCCGGTTATCAATGCGTATGTAATATTGCATATTTTCCACCTCTCATGTGGAAAAGGAAATCTGTGATGTATTTTAAAGATATCACTGAGGGGGGATTTTGTCAAGAAAAATAAGAACATATGTTCGATTTGGCGGATGAATGGTATAGAACAACGAAACAAAACAGGATTTTGTGGAAAGGAAGCATGTGATGTACTTTCTGTTGAATATTATTTTTTGCAGTGCTAAAGTAGATGGTGAAGCGGTTGTTCCATGCCCGGGCATGACGCGGTTTATCTGACAGGAATGAGGGTTCAGTCACTCCGCGGTATGGCAGAGGAAAAAATGGGAACAATCAAGGAAAATCCAAGGAGGAGGTAAAGACAATGGGACATCTTACAACCCGTGACGCATACCGGAACCTGGGTGAACGTATCAACTGGTTTACCCAGGGGGCCCCGGCCTCTGAGACACTGTATAAAATACTGCAGGTCCTCTATTCTGAAAAGGAGGCCAAATGGGTGGCGCTGCTGCCGGTACGCCCGTTTACCATAAAAAAGGCGGCAAAGATATGGGGGACTTCGGAGTATAAGGCGGAAAAGCTGTTGGATCATCTGTGCGGCAAGGCATTGCTGGTGGACTCCTGGGACAAGGGAGTGCGGAAGTTCGTGATGCCCCCGCCGATGGCCGGGTTTATTGAATTTGCCCTGATGAGGACCAGGGGAGATATTGACCAAAAGTATCTCAGTGAATTGTATTACCAGTATATGAATGTGGAGGAGGATTTTATCAAGGATTTGTTTTATGCCACGGAGACAAAGCTGGGCCGTGTGTTTGTCCAGGAGCCGGTTCTGACCAATGACAAGATGAACCACATCCTGGATTATGAGCGGGCGACCCACATCGTGGAGGAGGCAGAGTATATCGGTCTGGGGCTATGCTACTGCCGTCATAAAATGTCTCACGCAGGCCATCCCTGCGAGATTAACGCTCCCTGGGATGTGTGCCTGACCTTTGACAATGTGGCACGTTCCCTGGCCCAGCACGGGGATTACTGCAGACTTATCTCCAGGGAGGAGGCGCTGGATGCGCTGGAACGCTCCTACGCCAGCAATCTGGTACAGATAGGGGAAAATGTGCGGGAGCACCCGGCTTTTATCTGCAACTGCTGCGGGTGCTGCTGTGAGGCACTCCAGGCTGCCAGGCATTTCAGTCCCATGCAGCCGGTGGCCACCACCAATTATATTCCTGATATTACCGGGGACCAGTGCGTTGGCTGCGGAAAGTGCGCAAAGGCATGTCCGGTATTGGCTATATCCATGGAGGAAGGAGAAAACGGAAGGAAGCGGGCCGTGGTGGATAAGGATATTTGTCTGGGCTGCGGCGTATGCGCCAGGAACTGCGGCGTCAAGGCCATTCACATGGAGCGCAGGACGGAGCAGATCATCACACCGGTGAACAGCACCCACAGATTTGTTCTTCAGGCCATTGAGAAGGGAACACTGGCCAATCTGGTGTTTGACAACCAGGCGTTTTCCAACCACAGGGCCATGGCCGCCCTGTTCAGCGCTATCCTGGAGCTGCCGCCGCTTAAGCAGGCCATGGCCAGCAAACAGTTCAAGTCTGTTTACCTGGACAGGCTGCTGGCGGCGAAGCGGGAGAAGGGATGAACAGGAAGAAACAATTAATAATAGATTTTAGGGATTACAGGAGAGACGGAAAGGGAAGAAGGGTAAAATCTTCATCCCTTTCCATTTTTATTATATTGTTTACTATAATTTAAAAAAATCTACAATTTACTCTTGACGAAACCGTTTTCATGAGTTAATATGTACATAACGATACAAGAAACCGTTTTCATGGGAGGGGAGGTTAAGATTTTATATGGATTCATTGTTTTCTCTTGCAGGGAAAAAGGCAGTGATTACAGGCTGTGCAACAGGCATCGGCAAAGGCATGGCAGCCGGGCTTGCCAGGGCAGGAGCAGATATCATTGCGCTGGATATCGGGGATTTGGAAGATACCAGAAGGACAGTTGAAAATCTGGGGCGGGAGTGCCGGTGTTACCATGTGGATTTGTCAGTTTCTTCTGATGTGGATGAGGTGTGGATACGCCTTTTGGAAGAAGCCGGTCATGTGGATATCCTGTGCAATAATGCAGGTATGCAGTTTCGGAAGAACGCATTTGAATATCCGGAAGAGATGTTTGATAAGGTGATTGCTGTTAATCTGAAGGCGCCGTACCGGTTGTCCCAGAAGGCCGCCATTCACTTTCGGGACCAAGGGTTGAAAGGGAAAATCATCAATACCGCCTCACTTTTTACCACCTTCGGAGGTGTTGAGGTCAGCGGTTATACCTGCTCCAAACACGGGGTCATGGGCATGACGAGGGCATTGTCCAATGAATTTGCACCTTACGGTATATGCGTCAATGCCATTGCGCCGGGCTACATAGCCACAGAGCTTACAAAGGCAATCTGGAGTGATCCAAAGCGGCGGCAGCCCATGGATGAGCGAATTCCGGCAGGACGTTGGGGGACCCCCGATGATTTTGAGGGTCCGGCAGTATTTCTTGCCTCCAGGGCATCGGATTATATAACCGGGATTATGATTCCGATAGACGGCGGGTATTCTGCCAGGTAACAGGTTAATTATGCGCGTTACGCGCAGGAATAAAAGGAGAAGAATACAATGAAGAAAAGAAGCGTTATGATGGCACTGGGTCTTGTGATGACACTGACAGCATGCGGAGGGGAAAATGCAGGAACCACAGCGGCACCATCCTCCGGCTCAGAGACACAGACAGAGGCTAAGGCAGAGGAAAAAACAGAAGGAGATACTGCCGCACAGGAGGAGAATAAGGAGGAGAGCAAGACTGAGGCATCCGGTGACACAGTCACCTTAAAACTTTCCAATAACCAGCCGGATGGAAACTGTACCACCATAGCGGTGGAGTGGTTTGCGGACCAGGTAAGGGAGCGCACAGATGGACGGGTCAACATTGAGGTGTACAACAACGGCACCCTTGGAGATGCCATCTCCTGCCTGGAGCAGCTCCAGTATGGCGGCATGGATATTGTAAAAGCCGACCTGTCCACCATGACTAATTTTGTGGATGAGTACAATGCCTTAATGATGCCTTATATTTATAAAAATACAGAGCATTTCTGGAAGGTACATGGCGGGGATATCGGTATGGGAATCCTGCGCGGGGATAAGATGAAGGAGAAGAAGCTTTACGGCCTTACCTACTATGACGGAGGAACCAGATGTTTCTATAATACCAAAAAGGAAATCCATAGCCCTGCGGACATGAAGGGTATGCTGGTAAGAGTACAGCAGTCCGAGCTGATGATGTCCATGGTGGAGGCTTTAGGCGGCCAGTCGGTAGCGACAGCGTATTCCGAGGTGTATTCCGCGCTCCAGACCGGCGTTGTGGACGCTGCTGAAAATTCCATCGTCAATTATCTGGACCAGTCCCATTTTGAAGTGGCTCCCTACTTTGTGGAGGACCATCATACAAGGTCGGCCGACATCCTGGTCATGGGCGAAAAGTCACGTGAAAAACTGAGTGCAGAAGATCTTAAGATTATTGATGACACGGCTCTGGAATCCTGGGAGTACCAGAAGGAACTGTGGGCAGAGGCAGAGGAAGAATCCAAACAGAAATTACTGGAGCAGGATGTCACAATCACTGAATTGACTGAAGAAGAATTAAAGGCGTTCCAGGACGCCTGTGAGCCAATCTGGTATTCTTATGAAGGCGGCGCCTATAAGGACATCATTGACCAGATTGTAGAAGCAGGCAAGTAGGGGACGGGCATATAGGAGACTGAAGATGCTGAAAGGAATAAAGAAGGTACTAATTGATATTTTCAATCTGTTTTACAAGGTTATATATGGTTATGCAAGGTGGGTCCTGGCCGTTGTAATTGTAATCATATGCGCCCAGGTATTCTGCAGGAATATACTGCGGACCAATATCCGCTGGAACCAGGAGGTGGCGCTGCTGCTTACGATTTGGATGGCGTTCCTGGGCATTGCCATTGGGGCGGAAAAGAACCTGCATATCGGCGTGGAGCTGTTTTATGATAAGTTTCCGGTAAAGATTAGGAATGTGATTGATGTGCTGAACCGGATTATTACGCTGCTGGTAGGCGCTTTCTTCACTGTCTACGGGGTCCGGATGGTGCTGTCTACCATGGATTCCAGGCTTCCGGTAACAAAATGGCCGTCATCTCTTATGTATATTATGATACCGGTCAGCGGCGTTGCCATTATCTACTTTACGGTCCTGGATATAATGGGCCTGAAGAAATACAAGAAAACCGATGATGCCGGTAAGTTTAACAGAGAGGAGGAGGAAAAAGAATGAACCCAAATATAGCTATCGCAATCCTTCTCATAACCTTTGTGCTGCTTATTATGATTAAATGCCCCATTACCTTTTCAATGATTATATCCACAGCCTTCACCATGCTGTATATCCAGGTGCCTGTCATGACCCTGGTGCAGCAAATGTCCAAACAGCTTAACTCATTTTCACTGCTGGCAATCCCTTTCTTCATCCTTATGGGGGAAATCATGGCTGCAGGCGGTATATCCAGCCGCCTGCTGGCCTTCGCAAATGTATGCGTGGGGCAGATAACCGGAGGTCTGGCACATGTAAATGTACTGGCATCCATGCTGTTCGGCGGTATCTCCGGTTCTGCCATTGCCGATGTGTCATCCCTGGGAGCCCTGGAAATACCCATGATGGAGGAGGCTGGATATGAAAAGGATTTTTCCATAGCAGTTACCGTGGCCAGCTCCTGTCAGGGACTGATCATCCCTCCCAGCCACAACATGGTACTATACTCCATGGTGGCAGGAGGCGTGTCCGTGGGAAGCCTGTTCTGCGCCGGTTATATCCCGGGTATTATGCTGGGGGTTTTCATAATGGGAATGTGTTATATCATTTCCAAGAAAAAGCATTATCCCAAAGGAAAGAAGCTGCCTTTTAAGGAAGCACTCAGGGTTACAAAGGATACATTTTTCGCAATGCTTGCAATGGTTATTATCATCGGCGGCGTATCAGCCGGTTTTTTCACCGCCACGGAATCAGCGGCAGTCGCCTGTATTTACTGCCTGTTCGTAGGATTTTTTATTTACAGGGAGCTTCGCTTTAAGGATATTCCGGTAGTGCTGGGAAATACCATTAAAACCCTTTCCATGGTATATGCGCTTATTGCTGCGGCAGGCGCCTTCGGCTGGGTGATGGCATATCTGAATGTCCCCACCCTGGCCACAAACCTGCTTCTTGGCATCAGCGACAACAAGATTGTGGTATTGCTTCTGATCAACCTGATTCTGCTTTTGCTGGGATGCGTTATGGACCTGGCGCCTCTGGTGCTAATTATGGCCCCCATACTGCTTCCGGTTGTGACAAAATTTGGGATGAGTCCCATCCAGTTTGGAGTCATGATGATGCTGAATCTGGGAATCGGATTATGTACACCGCCTGTGGGAACGGCATTGTTTACAGGATGCGCCATTGGAAATATGAAAATTGAAAAAGTTTCAAAGGCCATGCTGCCGTTGTATATTCCCATGCTCATCACATTACTGCTTGTGACCTTCATTCCGGCGCTGACAATGACGCTGCCTGAACTGATTATGAAATAGGAGGTAAACGGATATGAAGACAGCACTTGTAACAGGAGCAAGCAGGGGGATTGGTTTGGCCATTGCGCGGGAACTGGGGGTAAACGGTTATCAGGTTGCTGTCATGGCTACACGCGGTGAATCCTTTTATCCGGAAAGTACCAGAACACTCCGGGATGCAGGTATCTCCTATGCCTGGTATGCCGGTGATATAGGAAAGTCCGAGGACAGAATCCGTATTGTCCGGGAAGCAGCAGAACACTTCGGGGAAATCCATGTGCTGGTCAACAATGCGGGGGTGGCGCCGAAGGTAAGGGCGGATTTGCTGGATATGACAGAGGAGAGCTTTGACTATGTAATAGGGACCAATACAAAGGGAAATATGTTCATGACACAGGCAGTGGCACGGCAGATGATGAAACAGCCTGTGTATGGAGGCAAGCGCGGGACAATTATCAACATTTCATCCTGCTCCTCCCAGGTATCATCCGTTAACAGAGGGGAGTACTGTGTTTCCAAGGCAGGAATCTCCATGCTCACCAAGCTTTTTGCGGACAGGCTGGCTCCTGAGGGCATATTTGTATATGAAATAAGGCCCGGAGTCATCCGTACCGATATGACCAGCCAGGTGGAAGAAAAGTATACGGAATTAATCAAACAGGGGATGTTCCCCATTGCGAGATGGGGAGTTCCGGAGGATGTGGCAAAGGCAGTCAGGGCGTTTTGTTCCGACGATTTCTGTTACACGACAGGCAATTACATAGATGTGGATGGAGGGTTCCACATCCGGCGTTTATAGGATGTGGTTTCAGCATATGGATATGAACAGGATACCTTTTTATCAATACAATACAATCATAGTCGGAACCGGAGCAGCCGGTCTTAATGCAGCCGTAACGCTTCATAAGCTGGGGCAGAAAAACATTGCCCTGATTACAGAAGGACGGTACATGGGAACTTCCAGGAATACGGGTTCAGACAAACAGACCTACTATAAGATGACCCAGTGCGGCAGTGAACCGGACAGCGTCAGGAAAATGGCAAAAACCTTGTTTGAGGGCGGATGTGTGGATGGAGACATTGCCATGGCCGAGGCCGCAGGCTCTCTCAGGGCATTTTACCATCTGGTGGATATCGGGGTTCCTTTCCCTTTTAATAAGAGCGGGGAATATGTGGGGTATAAGACGGACCATGATCCTCTTAAGAGAGGTATTTCCGCAGGGCCGCTGACATCTAAATACATGACCGAATGTTTGGAACGCCAGGCAGAGGAACGGGGAATACCGTTCTTTGACGGCTATCAGGCAGTACGCCTGCTTACAGAGGAGAAGGACGGTGAAAAGAGGGCGGCAGGCATCATTGCCCTGAATAAACAAAAGGCCGCTTCGCCCGATGAACGGTATGCCGTATTTTCCGCAGTCAACATTATATGGGCCACCGGCGGGGAAGCTGGAATGTATCAGGCCAGCGTATATCCTGTCAGCCAGACAGGCGGAATGGGGGTACTGCTGGAGGCGGGAGCTGTTGCAAAGAATCTGACTGAGTCCCAGTTTGGAATTGCATCTGTAAAATACAGGTGGAATCTGTCAGGGACATTCCAGCAATGCCTGCCCCGATATCTGTCTGCGGAGCAGGACGGAAGCCATGAGAGGGAATTCCTGAATGATTATTTTGACACGCCCAGACAGCTTCTGACGGCAATTTTCTTAAAAGGGTATCAGTGGCCCTTTGACCCCAGAAAGGTTGAAGGGCAGGGATCATCCCTTATTGACCTGCTTGTTTATCAGGAGACAGTCTTAAAGGGAAGACGGGTCTTTCTGGATTTCATGCATAACCCGTCCCCGCTGACGAAAGGGGGAAATGTCTCGTTCCGGTACCTGGCAGGTGAGGCAAGGGAATATCTTGAGAATTCCAGGGCTCTTTTGGATACACCCTATGAGCGGCTGAAACATATGAATCCGTCGGCCATTGAAGTTTACAGCAGCCATCACATTGATTTGTCCGGGGAGTATCTGGAGATAGCTGTGTGCGCCCAGCATAACAACGGGGGAATTGGAGGAAACCAGTGGTGGGAGAGCAATATCCGGCATCTTTTTGCGGTCGGTGAGGTTAATGGTTCCCATGGCATATACCGTCCCGGAGGAAGCGCGCTGAATGCGGGGCAGGTCGGCGCCATTCGCGCCAGCCAGTATATTGTGAAGCGGTATGGGGGAGAACCCTGCTCCAGGGAGCAGTTCCTCAGCAGACATATGAAGGAGGTGGAAGAGGAGACTGCCTTTGGAGAACGCGTCCTGCGCGGATCTGAAGGCTGTATGACGGATGTGGCCGGCCAGCGAAGGCTGCTGGGAATCAGGATGACCAAATATGGTGCATGTATCCGCTCAGAGGAAGGGATACGGACAGCGCTTGAGGAAAACCTGAGACAGAGGGAACAGCTGGAGCAGAAGGTTATGATTAAGGGGCCGGAGGTACTTAAGGATTTGTATAAACTGAAGCATCTTCTTATAAGCCAGTTTGTATATTTAGAGGCCCTGAGGGATTATGACGCCAGAGTGGGCATCAGCAGAGGATCCTATCTGGTATATAATGCCGGGGGGCAGGTACCTAACCCGCATTTGGATGAGCGGTTCAGGAACAGGACGGAGGAGACGGACACAACCGTACTGCAGGAGATTTATTATGAGGCGGACAGAAAAGAATGCCGCGTATCCTGGAGGCCGGTAAGACCCCTTCCCGACGAGGAAATCTGGTTTGAAAATGTCTGGAAAGATTACCGTGAAGATGGTATTATAAGGTAAAAGACGGTTAAAGGAGAATACCAATGGTAGGAATTCGTGATGTTGCAAAATATGCAGGGGTTTCTCCCAGCACAGTATCCAGAGCACTGTCAGGCGTGGCATTTGTAGAGCCAGAGACAAAAGAGAAAGTGATGAAGGCGGTCAGTGATTTGAATTATAAGCCCAACCTGGCTGCCAGGAGCCTGAAAAAAGGCGGCAGCAAGCTGATCGGCCTTATCATACCGGATATCATGAATCCATATTATCCGGAGGTTGTAAAATATATGGAGGCATGCGCTACAAAGGCAGGATATTCCCTGATTCTGTGTGATGCACTGGGAGATGTGAAAAAGGAGAAGGAGTATTTTAAAACCCTTAAATATCTGTTTGTAGACGGCATACTGTATATTGCATCCACAGAGGATGTAGAACATGTGAAACCATACATAGGGGAGATTCCCATGGTGATTGTAAACCGTACCTTTGATGTGGATGCCCCCTGTATTAATATTGACAATGCCGACGCGGCTTACCAGGCAGTGAAGTGCCTGACAGACAACGGACACCGGAAGATTGCCCTTTATATTAATGATAAAGACCGCCAATATAACCGGGAACGTCTGGCAGGAGCACTGGAAGCCCTTGGGGAGTGCGGAATAGAGGACTACGAAAAGTATATTGTCCGCGATGTGGAATCCGAGGACGACGCCTATTATAAAACCCTTGAATTGATGCGCCATGAGGAACGTCCCACAGGCGTATTCATGTTCAATGATTTTATGGCTTACGGCGTATACAGGGGTATTACCAAAAGCGGATTAAGGATACCGGATGATATATCCGTAGTGGGGTTTGATGACATCCCTCAGGTGAAATATCTGGATCCTCCTCTGACCACGCTGCGTCATTCCCTGGCAGATACGGCAGGAATCATATTTGAACAGCTGATGGAGCAGATAAAGACGCAGACCTGCGCACACAAGAGCCAGACTTATTTTAAAGGCAGGCTGATTGAACGGGAGTCTGTGAAGAATCTGATTTCCCGGAGTGTGTCTGAACGGGATGCTCAGACACATTCCGGACAATCTGGAGGAACGAAATGGAAAAAGTAAATATATGGGATATAGAGGGAACCGAATTTCCGGCCGGCCGGCGCACCAGGGTAATACTGGGCCAGAATGGCGCCATGGAGGGCAGCAAGTTCTGCCAGGGCTATGTGGTGGTGTATAAAGGCGGCGGCATACCGGAACATGACCACGAGACGGTGGAGTCCTACACGATTATTAAGGGACATGGTGAGATGGAGGTGGACGGTGAGAAACAGCCGGTAAAGGAAGGGGACTGTATCTTTATTCCAGGTAATTTAAAACATGCTCTGTATAACACAGGTGAAGAGGAACTGCATATGATGTTTGTGTACGCTCCAAGTATCATAGTGGACCACTGGGCCAAGGAGCAGAGCGGGGAGATAAAATAAGCAGATAAGATAATACGGGTGAAAATAGCTGAATCCATCCGGCCGGGGGAATAAAATTCCGCCCCGCCGGATGGATTTTATGATATCTCACTGCAAATATAAGGATTTTAATTCCCTCACAGATTGCTTCCATCCACCCCTTATGTTATATTAGACTACACAGATTGCCGTGTAAGCCAAAGAAGGGAGGAGCCGCCATGATCATCAGTGCCAGCAGAAGGACAGACATTCCTGCGTTTTATTCGGACTGGTTTTTCAAACGGCTGGAGGAAGGGTACCTGTATGTAAGGAACCCCATGAATCCCGGGCAGGTCAGCAAGATTCTTCTGAACCAGGACACCGTGGACTGCTTTGTGTTCTGGACAAAGGACCCGGGGCCTATGATGGAGAGGCTTTCTGTTTTGGACCGGCTGGGATATCCCTATTATTTCCAGTTCACCCTGACACCCTATGGGGCGGATGTGGAACCCGGGCTTCCCCATAAGAATGAGCTGGTAAAAACCTTCCGGGAGCTGTCGGCCAGGCTGGGACCTGAGCGTGTCATATGGAGGTATGATCCGGTGCTTCTCAGTCCGTCCTATACCATGGAGTACCATTTCCAGTGGTTTTCACGGCTGTGCGGCAGCCTGGAGGGATATACCCATACCTGCGTCATCAGTTTCCTGGATATGTACCGGAAGATAAAAGGACGGATGGAGCGGATTCAGACCCGGGCAATGACAGGGGAGGACATGGTATCCCTGGCAACCTTTATGGGTCCGGAGGCAGAACGGCATGGCATGACCGTCCGGACATGTTCGGAGGCAGCGGATTTGTCCGGTTTCCATATACAGAAGGGAAAATGTATTGATGACCAGCTGATTGCCGGATTGCTGGGCCGTCCCCTGGATGTAAAAAAGGACAGTACCCAGAGGGAGGAATGCGGCTGTGTCAAGAGCGTGGATATCGGCGCTTACAACACCTGTCCCCATCTCTGCAGATATTGTTATGCGAATTTCAGCCCGGATCAGGTGGAGGTAAAACGCAGGTTACATGACCAGGACTCTCCTCTTATGTGCGGCCGGCTCACCGGGGAGGAACGGATTACGGTGCGTGAGATGAAATCAGTTGTCTGTCCTGCCGGCGACGGCCAGATGCGCCTTGCATTTGACGTTTCGGAGGATGGGGAACCGGAATAGACAGCATTTGAAAATGAATACAGATGGAGCTTTGATATGATGCGGAAGGTTGATATAGTACGGAATGTTAATATAGTAAGGCGTGTTAATATAGTAAGGAGTGGTAATATAATACGGAAAAAAAACATGGCAGCAGCCCTTTTAGGCGCTGTGCTGATTGTATCCATGATGCCGGTCCGGGTCCTGGCAAAGGACCGGACTGGGGAGGGATGGAGAGACAAGGTGGAAATCACCGCCCACAGGGGGGACAACACCCAGGCGCCGGAAAATACCATGCCGGCTTTTAAAGCCGCAGTGGAAAATGGGGCTGACTGGATTGAACTGGATGTGACGCAGACAAAAGACGGGGTCCTGGTAATTTTTCACGATTCGGATTTGATGAGGATGACAGGAAAGCCGGATAAGATATGGGATATGAGCTATGAGGAACTGAGCCAAATCAATACCGCCAGCCATTGGGGTCCGTTTTTCAAGGATACCAGGATACCCACGCTGGAGGAGGTATTGGATTACTGCAAGGATAAAATAAAGCTGAATATAGAGGTAAAGGTCAATGACCACCAGACCCAGGACTTTATTGCGCGCCTGGTAGGGCTGATTCAGGCCAAGGGCATGGCAGAACAGTGCATGATCACTTCATTTGACTATCATTCCCTTCAGGCGGTAAAGCAGCTGGACCCGGCCCTGGAGACTGGCTTTATCTCATCCAAGGCCATAGAACAGCCGGAGTCATTTACCAGCGCCGACAATTTTGTGCTGAGCATAGACCTCATTAACCCTGAGACTGTGAGCCGTATTCATTCCCTGGGCAAGGAGGTGATAGCCTGGACTGTTAATGACGCCTACTCTGTTGACAAATGCAGGAAAGCAGGGGCGGATAATCTGATTACGGATAAACCCAGGAAAATTATGGAGGAGTGACACACGGTTGGGCCTTTTGTATAGATTTTCCATTTAAGACCATACTTTCCATATATAAGCAGGAACGGAGGAGATGGTATGAGGCTGCCAAAACACATCGGGATCATCCCGGATGGAAACCGGAGATGGGCCAAAGGCCAGGGAATGGATAAATCAGAGGGATACGGGCACGGGATTTCACCCGGAATGTCCCTGTACCGCATGTGCCGGGAGCTGGGGATTGGGGAAATGTCCTTTTACGGTTTTACCACAGATAACACAAAGCGTCCTTCCGCCCAGAGACAGGCATTTACCAGGGCCTGTGTGGCGGCGGTTGAGGAGCTGGCAAAGGAAGATGCCAGCCTGCTTGTGCTGGGAAATACAAAATCCCCCATGTTTCCCCATGAGCTTCTTCCCTTTACCGCCAGGCATGATTTTGGAAAAGGCGGGATGAAGATTAACTTCCTGGTAAACTACAGCTGGGAGTGGGATTTGGGCTATAAGAATGGGACGATAGGGCCGGGACTTAAAACAGCTGAGGTTTCCAGAATCGACCTGATTATACGGTGGGGCGGAAGACGGCGTCTGTCAGGCTTTTTGCCGGTGCAGTCCGTGTATTCGGATTTTTATGTGGTGGATGATTACTGGCCTGATTTTAAGAGGGAACATGTGGAAGATGCCCTTAAGTGGTACGCGGCCCAGGATATTACCCTGGGAGGGTGATTTTTTGACAAATTTCAACGTGTAATCGTCTTTTTTCAACATTTTATGATTAATAATACCAGGGGGGTGTAAAATACTAAAGATTAAAATTGCAGTACGGGGACAGGTGCATGATACAGATAGCAATATGTGATGATGACTTTCAGGTATGCAGCCAGCTGGAGGACTATATCAGGCGATGGAAAGAGGGGCGCAGGCTGGAGGTTGAGATATTCAACACCGGTAAGGAATTTGAGGAAGCACTCAAGGAACGGCATTATGATTTGATTTTTCTGGACATTGTGATGAGGGACAGGAACGGGATTGAACTGGGCAGGTTCATTCGGGAAGAGCTGGGCAATGATACGAGCATGATTGTCTATATGTCGGCTTACGGGGATGAATACGCGCTGGATTTGTTCCAGTTCCAGCCCTTTCATTTTATAAAAAAGCCAATCAGGCCAGAGGATTTCCAGAATATATTTTATAAAGCTTGCGAAAAGATAGAGGGTGATGCCGGAATCTTTGAATTCAAATCAAGCCGGACCGTATACAGAATACCTTTAAAAGACATCCTCTATTTTGAAGGTGATAACCGGCGGGTAAAGATTGTGACTGCCGGCCATACATATCATTGCTATTCCACCTTAGAAAATTTGTTTTCCAAAATCAACATGGAGCAGGCTGGTTTCATACGGCTGCATAAGTCCTATGCCGTAAATCTCAGGTATGTGGCCACCTTCAGTGTGCGTATGGTGACCCTGTTTGACGGTTCGGAGTTTACGGTCAGCGCTCCTTTTAAGGAGAATGCGCTGAGGCAGTATGAGGGGTATATTTCCAAGACGGGAATGGGACGGGGAGATACGCCCGGAGAATAAATGCAGGAAAAAAAGCAGATGCACAAAAACAAGGCAGGAGCCAGAAGGTTTTTCCTTCAGACGCCTGCCTTTTATGGACCGTTGGAAACAGGCCTATGGGGTTTCATAGATTCCTTTAATGATTCTTACGGTCTTGTCCATGCCAAGCTTGCTGATGTTAAGCAGCATCTGGTGGGACTCAATGCTGCCCCATTTGCGTTTGGTGTAGTTTTCGTAATAGTTTTTGCGGCGGCGATCCGTGGCCTTGATGGCGTTGACAGCATCTCTCTCTGAAAAACTGTAGCGATCCATAATCCGGCGCACACGGTCTTCCATATCGGCGCAGATAAATACGTCAATCAGGTCGGGGTGGCTGCGGAGCACATAATCACCGCATCGGCCTACGATGACACAGGGGCCCTTCTGGGCCAGTGCCTCTATAATAATGGTCTGGGTGACATAAGTGCTGTCATTCAGGGATAATCCATATCCGGTTACGGAATTAGGCTCCTTGGGAATCTGATAGCCGGCCAGGAAGGAGGACAGTGCGGACTCGTCTGCCTTTTCAATGCTTACAGGAGAATGTCCCATCCTTTCAGCGGCCATCTCCACCAGATTCCGGTCATAGAGAGGAATACCCAGCTGGTCTGACAGCCTTTGGGCGACTTCGTGGCCTCCGCTGCCGAACTGACGGGCTATCGTGATAATCTTATGGCTCATAGTTCCACTCCTTTCCAACCTTAAAAATGCAAATATGCACAAAACATTTCTTATATGTACTATTATAACGCACTATTTGCACAAAAGATATATAAAATTGGAAATTTATATGTTTTTCAGATTTGGTTTTCAGATTTGGATTTCCCGGAGCTGCAGCCAGCTATCTTTTGTATCCCTTTTCTGCCTCTTCGGTCTGTGACATATCGGCAGGCGGGGGCCCCACGTTGACCGCCCCTTGTTTACAGCCGTGA
>OASX01000687.1_pt1 | contig 24454 bp, 26 predicted proteins | sample 1516531 | NCBI WGS metagenome assembly OASX01 (sample SAMEA2579911, study PRJEB22360) | human gut metagenome | biome: human gut; feature: human-associated habitat; material: faeces | place: Denmark | collected 2008/2010
CCCTCACTGTTTTGAAGTTACATTGTAATTTTAAAATTAAAATTAATTTGAATTATTGCATTTTTAAAACTTTTAGTCTTTACACATTCAATATAGCAAATGTTTTGTTTTTTGTCAATTGTTAATTTCTTATTTATTTATTTTTCTATTTTTGATTAATTGGCAAATTATATGCACTATTATTTCGGGCTTTTGGAAAACACTGTAAAAGGGTTGGCATAAAAAAATAATGTGTGTTTTTTGAACATTTAATTCTTATACGATAACTTTTTGCAAAAAATGGAAAAATCTGGGCTGTGCTTTTAAGCCTTTTTATAAATATCTCCTGCAGCAATCTTTCTGTCTTTTCCATTGATTAAAAAAGGAGAACATTTCTGGACAATATCCGGAAAATCCCCTGTCAGTTCACAGAAAATCCCCGGACCGTTCACAGAAAGCTCATGGTTTCCAGGATTTTTTTAAGGTTTGTTTCAGCTTGGGCTGTTAGGATAAAAGCCATAAAAGATGAAGGAGGCCATGTGTATGACTCAGGAAATATTCAAACGCTACGAGAAAAAATATATGCTCACCCAAAAACAGTATGATGCTTTGATGCCTGCTCTGGAAAGACAGATGGATACAGACCATTATGGGGAATATACCATATCCAATATTTACTTTGATACACCGGATTTCCAGCTGGTCAGACAATCCATTGAAAAACCGGAATATAAAGAAAAGCTGCGTTTGAGGGCATATGGGAAGGCGACGGACACCAGCGTGGTATATGCGGAATTAAAGAAAAAGTTTGACGGGGTGGTGTACAAACGCCGGATACCAGTGCCTCTCTGCCAGGCGAGAAAGTATCTGTATTATGGAATCCGGCGGATTGAGGAGAGCCAGATATTGAAGGAAATAGATTATGTTTTGAATCGGTATGACTTAAAACCCGCGGCTTTTGTGGCCTATGACCGGGCGGCATATTACGGAAAGGGCAATGAAGAATTAAGAATTACCTTTGACCGGAATATTTGCTGCAGGTGCAGCGGGCTGGATCTGAAGAATGGAGTTTATGGAACAATGCTTTTGAATAAGGACCAAATTCTGATGGAGGTGAAAATTCCTGGGGCGATGCCGTTATGGATGAGCAGGCTTTTTTCCGATATGGAGCTTTTTCCGGTGTCTTATTCAAAATATGGTGCCTATTATAAAGAGTACCTGTATCAAGGGATATTTATAGAGGGAGGTAGAATCTGTGCTTGAGAGTGTGTTGACAGAAACTGTAAATACCGGTATTACAATGGGACAATTTTTACTCTGTACCATTACATCAGTAATGCTGGGGGCAGTGCTGGCTGTGGTTCATACATACAGGAACCAGTATTCCAGAAGCTTTATTCTTACTCTGGTCCTGCTGCCTGTTATGGTCCAGACCGTGATCATGCTGGTAAACGGAAACCTGGGTACCGGAGTGGCGGTCATGGGAGCGTTCAGTCTGGTGCGGTTCAGGTCCTTGCCCGGCAATGCAAGAGAGATTGGAAGTATATTCCTGGCCATGGCTCTGGGTCTGGCCGCTGGAATGGGGTATCTGGGAACCGCTATGCTTTTGATGATTGTGTCTGGCGGAATTACCATCCTTTTGATATCCCTTCCGGCAGGCAGGGCCGGGAGAAAGGAATTGAAAATTACGATACCGGAAAATCTGGACTATTCAGGGATTTTTGACGATATATTTGCGAAGTATACTAAAAAGTCAGAGCTTGTGCGGGTCAGGACCGTGAATATGGGCAGTCTCTATGAACTGTGCTACCAGGTGGATTTAAAGTCGGAATTTATTGAAAAGAACATGCTGGATGAAATACGGTGCAGAAATGGGAACCTTACCATTGTTTGCGGCCGGCTGCCGGATGGCAGGGATGAATTATAGGAGGATAATCATATGGGCAGAAAAGGACTGAAATACAGGAAACTTAAGATATTTGGAATAGCGGCCGGACTGGCCGGTGTTCTGTTTCTTGCCGGATGCACAAAGACAGCCGGGCAGGATGGGAGTAAGGCGGGAGCCGCTGGAACATCGGAAACAGCAGGCATCCAGGAAGCGGCAGGGACGCAGGACACAAACCGGACAGATGCAGACAGTTCCTTTGGTGATGGAGAGGAAACACGAATCACTGGAAATGGAACAACAGTGGCCATTGAAGGGACAGGGGCTGCGGCTGACGGGGCCAATGTCACTATTTCATCTTCCGGAACATACCGCCTGACAGGAAACATTACAGGGGGAGGCGTGATGGTGGACGCGGGAAAGGAGGATGAAGTATGTCTGATACTGGACGGCGTTTCCATTACAAGTGCGGATTATTCCGCAATCTATGCCAGCCAAAGCGGACTTCTGACCATTGTCCTGGAGGATAGGACAGAAAACAGGGTATCTGACGGAAATACATATACTTATCCGCAGACAGGGGAGGACGAGCCGGATGCAGCCATTTTCAGCAAGGATGATGTGGTATTTGAGGGGAACGGCATGCTGACAGTCAGCGGTAATTATATGAATGGTATACGGGGAAAGGATCGCCTTACCATTAATTCCGGTACCTATGTCATTGAGGCGGCGGAAGATGGCGTGAAAGGAAAGGACGCCGTAGAGGTGAACGGCGGAGAGATTACCATTACAGCAGGCAGCGACGGGATACAGTCAAATAATAATGGGGAAGAAGACAAGGGATATGTGAGAATCACCGGAGGAACCACGGCCATCACAGCAGGAAAGAAAGGAATACTGGCCGAAACGCTGGTTGAGGTTACAGGCGGCATCATTGACATAAATGCTCAGGATGACGGTATACACAGCGGCAAGAATGTAAGGTTGTTCTCAGGTGAGCTGACGCTGTCCGCAGGCGACGATGCAGTTCACAGTGATAATCTGGTGGAAGTCTCAGGCGGAACCATAATCGTGGAACAAAGCCGCGAGGGACTGGAAGGGCTCTGTTTGGAAATCACTGGAGGAACCATTCAGATTAACTCAGAGGATGATGGAATTAATGCAGCCCGGGGTACAGATACATCCGGCGGTCCAAATGCAGCCGGCGGTTCTTTTGGTGCAACAGAAGGGGCTTATATCCGTATTACGGGAGGAAACGTGAAGATCAATGCTTCCGGGGATGGTATAGACTCCAATGGAGACCTGTATCTGGAGGGAGGTACCGTCCTCGCAGAAGGCCCGGCAGAAGGGGGGAATGGTGCTTTGGATTACAATGGTACGGGAACCATTTCAGGAGGAACCATATTGGCTGTGGGAAGTGCGGGAATGTTCCAGACGTTTTCTGAGAATTCATCCCAGCCCATGCTGATGGTTTACTTTGATGAAATGCAGGATGCCGGAACAACCATATCAATAAAGGACGGGCTGGGAAATCAATTGACGGAAACAGAGATTTCAAAGCCCTTTGAGGCTCTGCTTTTCAGCTCGCCAGAATTAAAAACAGGGGAGACTTATTACATAGAGGCCGGAGAACAGGATATTCAGATGGCGGTGGACGGCATCCTGAATCAGTATGGCACGCCTTCCAGCGGAGGTTTTAGAAGAATCCCAGGCGGCGGAGAAGGAAAGTTAAAAGAAAGGCCGGGAGCAGGAACCGGAGAGGAAAACTTCGGAAGAACACAGGAAGGTAGAGAAGGAGAGAATGCTGAAGGAAGCCGGGAGGGAAGGCGAAAAATGCAGCCGGAAGCGGGAATCGCAGATAATATTGGCAGTGAATCAGAATCGGAAGGAACCGGAAATGTTTCCGGCAAAGCCTCCGTTGTTGTAATACAGGAGACTTTGCTGGCAGGGAATTTGCCGGAAGAGAGCTTGCCGGAAGGTATCCATGTTCTGGGAAGCAGCGGTAGCATGGAGTAAGCCGAAGCCTTGAAGTATGCCGGGTGGCCGGGAATACTTTCTTATTCCTGTATGGGCAGCCGAACTATAAATGAGTTTGTTGCGAAACCATCCGTGCTGGCCTCAATCTTTCCTCTATGCTCAGATACAATGCTTTGGGCAATGGAAAGTCCGAGGCCGTAGCCGGGGATATTGCTGCGGGCAGTGTCTCCGCGGTAAAAGCGGAGAAACAGGTGTTTGATTTCTTCTTTCGTGAGAGGCGCCCCCTCATTTGAGACAGTGAGGAGCGCCTCTTTTGCGCTGGCCTTTTTCAGGGTAACACAGATGGAGCCGTTATCCTGACTGTATTTGCAGGCATTGTCAAGGAGAATGTCTGTCAGCTGCCGGAGTTTTTTTATCATCTCCATTTACATGAAGTGCAGCTTCGATATCATAGGTGATGTGTTTACCCATGTCAAAAGCCAGAGGCTCAAAGGCCATAAGACTGCTATTTACAATAAAGCTCAGGTCAACTGGTGCGCTGACCGCAGACTCCTGTCCTGAGTCACTCCGGGCCAGGGCGAGAAGGCTTTCTGTCAGCTGTTTCATCCGTAGGGACTCAGCCTTTATATGGCTTATTCGCTGCCGGTTTTGTCCCTTCGGTATATCGCGGTCTTTTTCAAGCATATCGGCATTGGAGAGGATGACGGTGAGAGGTGTTTTTAATTCGTGGGAGGCGTCCGCAACAAACTGGCGCTGCCGCTGCCAGGCAATCTCCACTGGTTTCACAGCCCATCCGGAGAGAAGGATGGAGAACAGGAAAAAGACAGCAAACGAACATGCTCCGATAATGGAAGAGTGAATCACCTGCCAATAGAGTGAATTCTGTTCCTCATATATATCGGCGAATACATACCGCACTGTTTGGTCAGGCTTGGTTTTTCCCCGGAGAAAACGCAGGTGCAGGTCTTTTAAGGTGCCGGACTCACCGCCTTTGCTTTCCGCCAGGGATATCAGGGTTTCGGCCTCCTGGCTTTCTATATCTGGAAGCTGGTTCTTTACTACAGTATAGTTGCCCTGCCTTATATCAACTACCATCAGAGGAAGTTCCTGCCTGCGGGGGCGGGAGGGAGGACGCTGGCCCGCAGAGGGCGGCTGGCCTGCCTGTTCCCGTATACTGCCCGGATAATTTTCCAGCATGGCGGAATGCAGGGTGCCCATGCTCCGCTGAACGTAGTTTGCTTTTGTTGTGTAGTACAGCGTTATGAAAATGACAGCCAGCAGAAAAGCGACAATGGTCATCATGATGGCTGAAAATTTCCATCTGAGTTTTCGTATCATAGGGACACCCCCAGCTTATATCCAATGTTTCTCATGACGGAGATAGAAACACAGGATCCCAGCAGCGAGAGTTTCTTGCGCAGAAATGATATGTAGGCCTCCACACTGTTGGAATTCACATTGGCGTCATATCCCCAGACCTTAAGGAGTATGGTTTCTTTGGGGAGATACTGACTGCTGTTTTGTATCAGCATGCTCATTAGTTCCAGTTCCTTGGCGCTTAAAGACACACTGTTTTCTCCGCAGATAAGTTCAGGCATGGAGGGTGTGAGGATAAGGTCGCCAAAGGTCAGAGTGTCGGGCGCAATATCTCCGTGGCGCCTTAGCACGGTGCGCAGACAGGCCAGGAATTCTTCGGTGGCAAATGGCTTTGTCAGATAGTAGTCGGCTCCGGCATCTAATCCCCTCACCCGGTCCGAAAGCTCCGACCTGGCAGTCAGCATGAGCACCGGCGTCATGTTGCGGGTGCTTCTTAAGTTTTTCAGAACCGCATATCCATCCATTCCGGGAAGCATAACATCCAGGACAATGGCATCGTAAATGCCGGTTTGTGCAAGCTCCAGTCCCTCTGCCCCGTCATGGGAGACATCTGTATAATATCCTGCCCCGCCTATCATGTCAGCCAGAGTAAATGCCAGCCGTTTCTCATCTTCAATCACTAATATGCGCATTGAATCCCTCCTGTGGTTCATTGGAATAAGCTTATTATAACATGAAGCCTGGGGAGGGAATTTTGAACTTTGTGTGAAACATGTATGTTAGTTAAGGATATAGTTTTTCTGTATCAGCATATGAGGGGCGGAGTGAATTTGAAGTATTATGGTGAAAGATTAAAGGAAGAAAGTTGGAAGGGGACAGGACTGAAAAAGGCTGCAGACTTTTAAATCCGCGGTCTTTCCAAGCTCGTATCATATATCAATCTCACCTCTACGGAAGCAATACATAGAGTGCGGCAACCACGGAACATATCATAAAAAATGTCCCGCTGACCCGGATAAATGTCAAATAAAGACCGGTTGGCCCTACGCCGTCCACTGCGAAAATATGTTCAACCTCCCAGAGATATTCCGGCTTTATAATCATGGCCAGACCTAAAACAAATAAAGGAATCAGACCCAGATAATCCATCGCAACCTCCTTGAAATTATGGTATCATATCCATGTAATCAGGATATGTATGTTTCATAAACAGAGTATATCATATAAAAAATGGAATATGGCGATATTCATGAAATGGAAATAGAATCTTAAAGATGGAATAAAAATAGAACAAAAAAAGTAATAATTTCTGGGTATTCGTTCAGATGAATGAATATAATTCATTGACTTTTGTTCAATAGAGTGATATTCTATGTTTATAACAGACGGTCAGCTTGTTGGGAAACAGGTATGGAACCTGCTGACTAATGAAAACAGAGTATTAAGCAGAAGGAGTCTGTTCAGAAAAGGGGAGATTGACAGATGGAACGCAAGACAGCCAGAATATCCAAGGAACCGGAGGTCCGCAGACAGGAAATATTGGACACGGCCATGTCTGTTTTTATGGAAAAGGGGTATGAGGCAGCTACCATGAGAGATATTGCGGCAGCCATGCATGTGGTGCCGGGACTGTGTTACCGGTATTTTGAGTCCAAGCAGATGCTGTATGATACTGCAATTGAGCAGTATGTAAAGGATATTACGCATCCCATGATTGAACGTCTGAAAGAGAAGGATGATTCGCTGGATGGTTTCCTGGACAAAATGGAACAGCTGTTTATTCAAACAGATGGAAAGGAAAAGTATCATCATTTTTTTCATAAAAAGGAGAATCACGATCTTCAGATGCTTATGTCGGTTAAGCTGTGTGAGACCATTGAACCGTATATGGAGGAAAAGCTGCGGGAGATGAATGGAAATGGAATCACAAGGGTTGGGAATATACCGCTGACAGCGTCATACATGCTCTTTGGCGCGGTTCCTGTCCTGGAGAACGACGGATTGTCAACGGCTGAGAAAGCGTTGGGCATCCGCATGATTATGAAATGTATTTTAGAAGCGTAAGCGCGCTTGGAATGGTAAATAGGACGGCAGATAAGACAAGGATTCCCGTTGCCGGTGTTTCGGGAATTTCTTTTTTTAAATAATGAATGAACAATGTTCACTTAATCAAGGAGGCAGAAATATGTTACATTATGCACTGATAACAGGGGCAACCAGCGGTCTGGGGCTGGCTTATGCCAAGTGGTTCGCAGGAAAAGGATATGATTTAATCATGACCGGCAGGAGAAAAGAAGTGATTGAAAGGAGAGCTCAGGAAATCAGGGATAAGTTTGCATGTAAGGTAATTGTGATACTGGTAGATCTTGCTCAGGAGGACGGGGTAAGAAAGCTGCTTGCATCGTTAGAGGGAAGGGAGATTCATGTACTGGTGAATAATGCGTGTTTTGGTTTCAGAACCTCATTTAGTGATACGGATATAGATGGATTGAAGCGTCTTATTTATCTTCAGACAATTGCTGTGGCAGAAATCACCCATTATGTCCTGAGAGGAATGAAAGAGAGAAATAAAGGCATTATCATCAATATTTCGTCGGACGGGGCATTTGCAGTGGTGCCCGGCAATGTCACCTATGCCGCTGCAAAACGCTTCATCGTCACATTGACTGAAGGGCTTCACATGGAGCTCATGGGCACGGAAATCCGGGTTCAGGCCGTGTGTCCGGGCTTTGTGGATACGGATTTTCACGAAAATAACGGAATGTATGTGGATAAGACGAGAAAGGGCATGTTTGGATTCCGTCAGCCTGGGGAGGTAGTGGATGAGGCCATGAAGGAGTTTGAAAAAGGCAGTATTGTCTGTGTACCTGATAAGGCCGGAAAACTTGTGAAGGCCATGGCGGAGTATATGCCAAAAAAGATGTATTACCGGTTTGCAGATGATTTTGTGAATAAGAATATCCGGAAGAACTGACAGTCACAAATGCCGGCAGAAGATCTGCTAAGAACAGAGAACCTTTTAGAACAGAGAACCTTTTAGAACAGAAAAACTTTTAGAACAGAAGACCTTTTTAAAACAGAAAACCCAATAAAACAAACTTATGAAAAGGCGCCCATTACAGCTGACTGCCAGCGGTTATGGGCGCCTTTTGCGTGGAAACCATCTTAAATAATAAATTTGAATTTGTCCCCAATGCAGAGCTGGCGGCAGAGGTTCGTAATCGTGTTATCCACATCGTGTATAACGCTTTCTATCCTCAAAAGGGGGTACCCGCTTGAAATCCCCAGGGCTTTGGCTTCTTTTGAGGTGGCGAAAACGATGTCCAGGGTTTTTTGGGAATGGTCTAAAATTATATTATGTTTTTTCAGAATCTCATACAGGGAACTGTCGTTTAAATTTTCGCTGAATAAAAAGGAAAAAGACTCAGGAAATTTATTCAGCTCTAACTGGACCGGTTTTCCGTCAGCATACCGTATTCGCTCTAACACCAGTATCTTTTCGTCCTTGTCTAAGGACATCAGCTCCATCTCTTTTTCAGTGGGATCCTCCAGGGCTATTTTCGTGATCTTGGCACCGGGGGATGCATTCATCATCCGGCACATGTCGGTGAAGCTTAAAACCCCATTGGTGATACCCCGCTGAATCTTTTTTTCTGCGACAAATGTTCCCTTCCCGGATTTGCGGTAAAGATAACCTAATTCAGATAGTCCGGCCAGAGCTTTCCTGACCGTGACACGGCTTACATTATATGTTTCGCTTAATTCGTTCTCCGTGGGAAGCCGGCTTCCGGCAGGCCGCTCGCCGGTTTCTATCTCTTTCTGCAGCTTTTCCTCCAGTTGCTTGTATAGAGGGGTAGCAATTGTATTATTTAGTTCCATATATATCCTCCGCGTTACCCTTAAGTTATAATACTCAGTTATATTATAATACAAATTGGCCTCATTGTATATAATTGCGAAAAAATTAATTTGTTATTGACAATAAGTATTATATTGTATTATCATAAACATAGAAACAATTAAAAACAATATGCAAAGGAGATTTGAGACAATGGCATACTTTGGCGCGGATATCAAAAATATTATTGCTGAAATTTTGGAAGCGAAGAAATCAAAGGGCGGGGTAAAGAACCTGTATTTTGTGGGATGCGGAGGGTCACTGGGAGCTCTTTATCCGGCTAAGACATTTATGGAGAAGGAGTGTGCTTCCATAAAATCCGCCTGGATTAACAGCAATGAATTCGTTCACAGCACTCCCAGGGACTTTGGGGAAAATTCCATCATCTGCCTGGCATGTCACAAGGGCAATACACCGGAAACCATTGAGGCAGCAAAGCTGGGAAAAGAAAAGGGAGCTGCTGTCATTGTTCTGACCTGGCTTGAGGAATCGGAAATCATAGAATTTGGCGACTATATCATCCGTTATGCGTTTGACGCCAGCCCGGACCATCTTAAAGGCGATATTGACTATGCGGGGGAGAAAACCATATGTGCTCTTTTGGTGGCGGTTGAACTGACTGCGCAGACAGAAGGCTATGAAAACTATGACAAGTTCCAGGAGGGCCTGGGCATGATTAGCAATATCATTAAGAATGCACGTGCCCATGTTGCAGAGAGAGCCCTGGAGTTTGCCGAAACGTATAAAAACGATCCTGTAATCTATACCATGGGAAGCGGGGCTGCTTACGGCGCTGCCTATATGGAGAGCATCTGTATTTTCATGGAAATGCAGTGGCTGGATTCCAGCAGCATCCATACCGGAGAGTATTTCCACGGTCCGTTTGAGATAACAGATGCAAACCGTCCGTTTATGATTCAGATTTCGGAGGGCTCCACCCGTCCGCTGGATGAACGGGCCTTAAAGTTCCTTCGTACCTATGCAAAAAGGATTGAAGTCCTGGACGCAAAGGAGCTGGGCCTTTCTACCATTGATGCTTCTGTGGTGGATTATTTTAACCACTCCCTGTTTAATAACGTATATCCAATCTACAACCACGCCCTTGCAGAAAAGCGTGAGCATCCCCTTGTGACACGCCGCTACATGTGGAAAGTGGAGTATTAAGCTACAGCGAAAAAACGATAAGACATTCATTCCCGCAAAGGCAGCGTGCCGGAGTATTTTTTAATACGCTTTAAGCCGTATACGGCCCGGAACTCTGCCCGCGGGGCCCAAACCCCGCAGCGTACTGCGGGGTATTTTGCTATATAAGGAGGAAAATGTATGAAAATTTCTCAGCTCTGCGCAGCAAATTACCATTACAAACGATATACGCTGGATTACTTTCTGGAATCCGCAAACCGTCTGGGATACCAGTCTGTTGAACTGTGGGCTTCCGGGCCTCATCTGCATCTGGAGGATTTTGATGGGGGACGTCTGCGTGAATTAAACAGGACCATAAAGGACCATCACCTGAAGATTGCCTGTTTTACGCCTGAGCAATGTGTCTATCCCATCAGTGTCTCCCATCCGGATAAGAGATACCGTGACAGGACCGTGGATTTCTTTCAAAGGCACATAGAGGCGGCGGTGTGCCTGGATTGCAGCTGCATGGTGGTATCCACCGGGTTTGCCTATCTGGATGTGGATGGGGAAGATGCCTTTAAATGGGCTGCGGATTCATTTTCGCAAATCTGCCGGAAAGCGGAAAGGGAGGGCGTTACCCTGGCTCTGGAACCATTCACAAAATACACTACTCATATCTGCAATGAGGCAAGCCAGCTCCTTCGCCTGCTGCGCACGGTGGGAAGTCCGGCTCTCAAAGGCCTTGGGGATACGGATGTGATTGCCACCACGGGAGTGGATACATTTGAAACATTCATCGGAATTCTGGGAAGGGAGAACCTGGCTCATGTACATTTCGTGGACGGAAATCCCGGCGGGCACCTGGTTCCGGGAGATGGAAACCTGAATCTGGACCAGGCGCTTCATACCCTGGAAGCCTTTGACTACAAGGGGTATCTGGGACTGGAAATACTGGACAGGAGATATGTCATGAATCCGGAAGATGCCATGAGAAGGGCGCTTGCATGGTATTCAGAGCGCATAGGATAAGGGCCTGATGATGGAGGACGCGAAAAAACGGCGGCAGACAAATGGCTAGGGGATAAATGTATTTAAATGTATTTGTAATGGTGATACATTTGATACGGGCTTGATTGTATGATATGCACAAAAATAATTCTAAAAACTGTGTATTATATATAAAATGATAAATAGCAATTGACAAATCCATTAAATGAATATACTATTGTATTAGATACAAAACAATACAGAGTAATACAAAGAAATACAAAACTGAATTGCTTTTGTATTACCAAGAATGTGCGCACCATTCTTAAAACAAAAGATTGAATCATTTCTTAGACCATAAAGGGGAAACATTTTACAAAGGATTAGGAGGATAATTTATGTTTTGGATAGAATTGATTATCGTTCTGGCTATCATTTTTCTGGGGGTACGAATTGGTGGTACGTTCCTGGCGATGGCAGGCGGAATAGGAATGTTCATTATGACATTTATACTGCATGTAACACCTTCCGATCCGCCGATTACCGTTATTCTGATTATGATTGCAGTAATCTGTGCGGCAGCCACCATGCAGGCCTGCGGCGGACTGGACTATCTTGTTAAAATCGCGGAGAAGATACTTCGCAGAAACCCCAGGATGATTACCGTACTGGCTCCGGTTGTGGCTTATATTTTCACCTTCATGTGCGGAACAGGCCACATTGTATACAGCCTTCTTCCTGTTATCAATGAGATTGCCATTGAGACAGGCGTCAGGCCTGAACGGCCCATCTCAGCCTCGATTGTTTCATCCCAGCAGGCCATTACAGCGTGCCCGATTTCAGCAGCTACCGTGGCAGTCCTTGCTTTTATGGCAGAGGCCACAGGCTATGGCTCCGTCAATATCTTTACCCTGCTGCTTGTCTGCATCCCTGCCACTCTGGTTGGTACCGTGGTCTGCGCGCTTGCAGTTATCAAGAAGGGCAAAGAACTGGCAGATGACCCGGAATTTAAAGCCCGTGTTGCAGCAGGACAGATAGAGGATTATACAAAGGCAGAGAAAAAGGAAAGACCTGCCACAAAGGAAGCCAAGATTTCTGTGGCAATCTTCCTCATTGCCATGGCAGGCATTGTCTTGCTGGGCGCTGTGAAGCCTCTTGTACCTACACTTGCTGACGGAAACAAATTACCGCTGACAACTGTTATTGAAATCTTTATGCTGGTGGCAGCCGCAGCCATGGTGCTTATCACAAAGCTTGACAGCGACAAGGTACTGGACCAGCCGGTATTCCGTACAGGCATGTTCGCAGTGGTACTGGCATTTGGCCTGTGCTGGCTGGTAAATACCTTTATCGGAGACCAGTCCTCCTTTATCACTGACAATATGTCGGCCCTGACCAACCAGTATCCATGGATTTATATTATTGCCGTATTTATTGTGGGAGCCATTACCACAAGCCAGTCCTCCACAACCATGATTATGGTGCCAATCGGTATTGCGCTGGGCCTTCCGGCTAACATCATAGTGGCCGGCTGGATTGCCTGCTCATCCAATTACTTTATTCCCGCTTCGGGACAGTGTGTTGCTGCCATTGCGTTTGACTCGGCCGGAACCACAAAAATTGGAAAATTTGTCCTGAATCACAGTTACATGGTACCGGGACTTGTGTGTACAGTGGTATCTGTGGCGGCAGCCCTGCTTCTCGGAAGCGTAATCTTTTAATGCAGTCCGGCAGCAGCCGGAGCCGTGACGGGGTTTATGACAGGCTCCGGTGCTGCCCGGTTTGTGAAAGGGCAGTTTTCAGGCGAGAAGGAGGCCCCATTATATGAAATTTGCTCCAATGAATTACCATTATTTACGTTATCCCATAAAAAAGTTCCTGGACAAAGTGGAGAGCTCTCCCTTTGACAGTATCGACCTTTACTGCTCGGCGCCCCAGCTTAACATTTTTGATTATTCCCTGAGCCGGCTGATTGAGCTGGACCGGGATATCAGGCAGAGAAACCTGAAGGTAATGGCTATGACGCCTGAAAATTGTGTTTATCCTGTCAATTTCTGTACCCAGGATCCTGTGACAAGGCAGTCCAGCATCCGCTATTACCAGAGAGCCATTGACACGGCGGAGTTCCTGGGATGCCCTAACATCCAAATCAGTACAGGCTTCGGTTATTTTGACCAGCCCAGGGAAGAGGCGTGGAAATACTGCCGGGAGTCGCTGGCACAGCTGGCCGTGTACTGCCAGAGGAAACAGGTCCGGCTTTTCCTGGAGGAGCTGAAGGTCACCACCACCAATGTCCTGATTACAAGCAAAGACATAGCCAGGATGCTGGATGAAATCGGCTCCCCCTGCATCGTTGGAATGGTGGATATGGACCAGATGACGTATGCCGGGGAGACAGTGGATGATTATTTCGACCATCTGGGAGAACGGCTTATGCATATACACTTCAATGACAGGGGGCATACGGTTCCCGGCCACGGGGATTTCCCCATGAAGGAGTATTACGATGCCATCAAGAGAAGAGGATACGATGGAACCGTTTCATTTGAAATCTGTGACCGCAGATATTACTGTGACCCGGATAAGGCTATCGACGACATCGTTTCCTGGATGAAGAAAAATACCCATGAATTAGGGGATGTATTAGAGGAGATATGATATGTGGATTCATGACATGTTTGGAGCAGATAAGCCCATTATCGCACTGCTTCATCTGGATGCCCTTCCGGGGGACCCGGGGTTTTGCGGGGACATGGATGTGGTGCTGGACCATGCGGCCCACGACCTCACGGCATTGCAGGATGGAGGCGTGGATGGGATTCTTATTGCCAACGAGTTCAGCCTGCCATACCAGCCCGTGGCGGATATTGCCGTTATATCGGCCATGGCATACATAATCGGGAAGCTGAAGGACCGAATCAGGGTTCCCTTTGGGGTCAACGTTGTAAAGAATCCCATTGCGACCATTGACCTGGCGGCGGCAACAGGTGCCCGCTTTGGGCGGAGCTGTTTTTCAGGTGCATATATGGGAGAGTATGGGGTCTATGTCTCTAACAGCGGAGAGGCAGTCCGGCACAGAAAAGCTCTGGGAATGGAGCACCTTAAGCTCCTGTTTAAGGTGAATCCGGAGGCGGATGCCTACCTTGTGCAGCGGGATATCCAGGTGGTGGCCAGGTCCATTATGTTCGGGGATTTTGCAGACGGCCTCTGCGTATCAGGGGCAGCAGCGGGAGCAGAGCCTGACGATGTGGTTCTGTCCAGGGTCCATGAGGCAGCGAAGCAGAAGAATGTTCCGGTGTTCTGCAACACCGGGTGCAATCACCAGAATGTAAGGGAAAAGCTGAAACATTGTGATGCTGTATGCATTGGCTCAGCCTTTAAAAAGGATGGTATTTTTAACCAGCGGGTGGATGAAAAACGGGTCCGTGATTTTATGGAAATTGTCAAAGAGATCCGCGGGGAATCATAAGGAGATGTGATGATTGAAACAATATTTTATGGGAATTGACATTGGAACCTATGAATCCAGAGGAATGCTCATAGGGGAAGATTTCAGGGTGACAGCGGAACATACCATGGCCCATGGAATGAGTCATCCAAGGCAGGGGTGGTTTGAACATGATGCAGATAAGGTGTGGTGGGGGGACTTCTGCGGGATATCCAGACACCTGATTGAAGCCGGCGGTATTGCCCCGGAACAGATAAGCTGTATCGGAGCCAGCACCCTGGGGACGGACTGCCTGCCTGTGGATGAGCAGTGCAGGCCGCTGCGCCCGGCTATCCTGTACGGCATTGATTCCAGGGCTGACAAGGAAATACAGTGGCTCACCAGGCATTACGGCAGGGATGTGCGAAGGCTGTTTGGCCATCCCATCTGTTCCGGCGACACGGCCACGAAGATACTGTGGATTAAGAACAATGAGCCGGAGGTATACAGAAGGACCTATAAATTTCTCACAGGAAGTTCTTTTATCACGGCAAAGCTGACAGGCAGGTATGTGATAGACCAGTTTTTGGCCAAGGGTTCCTTCCGGCCTCTTTACCGGGCGGACGGAACGGTCAATGAGGAGGAATGCGGACTTTACTGCAGGCCGGACCAGATTGCGGCCTGTGCATATTCCACGGATGTGGCAGGCCGTGTCACCAGGGAGGCTGCGGCCCAGACAGGGCTGGCAGAGGGAACACCGGTTATCTGCGGTACCGGGGATTCCACATCGGAGGCAATCAGCGTGGGGCTGACAGAACCGGGAACCGCATTTTTCCAGTATGGCTCATCCATGTTTTATTACTACTGCGTGGATCGTATGGTGCAGGACTATATATCCTCAGGAGGAAACGGTTCTGTAAAAGGCGGCAAGGTATTTACCATACCAGGCACGTTCTGCCTGGGGGACGGCACCAACGCTGCCGGTACACTGACCCGGTGGGTACGGGATACCTTTTATGGGGAAGAGCTGGAAATGGAACGTAAGGGCGGGAAAAATGCATATGCAGTCATGGCAGGGGAAGCCGGTGAAATTCAGCCCGGCTCAGAGGGCCTGATGATTCTGCCTTACATATACGGGGAGCGCAGTCCCATACAGGACCCGCTGGCCACAGGTATGATGTTTGGGCTGAAGGGAAGTCATACGAGGAAACATATCAACCGGGCGGCGCTGGAAGCTGTGGGATATTCCACGTTACAGCATCTGATGCTGTTTAGGGAAATGGGGCTTCCGCCGCATACCCTGATAACAGCCGGCGGAGGTACGAAGAATGATGTCTGGATGCAGATTATCTGCGATATGACCGGAATGCCCCTTCATAGACCGGAAACATTCCAGTGTTCCTCCTATGGGGATGCCATGCTGGCGGCCCTGGGAGCGGGATGTTTAAAGGATTTTCACCAGCTTAAGGAGAAACTTCCAGAGGGAAGAATCATTGGACCGGATAGGGAAAACCATGAATTTTATCAGAGAAAATATCCCATATACAGGGATTTGTATTTGAATAACAGGGAACTGATGCACAGGATGCATATGGATAAGGAATAGCCGGAGCAGTTCCTTTGTGCTGGAAATGCGATAGACAGGGAGGCAACAGACATGGTAATAGATACGCATATACGCCCCGCACTTTTTGGACCAATCTGCCGGGACAGAGACAGATTCAGAAAACGGTGCGATGAGATGAATTATCATCTGATGGGACCTTCGGACATGGATTTGCTGAAGAAGCAGTATGCCCTGGCCGATATACAGAAGATTTTCATGCTGCCGGATGACAATTCATCTAAAACAGGGGAACCAGCCATATCCAATGATGAGATAGCGCAGCTGGCAGCCTGTGATTCTGATTTTTTTATCGGGTTTGCGGCGGCGGATCCGGGAAATAAGGATGGGGCGGATGAACTCAGACGTGCATTTGAAGAGCTGGGACTGAAGGGGTTGTATGTCAATACGGCCAGGCTTCACATGTATCCCTATGATGAGAGATTGACGCCTCTATATGACATATGCAGGGAATTTGGCAGGCCGATTATCTTTCACTCAGGACTTAGCCTGGAACAGCAGGCATTTTCAAGGTTTTCCAGACCGGCTGATTTTGAGGAGATATGCTGCAGATATCCGGATATCAATATCTGCCTGACCCATGTGGGTTGGCCCTGGGTCCAGGAGACAGCCGCCCTTCTTCTGAAATATGAAAATTGTTATACAAGCACGGCGCTGATGAATTTTGACGGCCCTTACCAGATATACCATAAGGTATTTAAGGAAGATATGGGGGAGCTGTGGGTGGAGCATAATATTTCCCGTAAAATCATGTTTGGCTCCGGTTCGCCCAGAATCCGGCCTGTCCGGTGCAAGCGGGGACTGGACAGTCTGGGGTTCTCTTCCGAAACCCTTGAGAACATATATTATAAAAATGCCCTCAGGTTTTTGGGACATGCATAAAAATGCCGGGCATACCCTTTGGGGATTGGAGGAATAGATAGATGGAGTTCAAACTAAAGGAAGCAGCTGTCTGCGCGGACCGGGAATTTGAGATGATTAAGATTACCCCTGAGGTAAGAGCGTTTGTGGAAGAAAGCGGGATTGAGAACGGGCTGGTCTATGTGATCACGGAGCATACCACCACAGGCATCACGGTCAATGAAAGCCTGGACTGTGTGGAAAAAGACATTATGGAATGCTTAAGCCGCATTGCCCCGGAGGACTATCCGTACCATCATAACCATTACCTGCCCACATACGGGACCATCGGAGGAAACACACCGGGTCATCTGAAGTCCCTGCTGACAGGAAATCACTGTGTATTTCCCATTGTGCGGGGAGAGCTGAAGCTGGGCCATGCAGCGGACATTTATTTCTGCGAATACGACGGAATCAAAATGCGCCATTATATGATATACGCTGTGGGGGAAAGGAAGGAATAGAACATGAAGCGGGCAATTGCAATGGCAGATAACTGCATTGATGTGTACTATAAGCTGGACCGGTATTACCTCACCGGAAACAGCATTGATTTTGCGCTTAATTACCGGGATTTGGGCGGTGATGTGACGGAGATGACCATTCTTGGCAATGACGTATTTGCCATGGCTCTGGAAGAACGCCTGAAGGAGAGGGGAATAGCCCTTCGCGTGCTGAAACGCGCGGACCGCCCCACCGGAATGGCCACCATGGATATTGTGGATGGGGATAAGAAGCATCTTCACTTTGAGGGGAATGCCATGGAGGAGATTGAACTTTCAGGAGAGGACCTGGAATTTGTGAAATCCTTTGATATTGTATACGCTGAGCGCTGGTCCAGGATTGACCGCTATATTAAGGAGTTAAAGCAGCCCGGGCAGATTTGGGTGTATGATTTTTCCAAACGGCTGGAGCAGGAGGGCAATGACCTGATATTACCCTATCTTGACTACGCGTTTTTCTCTTATGACCAGGACGACAGCTATATCAGGGACTTCATGGTAAAAGTGAGAAAAAAGGGCACCGGTACTGTGATTGCCATGTTAGGAGAACACGGCAGCCTTGCCTACGACGGGGACCGGTTCTATGAAAAGGAAGCAGAGCAGGTGCCTGTGGTGAACACGGTGGGAGCCGGGGATTCCTATATTGCAGCATTTACCTATGGCGTAAGCCTGGGGGAATCCATATCCCAATGTATGGACAGGGGAAAGAAACGGGCCACGGAAATCATCCGGCAGTTCAATCCATATAAATAAAAGAAAGCGGGAAATGAAATGAAGGATTACAAAATAATTGCGGTGGGAGATAATGTCTGTGATAAATACCTTTCCAGAGGCAGGATGTACCCGGGGGGACAGTGTGTCAATACATGTGTGTATGCCAAACTCAACGGGGCTTATACCGCTTACCTTGGAAAATACGGCACTGACCAGGTGGCTGAATGTGTCCGGGATACACTGAAGCAGATAGGGATTGACGACAGCCATAGCCGCTGCCATGAGGGCGAGAACGGATTTGCCCTGGTGACACTGAAAGGAAATGACCGGGTATTTCTGGGCTCCAATAAGGGAGGAGTCGCCAGGGAGTATGGCTATGATTTTACAGAGGAGGATTTTGCGTATATCAGCCAATTTAATCTGATTTATACTAATTTGAATTCTTACATCGAAGATGATTTAAAGAGTCTTAAGGAAACCGGAGTTGCCATTGCCTATGATTTTTCCACCAGATGGACAGACGCGTATCTGGAGAAGGTGTGCCCGTATGTCACGGTGGCCATTCTCTCCTGCGCCCATTTGACCAGGCAGGAGCGGGAAACGGAGATGAAGAAGGTACAGTCTTATGGAGTTAAGGTGGTCCTTGGTACCATTGGGGAGGAGGGATCCTATGTACTGTATGATGACAGCTTTTTGTATGCGCCCGCTGTCCATGCGGACGATGTGATCGATACCATGGGCGCAGGTGATTCTTACTTTGCAGCCTTCCTGTGCTCTTTGTTAGAAACCTCGCAGACTGGTGCTGTGGTGGAGGGCACAGAGGATCGCATGAAGGAAAGACTGGTGGAAGCCATGAAGAGGGGAGCTGCATTTGCGGCTAAAATGTGCGCCAAAGAAGGGGCGTTTGGCTACGGCGTGCCTGTTCTTGGGAGGACTGAAATATAGGAGCCAGGTGCCAGTGACATGTATCGCACGTAAGAGTCTGAAGAACAGGAGCTAAGTGCTCATAACCAGCCACTGCGCTAAGTGCTCATAATTAGGAGGAAATGATAATGAGACCGGATGTGTATGAAAATAATGGTGAAGGTATTCTGTGTGTGTATAAAAATGAAAAGTGGCTTGTCAGTATCAAGAACTGGAAGCCTGACAATGACATTGACGGTATTGCCCACCTGGAAATCCATCATTCTACGGATGAACAGTTTATTCTGGCAGCGGGAAAGGCGATTCTGATTACCGCAGCGAAGGCGGATGACGGGTTTGAGATTGAACTGACTTTGATGGAGCAGGGGAAGGTGTATAATGTGCCGGCAGAGTGCTGGTTCTATTCCATCACCCAGAAGGATACTAAGATGATGTATGTCCAGGATTCCAACTGCTCCATGGAAAACAGCGATTTCTGCGACCTTTCCAGGGATGAGATTGCGTACATACAGACCAATGCCCGCAGGCTGTTCGCACAGTAGACGGAGCGCCTATGGAAACGGAGTTTGTGCTGTTTGATTTTGACGGTGTTATTGCAAATACAGAGGAGAGCAATGCAGCATATCTGGAAAAGGCCCTGTCGGCCTTTGGAATCCAACTGACGGATGATGACCGGAAGGCCTTAATCGGTACCAATGACAAAACCAGAATCGAGAGCCTGCTTTCCAGGTCTTTGGTCAAGGTCACGGCAGAGGACCTGGCAGGAAAGCGCCGGCAGGTGGGAAATACATACGAAAACAGCTGTATCCGCCCCATGCCGGGGGTGGTATCCCTGATTCAGGAGATACGGGGCCGGGGAATAAAGACAGGACTGGTGACCTCTACCTCCACCCGGCTGATTATGATTGCACTGAACCGGATGAGGATGACCGCGCTGTTTGATGTTGTCATATGCGGCGATATGTGCGCCAACCATAAACCGGATCCGGAGTGCTATAAAAAGGCAATGGATTATCTGGGAGCGGAGCCATGTAAGTGCATTGTGTTTGAGGATTCCGCTGTGGGCATACACGCCGCCAGGCTGGCAGGAGCCCGGGTGGCGGCGTACCGCGGCTCGGGAATCCAACAGGATGTAAGTGAAGCTGATTTGATTGTGGATTCATATGATGAGTGTAAGGATATGCTGGATGACATAATGCAGGGCAAAATAACGCAGGGCAGAATAACACAGGGCGTAATAATGCCCTGTAAATAGAGAAACGGCAGATTGGGCCGGTTTTTCCTGTTGGGGAAAACCGGCTCTGTTTATTTTCATGGAAGCCGGAGAAGAATGACTGGTAAATTTATATTGCCGGCGCAGGGGTTATGGGATAAAATATAGTAACGCTTAATATGGGAGGGAGACACTATGATTTTATCAGACAGGACACTATTTAAAATGCTGGAGGCAGGACGAAGGGTTGGCCAGCTTGTGTTTGCGGAAATGGATGACACAGCCCTGAAACCATACAATGGAAAATACCAGGGGCAGAAGGGTGCCACCGGGTCGCGGGTATATATGGACTGACGGCCGGGCCGGACTTCAGGCAAAGAGGCGCTCTGCCTGGAACTGCTGCGTATATGATAATACATGACGGAGAACGTCCGCTCATTGATTGACGGAAGATATGGGGGCATGATATGATAGTACCAGTTACAAGGTTCGGCGGAGAATAAATAAAAAATTGAAAAGGAGAAATAACATGGCATTCTATTTTGAGGAACCTTCCCGCACGTTCAGCGAGTATCTTCTGATTCCAGGCTATTCATCCACCCAGTGTATCCCTTCCCAGGTGAATCTGAAGACGCCTCTGGTAAAATATAAGAAAGGAACAGAACCGGACATATCCATCAATATCCCCATGGTTTCTGCCATCATGCAGTCCGTATCGGATGACAGGATGGCTGTTGCCCTTGCGCAGGAAGGCGGGATTTCCTTTATATACGGGTCCCAGGCCATTGAGAAGCAGGCTGAGATGATTCACAAGGTGAAGCGGTACAGGGCCGGTTTTGTGGTGAGTGATTCCAATGTATCGCCGGATATGACGCTGGCGGATGTGCTGGCCATCACGGAGGAGACAAGGCATTCCACCATTGCGGTGACTGCGGACGGACAGCCCAACGGAAAGCTGTTAGGCATTGTCACCAATAAGGATTACCGTGTCAGCAGGATGGGACCTGACACTAAGGTAAAGGACTTTATGACAACGCTGGATAATCTGGTTTATGCCGACGAGTCAACTACCCTGAAGGAAGCCAATGATATTATCTGGGAGCACAAGATTAACTGCCTTCCGCTGGTGAATAAGAACCAGGAGCTGGTGTACCTGGTGTTCCGCAAGGACTATGACACCCATAAAAAGAATGAGAACGAACTCATTGACAGCTCTAAGCGGTATATGGTGGGAGCAGGTATCAATACAAGGGACTATGAACAGCGTGTGCCGGCCCTGTTGGACGCGGGAGCGGACGTGCTGTGCATTGACAGCTCCGAAGGCTTCTCTGAGTGGCAGAAGATTACCATTGACTATATCCGGAAGAATTTTGGGGATTCGGTGAAGGTAGGAGCCGGAAATGTGGTGGACGGAGACGGATTCCGGTTCCTGGCAGAGGCAGGTGCTGATTTTGTCAAGGTGGGAATTGGCGGCGGCGCCATCTGTATTACCCGTGAACAGAAGGGAATCGGAAGAGGACAGGCCACGGCCCTGATTGAGGTGGCAAAGGCCAGGGATGAGTATTATAGAGAGACTGGCGTATACGTGCCCATCTGTTCGGACGGCGGCATTGTACATGATTACCATATCACGCTGGCGCTGGCCATGGGCGCTGATTTTATCATGCTGGGACGGTACTTTGCCAGATTTGACGAGAGCCCTACCAAGAGGGTGAATGTCAATGGAAGCTACATGAAGGAATACTGGGGCGAAGGCAGTGCCAGAGCCAGGAACTGGCAGCGCTATGATATGGGCGGGGATAAGAAGCTGTCCTTTGAGGAGGGCGTGGACTCCTTTGTTCCATATGCCGGCAGCCTTAAGGACAATGTGAACCTCACTCTGAGCAAGGTGCGCTCCACCATGTGTAACTGCGGGGCGCTTACCATTCCGGAGCTCCAGGAGAAGGCAAAAATCACCCTGGTATCTTCCACCAGTATTGTGGAAGGCGGGGCACATGATGTTATGCTGAGGGATAAGAGATAAAAGACAGAAGATGAGAGATAAAGGCTTAAGAACAGAAAACTGAAAATAAAAAACAAAAGTTAAGAGGACTGCTGCAATGGATTGTTGCCGCAGTCCTTTTGAACATGGCAGGTATTGGAAAGCGTTAACAGGCCATTTTTAACGTCATTCAGAATACCGTCAATGCCGCAAAACAGAGCTGAGTACCTTGATTTTCCGCTTGTAATTGTTTATAGTAACGGAGTAAGGGCTTAAGAAGAATGGAAAATGATTTTACATAAAGGAAAGGGGATTTTACAGATATGGATATCAGGATACGGGAGTATACAGAGGCGGACGCAGAAGAGGCAGTCAGGATATGGAACCATATTGTGGAGGAGGGAGCGGCATTTCCGCAGCTGGAGCTTCTTACGGCAGAGACAGGGAACCGTTTTTTTTCAGAGCAGTCATTTACAGGGATTGCGTATGACGGTGGGGGCGGAGAAATCGTGGGACTGTATATTCTCCATCCCAATAATGTGGGGCGCTGCGGCCATATCTGCAATGCCAGTTACGCGGTTAAATCCCAGCTGCGGGGACACCATATCGGAGAGGCATTGGTGAAGCATTGCATGGAGCAGGGGAAAAAGCTGGGTTTCAGGATACTTCAGTTTAACGCTGTGGTGAAGAGTAATGCCTCGGCGCTCCATCTGTATGAAAAGCTTGGATTTACACAGTTGGGCGTGATACCGGGAGGATTCCTTATGAAGGATGGGAGTTATGAGGACATCATTCCCCATTATCATGTCCTGTGATGTGCAGTGCCTTGTATAGTACCCTGTTATCATTTTTAAAAATGTTCTTGCTTTTCATTTTTAATCATTATATGCTTTTTCCATACACCGGTGTACCAATAAACGTGAAGGAGCTTATATGATGCAAAATGAAAATTGGCCTGTCCCGGAGTGGCGGACAACAGATCCCGGGGAGCAGGGCATGGACCGGGAATTACCTGAAAAACTGCGTTCGGTTATCACGTCAGAATATGCAAATACCAATGGCATCGTGGTGGTCAGAAATGGCTGTATTGTCTGTGAGGAGTACTTTCATGGCTTTGGACCGGATGTTCCGGTCCATGTGGCATCGGTGACTAAGAGCGTGCTGTCCGCGCTGACGGGCATTGCGGTGGACAAGGGATATATACCGTCTGTCAGCCGGAAGATAATGGAGTATTTACCGGACTATGTTTCGGAAACACATAACAGGAACTGCGGGAATGTGACCATTGAAAATCTGCTGACTATGACGGTGCCCTATGCTTTTGAGGAATGGAAGGAACCTTTGCAACAGCTGTGTACATCTCCCGACTGGGTGGGCTTCACCCTGGATATGATGAGGGATGTGAGGGAAACCGGTAAACCCCGCAGGCATTTCCAATATTGTACGGCAGGAGCCCATCTTTTGTCCGCGGTTTTACAGCGGGCGGTTGGGATGAGTACCAGAGAATTTGCAAACCGCTATCTGTTTGAGCCTGTTGGAATGACGGTGATTCCGGATTATCCTATGGAAACCTATACATGTGACAGTCTGTTTGGGGAAGGAGTCAGGGGATGGGTGCACGATCCTGACGGCGTCACCGCAGGCGGATGGGGACTGACCATGACTCCCAGGGATATGGCGCGGTTCGGCCTTCTGTATCTGAACATGGGCAGGTGGAACGGAGCGCGTATCATTTCAGAATCATGGGTCCGTCAGTCTGTGAAGAGAACCTTCAGCCGCTATGGTTATATGTGGTGGCGGTTTGAGAAAAAGGGAGTGGCTGTCCATGCCGCCATGGGAGATGGAGGGAACATGATTTGCTGGGTTCCTGACAGGAACCTGGTGGCGGCGATTGCGTCCGGTTTTGTGCCGGAGGCGAAGAACAGGTGGCTGCTGGTCAGGGATTATATACTGCCGGCTGGTGAGGGAAACAGGGGGGGAGACGGGGGCTTAGGACATAA